>Ga0187894_10002669_pt1 | contig 21008 bp, 22 predicted proteins | sample GBC1701081metaG_FD_136650 | JGI IMG/M metagenome (GOLD analysis project Ga0187894, IMG submission 136650) | White microbial mat communities from a lava cave in the Kipuka Kanohina Cave System on the Island of Hawaii, USA - GBC170108-1 metaG ...
CCCCGGTGGTGCTGGTGCTGCTCGTCGAGGGGGTGGTCGAGGTCGACGTCGACGAGGTGCTGGTCGTGGGCGCGGCGCTCGTGGAGGTCGTGCTGGTCGAGGGTGTGGTCGAGGTGCTGGACGACGAGGAGGACGTGGTGGTCGTCGGTACCCCGGTCGTGCTGGTGCTGCTCGTCGAGGGGGTGGTCGAGGTCGACGTCGAGGAGGTGCTGGTCGTCGGGGCCGCGCTCGTGGAGGTCGTGCTGGTCGAGGCCGCAGTGCTGGTGCTGCTCGTGGAGGACGAGGTGGAGGTCGACGACGTCGTCGGCGCCGCGGTGGTGCTGGTGCTGGACGTCGAAGGCGTGGTCGAGCTGGAGGTGCTCGAGGTCGAAGACGAGGTCGTCGTGGTGGTCGGTGCCGCGGTGGTGCTCGTGCTGCTGGTCGTCGGGGCGCTGGAGGTGGACGTCGAGGAGGAGCTGGTGGTCGTCGACGAGGTCGACGTCGTGGGCGCGGCGGAGGTCGACGTCGTGCTGGTCGAGGGCGCGCTCGACGTAGAGGTGCTGCTGGTCGTCGAGGTGCTCGTCGTCGTCGACGATGTGGTCGTGGAGCTGGTGGTCGTGGACGTCGTGGACGAGCTCGAGGTCGACGTGCTCGACGACGAGGTCGTAGTCGTGGACGACGACGTGGTGGTGGTCGCCGGCGTGAGCGCCCGGCACATCGCGTCGGCCGTGCCGCGCTTGCACACGAGCGAAGCGCCCGTGTCGTGCGCGATCAGCTTGTAGGAGCACTTGGTGAACTGGGAGCAGAGGCAGGTCTGCTGGCCGCCGTTCGTGATGCAGTAGGCGGTGAACACGCCGCCCGCGGGTGCGCCGGCGGCGAGGACGTCGAACGGAAGATCGCCGAGTCCCTTGCCGACGAGCTTGGCGAGCGCGCCGGGCTTGATCACGGCGACCTTCGCCTGCGTCGGGCCGCTCGGTGCGGACTTGTTGACGAAGCGCGCCACCTTCGCGCTGTTCGCGACCCAGCCCGCGTCACCTTCGGGCAGCACGAAGCCGCCCTCGGCGAGGCCGTTCGCGTACCTCGCGGTGAAGTCGACGGTGATGCTCGCCGGATCGGTGCCCGGACCCTTGGTGACCGCGCGATCCTTCGACTCGAAGAGAATCTTCGCCTTGCCGGCAGCGGCGAGCTTGTCCGTCACCGTCAGCTTGGTCGCGGTGACGCCGACGTCGGCCGCGAGCGCGACGGAGGTCAGCAGCAGAGAAACGATTCCGGCGCAGATCGACGCTCGGAAATCACGAACACGCATTCGGTTGGCTCCTCACCAGATCACTCGTGGACGCGCGGATGGCGCGGGGAAGGTACCTTCACGGGCGATCGCGGCGCAAGCCATTCGGCCCATGCAAGTGCACTGGCCAGCGCCCTGCGGTGTGGGTTCGGCGATGACGTGCCGCGGTCCGCGGAGCCGGCGCGACGCTTTCCGCGCGGCAATTTGACGCTGCTCCACCAGCGACGTAGCGAGGCGGCATGTCGACGGTGCTTGGAAGCTGTCTCTGCGGCGAGGTGGCCTGGAAAGTCGAAGAGCCGCTCGACTTGATGTCGCACTGTCATTGCTCGCGCTGCCGGAAGGCGCACGGCACGGCGTTCGCCACCTACGTCATGGGCCGGGCCGACGGGTTCGCGTTCCTGCGCGGTCGCGAGCGCGTCCAGCGCTACGAGTCCTCACCCGGCTTCTTCCGGCCGTTCTGCGGGCGGTGCGGCTCGGTCGTCCCGGACGGCGAGCTGGCGTGGGAGGACCGGGTCGCGATGCCGGCGGGTCCGCTGGAGGGCGATCCGGGCGTCCGCCCGCTCGCGCACATCTTCTTTGGCTCCAAGGCGCCGTGGTTCGAGACCCGCGACGACGTCCCGCGCTTCGACGCGGAGCCGCCCGGCTTCGGCATGACCCCGCTCGCCGCGCTGCCGCCGCGCAGCGCCGGTTCCGAGCTGCCCCGCGGGAGCTGCTTGTGTGGCGGCGTCGAATACGTCCTCGAGGGACAGCCGGTGCGTGCCCAGCACTGTCACTGCTCGCGCTGCCGCAAGGCGCGCGCCGCGGCGCACGCGTCGAACCTCTTCACCGCGGCCGAGGGCGTGCGCTTCGTGCGCGGCGAGGACCTGCTCGTCTCCTACAAGGTTCCGGAGGCGCGGTTCTTCACCCAGGTCTTCTGTCGGGTCTGCGGCTCACCCATGCCGCGCATCGACCGCGAGCGCGGCCTGGCGGTCGTGCCGCTCGGGACGCTCGACGGCGACGCGCCGATGCGCCCGCAGCGTCACATCTTCGTGGGCTCGATGGCGCCCTGGTACGCGATCGCCGACGAGCTCCCGCAGTACGCCGAGCTGCCGCCGGCTACTTGAACGGCCGCGGCGGCCACCACGGATAGAACGGCGGCAGATCGGTCGACGGCTTCATCGGGAACGCCGGCGGCCGCTTCTGCAGGAACGACGTCACGCCCTCGATCGCGTCGGCGGAGCGGCCCATCTCGTAGATGGCCTTGGAGTCGACCTTGTGCGCCTCCATCGGATGGTCGGCGCCGAGCATGCGCCAGAGCATCGCGCGCGTGAGCGTCACCGAGATGGCCGAGGTGTTCTCGACGATCTCGCGCGCGATGCTGCGCGCGGTGTCCACGAGCGCCTCCGGCGCGACGACGCGCGATACGAGCCGACCCGCGAGCGCCTCCTCGGCCGGGAAGATGCGGCCGGTGTAGCACCACTCCGTCGCCTGGCTGATGCCGACGATGCGCGGCAGGAACCAGCTCGACGCCGCCTCGGGGACGATGCCGCGGCGGGCGAACACGAAGCCGAAGCGTGCGTTGGTCGACGCGATGCGGACGTCCATCGGCAGCGTCATCGTGCAGCCGACACCGACCGCGGGGCCGTTGAAGGCGGCGATGACGGGCTTCTTCGACTCGAAGATGCGCAGCGAGACGAGCCCGCCGCCGTCGCGGAACTCCTTGATCTCGGCCGCGCCCTGGCTCTCGTAGTCGAAGGTTTGGCTGCCGCCCGACACGTCGGCGCCGGCACAGAAGGCGCGGCCCGCCCCGGTGACGATGACGGCGCGCACGGCGTCGTCGGCGTCGGTGCGATCGAAGGCCTCGATCAGCTCGTACATCATCGTGACCGTGAAGGCGTTCAGCTTCTCCGGTCGGTTGAGCGTGATCGTGCAGACGCCGTCCGCGACCTCGTAGAGGATCTGCGTGAACGACATCGGGCCGGACCTCAGGCGGCGCTCTTCTTCAGCTCGTAGTCGAGCACCTCGACCGTGCCGCCGCCGTCGAGCTCGACGGTGCAGAACCACGACCCGTTCGACACCATGAGCCGCTCCTTCGTGACGCGCCCCGCGCGGCCGCCGGGCACGGTCACGCGATCGCCGACCTGGATGCGTCCCGCGGGCGGGTTCATCGGTCAGGCGATGGTGGCGGCGGCGCTCGAGAGCGACTCGCCGCGCTCGGTCCTGGCCGTGAAGACGATCTTTCCCTTCTCGACCTCCCACATGTCGGTGGTGATCGTCTCGCCGGGGAAGACGACGCCCGAGAAGCGCACCTCGAAGGTCTTCATGCGCGCGGGATCGTCGTCGCAGTAGGCTGCGAGCACCGCGCGTCCCGCGTGGCCGAAGGTGCAGAGCCCGTGGAGGATCGGCGTGTCGAAGCCGCCCATCTTGGCGAAGTCGGGATCGGCGTGGAGCGGATTCATGTCGCCCGAGAGGCGGTAGATGAGCGCCTGCTGGGGGAGCGTCTTGTAGGAGATCGACTTGTCGGGTTTGCGGTCGGGCGGCACGTTGCGCGCGCCGGACGGCCCGCGATCGCCGCCGAAGCCTCCCTCGCCGCGCACGAAGATGGACGACTGCCCGCGGAAGAGCACCTTGCCCTTCGCGTCGACGGACTCGGTCGCGACGACGACGACCGCGCCCTTCACCTTGTCGTAGACGGCTTTGATGGTCGGCGTCGTCGTGACGGTGGCCTCGGTGGGAATCGGCCCCGTGAGCTCGATCGACTGCTCGCCGTGCAGGACCATCGCCGGGTTCACCTGCATGGCGCCGCCCAGGTTCAGCATGGCGGGGAACGCCGGGACGACCGCGAAGGTGGGGAGCACCTTCAGCTCGCGCTCGTAGACGAACGGGAGCTCTTCACGCCCGCAGCCGACGCCGAGCCCGTAGAGCATGACGTCCTTCTGGTCCCAGCTCTGCGTCACGCCGCCGAGCTTCTTGCCGATGTACGACAGATCGATGGGCATCCGCGAAAGTCACCGCATTTGACCGCCAACGTCAAGGGGACGTAACCGGAGAGGATGGCGGGTGCACTCGAGGGCAGGAGCGTGGTCGTGACCGGGGCCTCGAGCGGAATCGGCGACGCGGCGGTGCGGGCGCTCGTGGCGGCGGGCGCGCGCGTGACGATGGGCGCGCGGCGGCTCGATCGCCTCGAGTCGCTCGCGCGCGAGGTCGGGCCGCAGGTCGCCGTCGCCCGCACCGACATGCGCGTCGAGGCGGACGTCGTGCGCCTCGTCGCGACGGCGCGCGAGCGCTTCGGCGGCGTCGACGCGCTCGTGAACAACGCCGGCCTCGGCCGCAAGGCGCCGATCGCCGCCGCGACCCCGAGCGAGGCGTGGCGCGAGATGCTCGAGACGAACGTGCTCGGCCTCCTGATCGCGACCCGCGAAGCGATCCAGGACATGGAGCGCCGCGGCGTCGCGGGACACGTGGTGCACGTGTCGTCGATGGCGGCCCACCGCGTTCCCGGTCCCGACTCGGGTGTGTACGCGGCGACGAAGTTCGCCGTGCGCGCGATCACCGAGGGGCTGCGACAGGAGCTGCGCGCCAAGAAGAGCCCGATCCGCGTGTCGTGCGTGTCGCCCGGCTACGTCGACACAGAGTTCACCGGCGTCTTCGTCGGCCCCGGCGCGACGCCGCAGCCGCGCGACACGAAGCAGCTCGAGGCGGGCGACATTGCGCGGGCGATCGTGTGGATCCTCTCGCAGCCGGCGCACGTCGAGGTCCATGACGTGCTCGTGCGTCCGACCGGGCAGCGGAACTAGACTTGGTGGCGACGGGGCGCCCGTCGCGACGTCGGCGTGCCGCACGATTCAGTGCCCGGTCGGGGCGGCGTGCAGCGTTTGTTGGGCGTGGGTGACGACCAGGCCGAGGGCGTCGCCACACTGATCCGACTTTGCGAGCTTGCGGGCGATCGACTTCATGTCGCGTAGGGCTCGGGCTGCGCCCTTCGCGTGGGACTTCGCACGCGCGGGATCGGCGGCGGCGCGAGCCACCTCGTCGCGAGCTCTCGCGAGCAGCTTGTCGAACTTTGGTCGAGCCGGCCTCGGGCAGCCGACGATGCCGGGAGATACGGCGAGGGCGCAGCGGGTGGCGTCGTAGGGCGCGGGCGACGTGCGGCAGCAGAGATTCAGATAGTCGACGTCCTTCAGATCGGAGCCCTCGCGCGCCAGCATGGTCGCGCCGGCGGCCGTGCCCGCGGGGACGAAGATCGAGTCGGTGACAGCGCAGCGCGGGCCGCCGCCGGCGCGCGGCGCATCGAGCGAGAGGCCCGAGATGGTGATCGACGAGATCGGCCGCGGGTCGCAGTCGGAGGAGGCGAGGCGCGTGCACACACGCAGGTCGAAGCGGCAGGTGCCGTCGACGACGCCGTCGGCGTCGCACGACGGATCGCCGTCGGTGCAGACGACGCCGCTCGCGCCGTCGGTTGGCGAGAGGCCTTCGAACCCCACCGTGCAGTCGGTGTCGACGAGGCCGCCGCCCAGCACGGCGGCGCGGAGCGGACGAGCGGCGACCAGGACGAGGAAGACGATCGCGAGGTGCCGCATGGCCGCTCTTCAAGCGGTACGCGTCGCCCCCGCGACCGTCAAACGTGGCTAGATGCCGCGCTCGCGCAGGAACCCGAGCGACTCACTCCACAGAGCATCCAGCACGTCGGTGAGCTCGTGCCCCGACTCGTACGCGACGAGGCGGCGCAGCGCCGGCCGGCGCGCGGCGAAGCGCTCGGCGGCCTCGAGTGGCACCGCGTCGTCCCGCCGTCCGTGCAGGACGAGCACCGGGCAGATCGGATCCGGTTCCTCGGGGTAGCGTCGAGCGTCGTCGAGGAGCGCGATCGAGAGCGGCTCCTCGCGATCGCGCCCGTAGTGAAACACGGGCGCCGTCCCGCGCGCGCGCCATTTCGCCATCGCGGCCTCGCCGACGCTGCGCTCCCAGCGGTCGGCGAAACCGAAGGCGGGCGCCATGAGGACGAGTGCCGGAACCCGGTCCGGACGGCGCGCGGCCGCGAGCGCGGCGAGATAGCCACCGAGGCTCGAGCCGAAGACGATCGTCGGCCCGGCGTCGAGCAGCGTGTCGACGATCGCGAGCTGCGAGGTGATCGTCATGTTGGTGAAGTCGGGCGCGAGATCCGGGACCGCGAGCGTGTGGCCGAGCTCGGCGAGCCGGGCGCGGAAGACCTGCGCCTTCGTGCTGCCCGGGCCCGAGGCGAAGCCGTGCAAGTAGGCGAAGCGGGTCACGAGCGCGGCACGAAGTAGTGGAGCCCAATCGCGTCCGACGCGCGCGCAATCCGCAGCTCGACCGGGAGACCCAGCCGGAGCGCCGACGGCTCGACGCCGCGCACCGCCGTCACGATGCGTGGCCCTTCCTCGAGCTCGACCACGACGACGGCGTACGGCACGTCCTCCATGAACGGCGGGACGAGCGCCTGGTGGGTCACGGTCCAGGAGAAGACGACGCCTCGACCCGACGTCCGCACCCACTGCCAGCGGTCGGACCCGCAGCGGCCGCACATGACGCGCGGCGGGTGGCGCCACACGCCGCAGCCGTCGCAGCGCTGCAGGCGGAGCTCGCCCCCGGCGAGATGCGCGTAGAACTCGGCGCTGAGACCGTCGGGATTCGGCGTGAACCGTGGCGCGAAGGTCATCGATCGCTCCGCAGGATCGCCAGGCTGCCGTCCCCGAAGTCGCCCCACCCGGTGACGAGGCCGAGGGTCGCATCCGGCACCTGCGCCGGCCCGGCCTCGCGGCGCAGCTGCCGCACCGCCTCGATCACGTGGTTCATCCCCCACATGTGCCCCTGCGAGAGGAGTCCCCCGTGCGTATTCAAAGGATAGCGGCCGCCGAGCTCGATGCGACCGTCACGCACGAAGTCGGCCGATTCGCCCCGGGCGCAGAGCCCGAGCGCCTCGATCTGCAGGAGAGCCACGTACGTGAAGCAGTCGTAGATCTGCAGGAAGTGGACGTCGTGCGGGCGGATGCCCGCCATCGCGAACGCCTTCGGCGCGGCGAACGAAAGGCCGATCTGATAGAGGTCCGGGCGGTTCGGAATGTCGTCGGCCGGCATGGGATGCCCCTCGGCGGCGCCCATCAGCACGACGGGCGGACGGCGGAGATCCCGCGCCCGCTCCCGGCTCGTCACCACGATCGCATTCGCGCAGTCCGTCTCGAGCGAGCAGTCGTAGAGCCGGAACGGCTCCGACACCCAGCGCGCGGCGAGGTACTGCTCCATCGTGAGCGGCTTGCCGTGCATGAGCGCGCGCGCGTTGCGCTGCGCGTGGGCACGACACGCGACCGCGATCGCTCCCGTCGCCTCGTCGGGGATGCCGTACTCCAGCTTGTGGCGCGTCGCGATCCACGCGTACATCTGCACCGGCAGCATCGCGCCGTACGGCATGTAGAAGTCCATGACGACGTCGGCGAGGGTCGTCGCGGTGAGGCCGTGCTTGGGCGTGCGCGCACCGGGCTTCGGGCGAAACGCCGAGTAGCCGTTCCAGCCGACGACGACGAGCACGGCCGTCGCGAGCCCCGCGTCGACGGCCATGGCGGCGCTCTGGAGCGCCGCGACTGGGCTCGCGCCGCCCATGTGGACGGTGACGGCATAGCGCAGGTCGCGGATGCCGAGGTTCGCCGCGAGCTCCTCGGCCGTCGTGTAGCCGGACGGCGGGATGATGCCGTCGATGTCGGCCAGCCGGAGCCCCGCGTCGGCCGTCGCCGCGCGCGCGACCCGCAGCATCATCTCGACCGGGAGCTCGTCCGCGCCGCGGACGTAGTCGGTCTCTGCGACGCCGACGATGGCGGTGCGATCTGCGAAGCCGGGCATCGGGTGGATATGCCGGATCGCCGCGGGCGCTTCTAGCGCCCGTACGTGCCGACCAGCTCGGCCTTGCCGAGCGTGTGCCCGGCGATCGCGCGCTGCACGTCCGCCTTGGTCGCGCCCGGGGCGAGGCCGGTCGGCGCGTCCAGGGCATAGAGCGTGAAGCGATAGTGATGCGGCGGACCGGGAGGCGGGCACGGACCGCCGTGGCCGGTCCGGCGGAAATCGTTCTTGCCCTGCGTGCCGATCGTGGTGTCGCCCGCCGGCAGCGACGTCGCCGTCGCCGGCAGGTCGTAGAGAACCCAATGGACCCACGTGCCGGCGGGGGCGTCGGGGTCGTCGACCACGAGCGCGAAGGCCTTCGTGCCGGCGGGCGCGTCGCGCCAGGCGAGCGGCGGCGAGGCGTCCTTGCCGTCGCACGTGTGCTCGCGCGGGATCGTCGCCCCCGCCGCAAAGGCGCCGCTGCTGAGCGTGAACGTCGCCGCCGTGGCGGAACTCCCCGCGACGAGGAGGAGGGCGCCCGCAGCGACGACGCGGACCGACATGGCGGGAGCATAGCCCGCCCACGGGCGCGCTCAACCCCGACCGTTTGACAGCGACGCCGGGGCCGGCGATCACGCCACGGCGATGCGCGTCGGCGCGATCGGAGAGAGCTTCATGGAGCGGCTCGGCCTCGTGAGCGGCGTGGTGCCGACGCCGTTCGTCGACTCGTGGGCGACGTTCATCTTCGCGCGCACCGTGATGGTCGCGGTGCGGATCGGGCTCTTCGAGGCGCTCGAGGGCGGGCCGCTCGAGGCGCCCGACGTCGCCCAGCGGTGCGGGACCGACGTGCGCGGCACGACCAAGCTCCTCGGGGCGCTCGCCGCGTCGGGCTACGTCGACCTTTCGGGGACGCGTTTTGCGCTGTCGGCGCTCGCGCGCAAATGGCTCCTCGCCTCGAGTCCGCAATCGCTGCGCGACGTCATCCTGCTGCGCTTCGTCGACTGGGAGTGGCTCGGCGAGCTGGAGCGCTTCGTCCGCACCGGTGCGCCCGTCGACATGCACGCGCGCATGTCGAAGGAGCAGTGGGGCATCTACCAGCGCGGCATGCGCGCGCTCGCCCGCACCTCGGCGGCCGAGGTGATCCAGCGCACGCCCGTGCCGAAGGGCGCGACGGCGCTGCTCGACGTCGGCGGCTCGCACGGGCTCTACTCGGTCGCGTTCTGCCGCCAGTACCCGGCGCTGCGCGCGACGGTGCTGGATCTCCCCGAAGCCGTCGCCGAGGCGGCGCCGCTGCTCGCCGAGGAGCGGATCGGCGATCGCGTCGTGCATCGGGTCGGGAACGCGATCACCGACGACCTGGGCACGAGCGCCTACGACCTGGTGCTGTTCTCGCAGGTCGTGCACCTCTTCAGGGCGGAGGTGTGCCACGACCTCGTACGCCGCGCGGCGCGCGCACTGCGCCCCGGCGGCCACGTCGTCATCTTCGACATCATCCGCCCGCCGTCCCCGACGGCGAGCGGGCAGGGCGCCGCGTTGATGGACCTCTACTTCGCACTCGTGAGCGAGTCCGGCACGTGGTCGTTCGAAGAGATGGCGAGCTGGCAGCGCGACGCCGGCCTCGCGGCGAAGAAGCCGATCCGACTGATGAAGCTGCCGGGGCTCGGGATCCAGGTCGGCGTGAAGCCGTGACGGCGGCGCAGATCATCCAGGGCTTCGAGGTCGAGGCCGTCGTCGTCTTTGCGATCGTCGGCTGGCGCGTGTCGAGCCAGCTCCTCACGACGGGAACACTCGGCGTCCTCGGCTGCCTCTTCGTCGGCGGTCTCGCAGTCGCGCTCGTCGGCGACCCGATCGCCAACTGGGGTCTCACGGCGCTCTATAGCGACCAGTTCATGCTGCTGCCGGCGGCCATGGGATTGGGGCTCTCGCCGGCCCAGTCGTGGGCGTGCGTCTTCGCGTACCCGTGGTGCTTTCCGATGATGGCGTACGCCGGGCGGTGGATCGCGCGCCGGCTCGGCCGCACGTCGGCATCGGCCGGGTTTCTCGGTGGCGCGCTCGTCGGCGCCGCGCTCTTCACGCTCGCCGTCCCCATGACCTTCGTGCCGCACCAGGTGATCGTCTACCAGAACGCGCCGCCCTGGCCGCTGACGCTCTTCGCGGGGATGCCGGGGCAGGTCCAGCTGTTGGACGTCCTCGGGATCACCGTCTTCGTCGGGCTCTTGGCGGCGATCCTCATGCCGGAGGCAGGGCAGTCCCGCTTCGAGCGCCTCCTGCCGCGTGGGGTGGTCGCACGCGCGGCCGTCGCGTCGGTGGTCGTGCTGGGGCTTTTTCTCCTCGCCTTCTCGCCGGCGCTCGCCGTGCGTGCCCTCGGGCTCGACACCGCGGTCGGCTTCACGCACTCGCCGTTCAAGACGGTGCCGCTGTACGGTCAGGTCGAAGCGTACCCGCAGGCGGTGGTCGACAACTTCGTCGCCGCGTGCAGGAAGAATACCGACGAGCGCAGCTGCCGCTGCTCGATCGACGCCATCCGGCGTCGCTTCACGGTCGACGAGTACCGCGCCTTCGAGGTGCGGCTCGCGAAGCGCGACGTCCCACAGGAGCTCGTCGCCGCGGTCGACGGCTGTCGTTAAGGAACGCCGAGGAGCGGCGGCACGAGCCGGTCGAGCGCCTCGTCGGTGAGAAGGCGCTCGTGCCACGTGACGGCGCCCCGCGCGACCAGCGCCGACGTCGGGAGCCCGCGGGGGAAGAGCGCTTCGGCGCGCGACTCTTCGCCCGCGGCGAGGCGGACGGTGTCGTACTCCATCCCCCAGCTGTCGCGGGCATCGGCGACGCGCTTGGGATCGACCTCGAGCGCGACGCCGACCACGCGGAGGCCGCGCTCCCGCCACTTCTTCGCCGCACGGTTGAGCGCCGGAACCTCGGCGCGGCACGGCGGGCAGTAGGTCGCCCAGAAGGCGAGGACGGTCGGTGCGCCCGCCGCCACTTCGCGCAACGTCGTGGCGGTGCCGTCCCGCCGCACGACGCGCAGCTCGAGCACCGCTGACGGGGACGGAGCTGCGACGGGCGCCTGCGGTTCCGCGGCGCCCGCAGCCAGCGCGAACGCCGCGGCGAGAGCGAGCACGGGGACCTACTTCACTACGATCTGACCCTTGGCGGGAAGGATGCTCCCCGGCCCGGCACCCTTGTGGTCGGCGCCCACGATCATCGCGGTGAACGCGTACGCCCCCGGCTCGAGCGAGCAGACGCTCGCGAAGCGGCCGGGCGGCAGGGTGCCGACGAGCTTGTCGTTCTCCCAGGTGAAGAGCGCCCACGGAGGCGAATCGGCGGCGGCGCCGCCCGTGCCCTTCACGAGACCGCAGCGGATCTTCTCCTTCAGGTCGGCCGGATCCGTGAAGACGACCTTGATCGGGTGCACCGAGTAGTTGACGAACGACACGACGTCGCCGTGGGCCAGGTTGGTCGTGGACGGACGCACGTCGTTGCCGTCGAGCGTCACGGTCTGCGTGCCGTGCTGGACGTGATCGCCCTCGTGCTCGGCGAGCGCGGGGCACGCGCCGAGGGCGAGCAGCAGGGCCAGCGAGAGACGGGTAGCGCGAATCGTCATGGCGGCCTCCCCGATGATTGGTGGCCGGGCTCCGTGCCCGGGCTACCCGAGAGATGCCGCCGGGCATCGGGCGTTACAAGTCAGAATCCTTCGAGCGTCGCGACCCGCTCGCGGTGGAAGACGGGGTCCCCGTAGGCGACCTCGTTCACGTGCGCCCGCTTGAACCACAGGTGCAGGTCGAACTCCCACGTGAAGCCGATGCCGCCGTGCATCTCGACCGCCCGCCGCGCCGTGCGGCTGTAGATGTCGCCGAGCGCCGCCTTCGCCATCGCGGCCGCGCGCGACGATTCCTTCGCCGGTCGCGCGTCGTACGCGTAGGCCGCGTACCATAGCAGCGAGCGCGAAGGCTCCACGTCCGCCACCATCTCGGCGGCGATGTGCTTGAGCGCCTGGAACGACCCGATCTTGCGGCCGAACTGCTCGCGCATCTTGGCGTACTCGACCGCCATCTCGATGGTCCGCCAGGCGCCGCCGAGGCTGTCGGCGGCGATCCCGATGCAGGCGAGGTCGATGAGGCGCGCCACGATCGGCCAGGCCTTGCCCTCGGGACCGACGAGCGCGGACTTCGGCACGAGCGCGTTCTTGAGCGTGACCTCGCCGATCCGCCGCGTGAGGTCGAAGCCGTCCTGCGGGCGGACGCGGAGGCCCTTCGTGCCGCGCTCGACGAGGAAGAGCGACACGCCCGTTTCCTTGTTCCCCGCCTTCGTCCTCGCAGCGACTAGGAGCACGTCGGCACCCGGCGCGTCCTGGACGAAGAGCTTGGTGCCGCTCAAGACCCAGCCGGCCTTCGTCTTCTTCGCGCTCACCTGCACGCCGGCGGGCTCGACCGCCTGGTCGCCCTCGGCGAGCGCGAAGGTGCCGAAGGCGTCCGCGGCGAGACAGCGCGGCAGCCAGTGCGCGCGCTGCTCGGCGGTGCCGGCCTTCAGCAGCGCGGCGATCACGAGCTGCGTCGGCAGGAACGGCCCCGGCACGACCGCGCGTCCGATCTCCTCGAGCACCAGCACGAGGTCGAGCGTCGAGAGCCCGAGGCCGCCCAGCTTCTCGGGCACGGCCAGGCCCATCCAGCCGAGCTCGGCCATCTTCTTGTAGAGCGCGCGCGGGATGCCGTCGCCGTCGACCGCGTTCGCACGCGCGAGCGCGGGCGGGCACTCGGCGGCCAGAAACTCGCGGGCGGCGCGCTGCAGTGCCTCCTGATCCTCGGAGAGGCCGAAGTCGATCATGAGGGGCGCGCCTCGCGCGGGAGGCCGAGGCCACGCTCGGCGATGATGTTCTTCTGGATCTGGGCGGTGCCGCCGCCGATGATGAGCCCCAGCGCGAACATGTAGTCGGTCGGCCAAATGCCGGCGTCGCGGACGCGCGGATCCTTCTTCGTGAGCCAGCCGGCCTCGCCCATGATCTCGAGCGCGGCGCGGTCGATCTGGTGGTTCAGCTCGCAGGTGACGAGCTTGTTCACCGACGCGTTGATGCCGGGCGGGCGCTTGCGCAGCGCGTCCGTGAGCTGCCGGTAGCCCTCGAGCTTCATCGTCTCGACCCGGATGGCGAGATCGGCGAGCCGCTGGCGGACGATCGGGTCCTTCGTCGCTTCGCGGCCGCCGCGCTTCTCGGCCCGCGCGCGGCGGACGAGATTGTCGAACAGGATCTGCGTGCGCGTCGTCGAGGCCAGCATGTTGCGCTCGTGGAACAGCGTCGAGTTCGCGACCGTCCAGCCGTCGTGGAGCTTGCCCACGAGGTTCGTGCGCGGCACGCGGACGTCCTCGAAGAAGACCTCGTTGAAGCCCCGGTCGCCCGTCATCTGCACGAGCGGGCGCACGGTGATGCCGGGCGACTTCATGTCGATCAGGATGTACGAGATGCCCCTGTGCTTCGGCGCTTCGGGGTCGGTGCGGACGAGGCAGAACATGCGGTCGGCGTACTGGGCGCCCGACGTCCAGATCTTCTGGCCGTTCACGACGAAGTGGTCGCCGTCGAGGGCGGCGCGCGTCTTGAGCGAGGCCAGATCCGAGCCCGAGCCCGGCTCCGAGTAGCCCTGGCACCACAGCTCGTTGGCGCCGAGGATCGTCGGCAGGTAGGTCCGCTTCTGCTCCTCGGTGCCGTGCATGATGAGGGTCGGGCCGACCATCTGGAGGCCCATCATGCCGATGAGCGTCGGGGCGCTCGCGCGCGTCAGCTCCTCGTTCACGATCGTCTGATGCATCATGTCGGCGCCCTGGCCGCCGTATTCCTTCGGCCAGCCCATCGCGACGTACCCGGCGTGGTAGAGCTTGCGCTGCCACTCCTTGGCTCGCCCGATGCGCCTCGGGTCGTCGTACTCGAGCGAATCACCCGAGCGATCCTTGCGCCACGCGGGGACGTGCTTCTTGAGCCAGGCACGCACTTCCTTGCGGAACGCGACGTGCTCGGGGGAATCGGTGAGGTCCATGGTCGGGTCGCTAGCACGGAGCCGGTCGAGCTGTCACGCCCGGGCCACCCGCGCCGCGACGCGCACGTGAACCCGCACGCCCCGCGTGCAGGTCGACCGCGCTCGTGCCGCTTGGTACTGGCGAGTCGTGCCGGAGCCGGCGAGGAGTGCGGAGCTGTCGCGATGGACGTTCCCGCTGGCGCTCGGGCTGCTCGTCGGGTTGCTGTCGCTCCACATCGCAGATCCGTGGCGCTACCTCCACGACGACAATGGGCGGCGGTACTCGTCGTATGCGCGCACGCATCTCGTGCGCGGGCTCGCAGTGACGGGCGGACGGGACTTCTTCTACGACGCGCGCGACGGCCGGATGGTGCCGTACGGGCACCATCCGCCGGGGCTCGGGTTGCTGCTCGCGGGATGGTTCCGTCTGCTCGGCGCCGACTCGCCGATGATCGCGCGATCGCTCGCGGTGCTCTTTCACCTGGCGACTGCGGTGATCGTCTTTGCGATCCTGCGCGCGTACTACCCGGGCCCGCCGGGGCTCGTCGCGGCGTTCGTCTTCGCCGTCGTGCCCATGAGCTCGTTCTTCGGCAAGCTCGTGAACTTCGAGCCCTTCGTCCTGCCGTTCACGGTGGGAGCGGTCGTCGCCTACTGGCGCTGGGCCGAACGCGGGGGCCACGGGTTCCCGACGACGACGTTCCTTCTCGTCGCCGCCGGTACGCTGATCGACTGGCCGATACTGCTCGCGCTCCTCGTGATCGCCGGCGACGCGCTTCGGCGCTTTCGAGGCGGAGAGGGACGAACGTTCCTCACCGTCGCGATCGCGGCGCTGGTCGTCGGGCCGCTCCTCGGTGCCGGCGTCGCCGCGTGGACCAGCAGCGCGGTCGGGCTGCCGGAGATCGGGAAAGCGGCCCGCTTCCGGCTCCGCCTCCACGGCCAGTACCACTGGTGGCAGCTGGTCGGGAAGATCGTCGACTACAACCGGCGGTACTTCACCGAGCCTGTGCTGATCGCGCAGGTGGTGGTCGCTTGGGGCCTTCTCGCCGACCGGTGGCACGGCCGAACGTTCTCACCCCGCGCCCGCCTCGTCGCGCTGCTGGGGCTCGCCGGATTGGTTCCGCTGGCCGGCTTCCCGTCGAGCGCGCGCTACCACGCCTACTGGCAGTTCAACCTCCTCCCGTACGCGACGCTCGCCGTCGCGCAGGTGCTCGACACGATGGTCGCACGGCTCGCGCCGCCGCGTCGGCGGATCGCGTACGCGGTGCTCGTCCTCTGGGTCGGGATCGCGTCGGGCAAGATGCTGCACACCCGCTACCACCGGCCGAGCGGCTACGTCGCCCGGATGGTGCGCCAGTTCCAGCACTACCTGTGAGCCCTTGAGCTGGCTCGCCGGCCGCGGCATGGCGGAGGCGTGGCTGCCGCCGGCGACGACGTGCGCTCCCTGGAGCGCCTGCTGCGCCACCGCTACGGTGAGCTGGTGGAGGAGATCACCGCGGACGAGTCGTTCGTCACGCGCACGACGTTCGGGTGCCTGTCCTGCTATCTCCACGGCCGGCTGAAGCTCGCCCTCGCCGACGGCAGGGCCCCCTGGGACGGCGTGCTGGTCGCCACGGCGAAGGAGCACCACGCCTCGCTCCGTAGGGCCGTGGGGGCGCTCCGCCCGCATCCGGTGCTCGGCAAGTGGCTCTACCTCGCGGCGAGCGGCGACTCGTTCGAGAACGACGCGCGGCGCCTCCGACGCTCGCGCTCGCCGACGATCCGCGCATCGGCGTCGAGCCGACACCGCGTCGTGCTCGCGCCCGGCCGCGCGGGCGAACGCACGGGGGGAGGCGCGCATGAGCGACGGCGCACGGTTCGCGCGGCGCGTGTTCGGGGCCGCGGGCATCTACGGGATCGTGTGCCTGCTCCCGATGTACTTCATCGAAGGATATCTCGGCCAGATCTTCCCGCCGCCGGTGACGCATCCGGAATTCTTCTACGGCTTCGCGGGCGTCGCGCTGGCGTTCCAGGTGCTGTTCCTGCTCGTCGCGCGCGATCCCGTCCGCCATCGCGACATGATGATCCCGTCGATCATGGAGAAGCTCGGCTACGGCCTCGCCGTCGTCGTGCTCGTCACGATCGGTCGCACCGCCGCCGGGATGCTCCCGACCGCGCTCATCGACCTCGGGCTCGCCGTCCTCTTCGCGATCGCGTGGATGCGGACCGGTGTCGCGCGATAGTTGCCCTTCGAATTGACGCCCCTCGGAGCGACTCCTATAGTCGCCGTTCGTAGCCGGGGCCGGGGAGCGAATCTCAGAAGCTGGCGCGTGCCGCGCGCGCGGCACGAGACGTAGGTCGACCTTACGGTGCTCGGCTGCAAAGCTGCGTATGCCTGCCGCCACCGTCGCCATCATTCCCGCACGTTACCGCTCGACCCGATTGCCGGGAAAGGCGCTCGCCCTCATCGGCGATCGGCCCATGATCTGTCACGTCGCCGAACGGACGCGACGGGCGCGCGGCCTCGCGGGCGTGATCGTGGCGACGGACGACGAGCGCATCCGCGACGCCGTGCGCGCGACCGGCGGCGAGGTGGTGATGACCCGCGGCGACCACCCGTCGGGGACCGACCGTCTGGCGGAAGTCGCGGCGGGGCTCGCCGCCGACGTCGTCATCAACGTCCAGGGTGACCTGCCGCTGCTCGATCCGACCATGGTCGAGCTGCTCGCGGCGCGGATGTCGGCCGAGCGCGACCTGCCCATGGCGACGCTCGCGACGCCGATCCACGACGCGGCGGAATTCCGCTCGCCACACGTCGTGAAGGTGGTCGTCGGGGGCGGCCGCGCGCTCTACTTCTCCCGGGCACCGATCCCGTTCGATCGCGACGGGACACGGCCGGCGGGCGAGCCCCTCGGCTGGCGGCACATCGGCATGTACGCGTACCGGCGCGAGGTGCTGATGCGCCTCGCAGGGCTCGCGCCGTCGCCGCTCGAGGAGCGCGAGCGGCTGGAGCAGCTGCGGGCACTCGAGCACGAGATCGCCATCGGGGTCGTCGAGTGGCGTGCCACGGCCCCTCTGATAGAGGTGGACACGCCCGAGGACTTGGAGCTCGCGCGGCGGGCGTTTCGTGGTCAGACGAACGGGGGAGGGTCGGCATGACGAAGGAGGCGACGAAAACCAAGTTCATCTTCGTGACGGGCGGCGTGGTGTCCTCGCTCGGCAAGGGCGTGGCCTCCGCGTCGATCGGCGCGCTGCTCGAAGCGCGCGGGCTCACCGTCACGATCCTGAAAGCCGACCCCTACATCAACGTCGACCCGGGAACGATGAGCCCGTTCCAGCACGGCGAAGTGTACGTCACCGACGACGGCGCCGAGACGGACCTCGATCTCGGGCACTACGAACGCTACGTCTCGACCCGCGCGACGCGCAAGAACAGCTTCACGACCGGCCAGGTCTACGACACCGTCATCACCAAGGAGCGGCGCGGCGACTACCTCGGCGGCACCGTGCAGGTGATCCCGCACATCACCGACGAGATCAAACGGCGCATCCGCGAGGCGGCGGAGGGCTTCAACGTCTGCATCACCGAGGTCGGCGGGACCGTCGGCGACATCGAGAGCCTCCCGTTCATCGAAGCGATCCGGCAGCTCGGCTGGGAGCTCGGCCGCCAGAACACGCTCTACATCCACCTCACCCTCGTGCCGTACATCGTGTCGGCGAGCGAGCTCAAGACCAAGCCGACGCAGCACTCGGTGAAGGAGCTGACGGGCTTCGGCATCCAGCCCGACATCCTGCTCTGCCGTGCGGCGCAGCCGCTCGAGAAGAAGGTGAAGCAGAAGATCGCGCTCTTCTGCAACGTCGACGAGAGCCGCGTGATCAGCGCGCCCGACGTCAGCACCATCTACGAGGTGCCCCTCGTCTTCCACGCCGAGGGCCTCGACGAGCGCATCGTGGAGCGTCTCAACACGTTCACGGGCTCGCCGAATCTCACCCGCTGGCGCCGCATCGTCTCGGCGATCAAGAACCCGAAGGGCACGGTGCGGATCGCGATGGTCGGCAAGTACGTCGACCTCACCGACTCCTACAAGAGCCTCAACGAGGCGCTGACGCACGGCGGGATCGCCAACGAGTGCAAGGTGGAGACGACCTACGTCGACTCCGAGTCGATCGAGAAGGACGGCATTCCCGAGAGTGTGAAGACCGCAGACGGCATCCTCGTCCCGATGGGCTTCGGGCCGCGCGGCACCGAGGGCAAGATCGCGGCGGTGCGCTACGCGCGCGAGCACGAGATCCCGTTTCTCGGCATCTGCTTCGGCATGCAGATGGCCGTGATCGAGTTCGCGCGGCACGTGTGCGGGCTCGAGCGCGCGAACTCGACCGAGATCGATCCAGCGTCGCCGAACCCCGTGATCCACCTGATGGACGACCAGAAGGACGTCACCAACAAGGGCGGCAGCATGCGGCTCGGGTCGTACCCGTGCTTCTTGAAGGACGGGACGCTCGCGCGGCGCCTCTACGGCCGCAAGAACATCGGCGAGCGCCACCGCCACCGCTACGAGTTCAACAACGCCTATCGCGAGCAGCTCCAGGCCGGCGGGCTCGTGTGCTCGGGCGTGTCGCCCGACGGGCGGCTGGTCGAGGTGATCGAGCTGCCGAACCACCCGTGGTTCATCGCGAGCCAGTTCCATCCCGAGTTCCGGTCGCGGCCCATGGACTGCCATCCGCTCTTCAAGGGCTTCATCAAGGCGGCCATGCAGCAGAGCGCGCAGCGCCGCCCGGCGGCGAAGAGCAAGCTCAAGGTCGTGAAGGGTTAGGAGGCTCGTGCACGCGCCCGCCACCGCGGTCCGCGTCGGCTCGATCACGATCGGCGGCGGTGCGCCGCTCGCGCTCATCGCCGGGCCGTGCGTGATCGAATCGCGCGACGCCGCGCTCCGCCACGCTGAAGCGCTCGCCGCGCTCGCCAGGACGACCGGCGTGGGGCTCGTCTACAAGTCGTCTTTCGACAAGGCCAACCGCACCTCGATCGGCGGCTTTCGCGGTGTGGGCATGGACGAGGGGCTCCGCATCCTCGACGACGTCCGGCGCGCGACCGCGCTGCCCGTGCTGACCGACGTCCACGAGGCGAGCCAGATCCGTGCCGTCGCGGCGGTGGCCGACGTACTGCAGACGCCCGCGTTCCTGTGTCGCCAGACCGACTTCATCGTCGCCGTCGCGGCGGCGGGGAAGCCCGTGAACCTGAAAAAGGGGCAGTTCCTGTCGCCGACGGAGATGGCGCGGGTGGTCGAGAAGGCGCGTTCGACCGGCAACACGCAGCTGCTCGTCACCGAGCGCGGCTTCGCGTTCGGCTACAACAACCTCGTCTCCGACCTGCGCTCGCTCGCGGTCCTGGCCGAGACGGGGTGCCCGGTCGTCTACGACGCTACGCACAGCGTGCAGCAGCCCGGCGGGCAGGGGACGCAGTCGGGCGGCGATCACCGCTTCGTGGCGCCGCTCGCGCGCGCCGCCGTCGCGGCGGGCTGCGACGCCGTCTTCATGGAGGTGCACGAGGACCCGGTGCGGGCGCTGTCGGACGGCGCGACGAGCGTACCGCTCGCCGAGGTGGCGGCGCTGTGGGCGCAGCTCGTGGCGATCGACCGCGTGCGCCGGGAGCGCGCGTGAGCGCGCGACGCCCATCGGAGGAGGGCCGCGGAGCGGCCCGACGCACGGCGCCGGCGGGGGTACGCGAAGCGTACCCCCTCTCAATGGAGCGCGCGTGAGCGCGCGACGCCCATCGGAGGAGGGTCGCGGAGCGGCCCGACGCACGGGGGCGCCGGCGGGGGTACGCGAAGCGTACCCCCTCTCAACGGGCCGCCGGCGGGGGTACGCGAGGCGTACCCCCTCTCAACCGGAGCGCGCGTGAGCGCCGATCGCACCAACCGCGCGCGTCGCGTGCTCGACATCGAGGTGCGCGCGCTCGCCGCCCTGCGCGACCGCCTGGACGCGTCGTTCACGCGAGCGCTCGATCTGCTGCTCGCCTGCCGCGGAAAGATCGTCGTCACCGGCATCGGCAAGGCCGGGGTCGTCGGGCGCAAGATCGCCGCCACGCTCGCATCCACCGGATCGTCGGCCGTGTTTCTCCACGCCGCGGAAGGCAGCCACGGCGACGCCGGCACGCTCGCGCGCGGCGACGTCGTCCTCGCCATCTCGTACAGCGGTGAGACCGAGGTGCTGCAGCTCCTGCCCGTCATCCGTCGCTTCGAGGTCCCGCTCATCGCGATGACGGGCAGCGCCACCTCGTCGCTGGCGCGCGCCGCCGACGTGATGCTCGACGTCAGCGTCACCGACGAGGGCTGCCCGCTCGGGCTCGCGCCCATGGCGAGCACGACGACCATGATCGCGCTCGGCGATGCGCTCGCCGCATCGCTCGTCGAGGAGCGCGGCTTCACGGCGGAGGACTTCGCGCTCCTCCACCCGGGCGGCGCCCTCGGCCGCAAGCTCGTCCGGGTCGACGACCTCATGCACCGCGGCGACGAGATGCCGGTCGTGGTCGAGACGGCATCGCTGAAGGACGTGCTCGTCGAGATGACGACGAAGCGGCTCGGCATCACCGCGGTCGTCGATGCCGCCGGCGGTCTCGTCGGGATCGTGACCGACGGCGATCTGCGCCGCGGCCTCGAGCGCGCGGCCGACATCCGCACGCTCACGGCGCGCGACCTCATGACGCGCACGCCGAAGACGATCGCCGGCTCGGCGATCGGCGGCCAGGCGCTGGCGCTGATGGAGCGGCACAAGATCACCGCGCTGGTCGTGCTCGAAGACGGCTCGCGCAAACCCCTCGGCGTGATCCACCTGCACGACCTGCTCCGCGCCGGGATCGTGTAGGCCCGCATGTCGGTCCCGGGGCCGAAGCGCCAGAAGACGCTCTGGCGGCGACTGCGGCGCGCGACGCGGGGGCCGCGCAACGCCGTGCTCGCACGCGGGATCTA
>Ga0187894_10002670_pt1 | contig 21005 bp, 15 predicted proteins | sample GBC1701081metaG_FD_136650 | JGI IMG/M metagenome (GOLD analysis project Ga0187894, IMG submission 136650) | White microbial mat communities from a lava cave in the Kipuka Kanohina Cave System on the Island of Hawaii, USA - GBC170108-1 metaG ...
CCCCGGTACGCGCGGGGAACGCGGTCTGCATAACACACGCGTCCGGACGCGACAAGCCGCGTTGGCGGTAGCGCTGGCCCTCTCGGCCGCTGGATGCCGCGCACGGCCCGCCCATAAACCCACAATGGTTCCGGATGCTTCCGGGCTGCCGGGCGGATCGCCTCTGGCCCCTGCGGCGCCCTTACCCCTCGTGGGCGCCGTCTTGCCAGACCCCGGCGACGACACCGCGGCAGTGGTCTCGCAGCGTCGCGGTGGGACCCTGCGAATCCACTGGGAGGCCGAGCCCGCTCATTTACATCCCCTGGGCGATCCGGACGCCGCCGCCGGTCGGGCGCTTTCCGGCCTGGTATACGAGCCCCTGATCGATTGCCGCGGCGACCGTTATGTTCCAGCGCTCGCGGAAAGCTGGGAAGTCGCCCCGGACGGATTGAAGATCACGCTGCGGCTTCGCCCCGGCGTCAGATGGCACGACGGGCAGGGCTTCGGCGTCCTGGACGTCCAGGCGACGGTCGAACCACTGCTCATGAAGGCGCGTGCTGGTTTCGGTGTGCAGTTGCTCCGCGAGGACCTGGCGGATGTCGCGACCATCGAAATTGCCGCAGATCGGGTGGTCCGTCTCAAGCTCAAGCGGCCGTCGGATGTGGTGCTTCGCGCTCTGTGCGATGTTCCCATTCTGCCCGACCACCTGGTGCGAGGTTGGGTTCCCGAAAAATCACCCATCGCCAAGCACCCCATCGGCACCGGCCCATTCCGCTTCTTGGGTTGGGATCGGGGCAAGCGCGTTCGCTTGGGGCGAGCGCCGGCCGGCTGGAGGCCTGGCCCGGCTCCTGCCCTCGACGAAATTCACTTCGAAATCGATGGAGACGCCGCGCGAGCCCTCACTCGAGTCCGTCGCGGCGAGATCGACATCCTGCCGCGGGTGGCGGACGTCCACTATCCGGCCGACGTAGACCCGGTCACCCTGCGCGCGTCGCTGACGCTTTATCACCTGCAGCCGGAGCGCGTGTCGTTCCTGGCCATCAATCACGGCAATCCTCTCCTGGCCGACGCGCGGGTCCGTAAGGCGCTGGCGTTCCTGTGGGATCGTGACCGCTTCGCCGCCGAGCTGCACAAGGGTCTCGCCCAACCCGCCGCCGGGCTCCCATTCGATAGAGCGAGGGCCGCCGCTCTTCTCGAGGAGGCCGGGTATCGTGACACCAACGGCGACGGCGTACGGGAGCGGGACGGCCGTCCGATTCGCCTGACCTTGGTGCACGCGGCGGGCGCGCGGACCCTCGCGGTGGAGACGCGCGCTTTCGTAGCCGAGCTTCGCAAGGCGGGCATCCTCCTCGACGTCGCGGTCATCGACCCTTCGTTGCTGCCTGAGCGGCTGCAAGCCGGATCATTCGACCTGGCCCCAGTCATGTGGCAAGGCCGCCGCGAAGAAGATCCGGCGGCCCTCTTCGGTGACTTCGGCGCGCGAACCCTCGGTATCCCGCGGTCCACAGCCATCGAGTCCCTGCTCGCCGACCTTCGCATCGCGGCTGGCGCTGAGGCCCGACGTCCCATCCTTGTCCGCATGGCCGCCGCCGTCGCGGACGAGACACCGATCATCCTCCTTTACCGGCATCACGTCCCGGCCCTGGTCTCGAGCCGCGTCCGCGGCCTCACCGCCCGGGGAGATCACCTGAATCTGGGCGGCGTATGGCTGGACCCATGATGGGGGCGATGATGGCCTCGGCGCTGAGCGTTTCTCGCTTGACCGCGGCCTTGTGGACGGCGCAAGCGCCCTGCCTTCCGCCGCTTCCACCGCTGCGCCCCGGTCCTGGATCAGACGATCCCTTCCGAGCCCCCGCCACGAGCGCCGCCGAGCTGAACGTCAAAGGTATGAAGCTCTATCGAGAAGCGGCGGGTCAGCCCGGCCGCGGCGAAAAATGGGAGGAGGCGCGCGCTCGGTATCGTGCGGCGCTGGCGGCTGATCCCAGCTTCGCCTATCCGCGTCTGAACATCGCTTCGTCGTTCGTGCGGCAGGAACGTTATGCGGACGCCGCCGCCGAGATCATCGACCTGCTCCATCAGCACGGTTACGTCCCGTGGGCGCGTGAAATCCTCGCCTCCGCCGATCTCGGGGCGCTCAAGGTTCGCCCGGAGATGGCGCAGATTCGGGAAGCGATGGCCGTGTCGGCTCGGACTTGGGGGGCTGGCCTGTCCGCCGATGTTCTGTTCGTCGCTCGCACGAAGGCCGCCATGAACATGGGCAGGACGGGAGGGCAGGGGGGGACAGACGCGGGGGCCGGTCAGCCCGGCGTCTTCCTGATGGGCGTGCACCAGGAGATCTTCGCCTGGTCGGCCACGACCGGACGGTACCGCCAGGTGACCGCGGAAGACGGGAAAGTCCTCGCCTTCATCCTGTCGCCGGATCGACGACGCCTCGCCTACGTCGTGGCCGACAAGCTGGTACGCAATCAGAGCCCCCTGCCCGCGGCTTTGCGAGGCGTGGCCATTCGCGTCGCGGACACGTCAACGCTCACGCTTTCGGAGCCGATGCGAATCGGAGGCGACGTGACCAGCCTGGAGCTGACCTTCGTCGGTACGAGGCCATGGATCGGTGTGGAGGGCGACCGAGTCGCCGGCACGTTCGTCCTCGATGAGGAAGGCCGGTTGGTCCCCAGCCCCGACCCGCGCCCCCGGCGGCCGCGGACCCACCGCGGCGGTGGCCACCTCGATGAGCGTATCGTCTTGACGGCAGTCGACGTCACCGGCGCGCGTTCCATCGCCCTCCCCGGACGATGCGGCGTCGTCGCCCGCGAGCGCCGCGCGGCCAGTGGTCCGGCTGCCATAGAGATCACCGCCCGGAACGCCGAGCGCCGAACGCTTCTCACGCGCTTCGGCGCCGGCTTGCGGGGCCTGGCACCCCTGTACTGAGCCCTGGCCACTCTGTGGCGCCAGGGGCCGGGTCCTTACTTTCGCCGATGCCGACGAACGCGGCGGGCAATGAGCAAACCGGCAGCGCCCAAGAACAGCGCGCCCGCGAACACGCTCGGCCTGGGCTTGACCGCTCCGCCCAGGGTGGCCGGGTTCAAGCAGCATTGCTCCCCCGGATCCTCGTCGCACGTGTCCCCGATGCCGTCGCCGTCCCGATCGCGCTGCCGCGAGTTGCTCAACGTCGGGCAGTTGTCGCAGAGGTTGGGAATCGAATCGGCGTCAATGTCCTCGCACGCGTCGCCGATTCCGTCTCCGTCGCCGTCCTCCTGACCCGGGTTATATAGCCGCGGACAATTGTCATAGAAATCTACCCAACCATCCGGCCTAGCCACCCCCGTCGTTCCGCATGAGAGATCCGAGTCCCCGTCGAGCCCTGTCTTGACCAATCGCACATAGTCGATCTCGACCTCGGCGGCTTGGCTCACCGGAGTGATGGTGAACTCACTATAGTCACGGCCGAACCAGCGGTCGTCCTTGCCGAGGTTCACGGAGTAGGTGTGCCACAGGCCGTCTGGAATCAGGAATGCGCTCTCGTGTCCAGGGATTCGTTTATCGGGCCCATTGGGAAAGGATATGGACGCAAATGCCGAATTCGCCGGAACCGCACCCGGCTTTATTCGCATCCGGATGGTGGCCGCCTCGAAGCGCTTCGGATTGATCCGGATTCGCGTGAGACGTTGTCCTCGGAAGGTCATCTTGCCTGCGGACCCCGGCGAATTGATGGTCAGGATGGCATCTTTCATACTTACCTCCGTGAGCCCCCCGGTGGTCTCGAAGGCAGCACGGTCGTCATCCGGCTGCCCGAACTCCCAATAGGGCGAATCGTCCACGTTGTCGTACGTGGTGATAGCTCGGCCCTTCCAGTGGGTCAGAAGGTAAAAGTACCAGTTGAACGTTTCGCGCCATCGCTGGACCTTCACCAAGGCCCCATCACGCTTGGTCGGCCGCTGCTCGGTCCCCTCTTCATAGAACTCCGGCGGCGTCACGCCCGGCAGCGTCACGACCATCCACAGCTGCCGCACGTAGTGAGGGGCGTCCTTGAATTCCGGGACGCGCGCTCCCGAGCCGGCGATGATGTCGTCGATCGTGATCATCACGACGGGTTTTGTCGGATTGGGTCGTATCAGCGCACCGGGAGACGTGCCCATCTTCTTTCCAAACCACCCGGGACGCGGGGACGGACGGAGAACAATCTCGGGCTCACCTGTTCCCACCAGGTTCTCGAACAGGCGCATCGGCTTGACCTCTGATTTGTCGACCATCCCCATTAGATAGAGATCAACCGGCGTGAAGGAGAGGCCGCGGCGCAGCCCGAGCTCCGCGGTCCCAACCGTCAACACCGGAGGGATGGCTGTCTCATACGTGTCATTGCCGTTCCAGATCCAGTTGTTCCCGCTCAAAATGGAGCCCTTGTTATCGAGCATGGCGTTCCAGACATTGGCTTCCCGCCGGCTGTCGAAGTTGTCGGTAAAGAGGATGTTGGCGTCCAGACCATCGCGCGGGGCAATCTTGGCGTGAACCGCCCAAAGGCCTGCGGTGGAGCCTGCGACCATCTCCAGCAGATTGAATCCCCAGCCGCAGATGTTGCCGGTGCAGTCCCTGAAGTCGCGCAATTCGTCGTCAATCAACTCGGTCGTACCGGCGCCTATGACGGCGCTGAACGGAAAGGTTGGATCGGGACGACTGTCGGTCGCCATGCCAATCCCGCGGACGTTCTTCTTGTAAATCTGCTCCAACCTTGGTTTCTCGCCGTTTGGGTAGTCGGCGGCCCATATGACGACCTCATCCCAGCGAGACGCGGTCGGTCCGCCCGTCTTGGACCGAATCAGATTCAACCCCTTCTCCAAGGCCAGTCCCTTGTCGAGCCGCCAGGCAGCGCATTTGAAAGGCTTCGTGGCATCCTCGGTCGCACAGGACACCGAAGGAAGAAAGCACTGCTTTTCGATACAAACGCGTTGTAGTTGGGCGTTGGGGTGGAGGTTCTTGTCGCGGCATTGCTCGTCGGTGGTACATCCGCCGCCCGGCAGCTCGTAGCTCAAGCTATCGGCAAAGGCTCCGCCGTCGAGGACGAAGACGTCCCCCATGAAGCAGTCACGCGTGATGGGAGGAGTCGCCGCCGGCTGACACTGCATGTTCTCCGGGCCATCGGCGAGCACAGGCCCACTCACGAGGAGGGTGGTAGCGGAACTCAACCAAATCACAAGGGACTTACGCATCGGGCCTCCGAAAGTGGGCAGAGGTGGCAAAGGACAGCTAAGGCCTAGAACCGGTAGCTCAGGCCCAGCACCGCGCGGGTGGGAGCCAGAAAACTGGTGGGCTGTCCCCAGAACGCCGTATCGGTGTCGACCACGCTTCGGGTGGTCCGCAGGGCGAGAACGTTGAAGACGTTGATGAAGGCATCCAGGTTCAGCTTGGTGAACTTCCGGAGATTGGCGCGACCTTGAAGGCCGAGCAAGCTGACGTCGGGCAACCGGAGCTCTCGATCGTCGCTGGTGTCATTGATGTTGGCGCCTGGGTTGTATCCGCGCTGCGCCCGCAGATCGATGAAGCCGCCGTAGACGTTATTGTAAAAGAACCGGTTGTAGGGCTCGCCGGTGAAGAACTCGTAGTTGACTCCCAACGACAGCCACGGGAGCACCTGGTAGGCGCTGAAGACCTTGACGTGGTGGCGCACCTCGCCCGGGAGACTGCCGTACCAGTAGACCGCGTTTTTGGGATTGTCCAGGAACGCGCCGTCGATGGCGGAGTTCTGGGGGCCGCGATTTCTCGTCCAGGTGTACGACCCCGTCACCTTCATCCGACCCTCTCGCTTGTTCAAGCGGGCGGTCACCGAATGATACCGGCGCGTGCTGGCGTCGGGGGTCCCTAGATCAAAGATCTGCTGGTTCTTTCCATTCCGGTAACCGCCGTCCGCCCGTACTGCCGTTCCAGACTCGTTCCAGATCTGGTTGGTCTCGGTGTCCTCGAACTGATGGTTGAAACGGCGGTAGATGTAGTCGGCGGCAATGGAGATGCCTTGGACGACCTCCCGCTCGACGCCGCCGGTGGCCTCCCAGGTCCGCGGCGCGCGGAGCGCCACGGGCGGCTTGTCCGGGTCTGGAATTCCGACCGTCCGGCCCGACTGTCCGCCCCTGAAGACGCAGTTCACGGAATAGGTCTGGGTCTCCTCGTCCCAGAAACAGGTCTTTTGGGAGAGCTGCTGACCCGCGAAACGGGCCAATGCGAGGAAGCCGGTGTCCACGTACTGGTTGAAGGCCCCACGAATAGCCGTTCGACCATCGTGGGTCGCGTCCCAGATCACGGAAAAGTGAGGAGTTGCGGTGAGGAAGTTCGTTACAGTAGTTGACCGGGCGTCGCGCGCCAAACCTTGTTGCCCGGCGATCTGTGGTTTGAGGGTGAGGTAACGATAAGGCCGCCAGGTGTCGCCGATGTAGACGTTCACTATTCGGCCGAAGGTATTCGTACGAAGGTAGCCGGGGCGACACACGCCATCGGACTGGGTGGGATCGTTGGCGCACACCTCCGTCCTGCGGAAGTTCGCGCCGTTCACGGTCTGCAGAGTTTCGTCGCCCGGGACGGACCGGAGGACTGGATTATCGGACACCCTGACGTTGAAGCCGCCCTTGACTACGTGGACCCCGGAGCTCTTCGTGTCCTTGGTCCACTGCAGGTCTCCCTTGAACTGGACGGTCCGCCGGGGATCGTACACGAGGTTTGTGTTGTTGCGCTGGAGGATACCGGTCACGAGCTCAAGAGAGCCGGGCACGTTCGCGCAGTTGGGGTCCCATTCGCAAGACTGGGGCCCGATGTCCAGCAGAATGCGCTGCGCGCTGGCGCCGATGTTGAGGAACAGGTTGTCCGAAAGCAGTGATTCCAGAACCAGGTTGACGATGTTGGTTTGCTGGTACTGACGGAGCTGCGCCGCATCCTCTACGAAATAGCTTTGTGAGTTGTTGTTGAACTCAGCGGGCGAGAAGGTGGTGGATGCGACGAGCTTGTTCCGGGGCGAGAGCTGGTAAGTGAGCTTGGCGAAGCCGTCGAGCGCCGTGACGACCCGGGAAGCCGGCGTCGCGAGGACGCCGTTCGGATCTCTAGGCAACGTTGACGTGTTGTAGATCCCCTGCGCCGAGACGAAGTACCACAGCTTGTCCTTGAGGATCGGCCCACCCACCCCGAAGCTACCTTGGACCAGCCGGTTGACGCCCACGTCGAATTGATTCTTGAACAGCTGCAGATTCTGATCCGTGTAGGTCAAGGAGGATTCCACCTCGACCTTGTTCGAACCGGAGCGGGTCACCACGTTGATGACCCCGCCGGTCGTGGTGGCGTTCTCAGCCCCGTAGGCCCCGGTCTGGACGTCGACGCTGGATAAGGACTCGAAGGCGAAGTTCGTACCGAACGTGTGCGACACCGGATCCGTGGTATCGAACCCGTCGATGGTGGTCGTGTTGTTGAACGTCGCGCCACCGCGCACCTGTGGGTTTCCACCGCCGGTATCTCTCACGCCGGCCGCCATCGCTTGAATTCCCTGATATGAACGGGCGAGGAGCGGGACGTCATTGACGAACTCTGCATCGAAGGACTCCTTGATCACGGCGTCCTTGGTGTTGACCTTGGTTTTCGCCCGCGTTTCGACCTTGACGACCTCCACCTCCGTCGCGATCTCCATCACGATGTCCAAGTTGGTCTCGGCGCCCGCCCCGACTCTGATGCCGGACAAGACCTGGGCCTTGAACTTGGGTGCGGTCACCGTCAACGTAAATCGGCCGACGATCAGGCCCGGAATCCGGAACGTCCCGTCCGCGTTGGTATAGACCGTCCGCGCACCGCCAATCTGGGTGGGAGACTCGGCAACGACCTTGATTCCCGGCAGCAAAGTCCCGCCGGAGTCGTAGACGGCGCCGGCGATGCTTCCGACGGTCTGTGCGCGCGCCGCGGCAGGCAACAGAAGGGGGCCGGCGACGAGGGTCAGGAGAGAGAGAGCTGAGCGTTTCATGATGTGCTTCTCCACGCGATTTAGAACTTGGGATCGAAGCCGTCAGGCCAGACGCACACGTCGAGGCCCAGGCTGATGCATTCTTGCCCTTCGGCGATGTCGGCCTCCTCCATCTTGAGGGTCTTTGCCTCGGGATCGGCCGGTGGCTGAGTCTTCGTCAGGCACTGCATGGCTTCCGGGTTGTTGTTGAGCGTGTCGCAATATTTGAGGCAGAAGCGGTGATTCGACGGCGTTCCGCGTGTGCCCAGGCACCGATAGTCGGGCAAGCTCTCACACCGGCTGTCGAAGTAGGTCTTACCTTCACCATTTTTGTGCTCGTCGTTGTTTCTCAAGCCGATATTGCAACCGATGTAACAAAAGCCCTTGCTGGGGGGGAAGCAGGAATAGCCGTTGCTCGAGAACGCGTCCTCCGATTCTCTGCATCGAGCGATTCCGAAGCCGCACACCTTGCCATAGCCCACGGCCGGGGCATCGCATGAGCAAGTTTCGTGGTTGCACTCGAGTTGGAGCGCCTGACATTGGGGATCCGGGAGACGCGGCTGCGAGGTGTCCTCTTCGTTTTCTTGGCCAGGAGTGGTCATCTTTGGGTAACGTTCACAGAGACCCTTCGCATTCTTCGGAAACGAACAGGGCGTGATCACACCACGTGTAGGAATGTTCCGGACCGCATACCGGAGCGTCTGGTTGACCAGCTGCCGATCATCACGGAAACGCCACTTCGACGTATCGACTTGATCCACCGACGTGAAAGCCCCCGGAACGTAGTTGTCAGCCACCAGAAAGTCGTACAGCAGACGAATGGGAGAATAGCCTGGTGGATCGGCCGGGCTGGTGCGCGGTTTGGCTTCGGCGATCTGGTTCTTGAGCGGCCGGATCCTGACGGGGACCTTCATGGGATCCTGGTTCGGGACGATGACCGCGGGCTCGAGAAGGATCGACAGCGGGACCAAAATCTGAGTGGTGGCCAGGTTGCCGTCGCCGACCAGGATGCGGTTGACGTCGAAGGTGTCGAGCCGGTCGGCGTCGTTTCCGGCCTTGTAGAGGACCGGCGTCTCCGGCGCCCCCGGTATCGAGGGCGGACTGTTGTAGCCGAGTGTCTCCCAGCCGTTGGCCAGGTGGCAGTACCCGAGCTTCTGACGGTACCAAATCTCGATACGAGGGCGGAAAATACGGCGGTCGGATACTCCCCGCGCAACGGCCGAGCGCTCGTCAATGATGGGGCAGTTTATGACCTTCAGGGTGCGGCGGACCTTGAAGCCCCCGTCTTCGATGGCGAGCTCCAGCGTGCGCCATTTCTTGATTGAGTCCGGCTTGTATCCGTCAGGGACGGTGACTTCGTGGATTTCCCAGAGGCCGGTGTAGTTGGGGGGCGCGCCGACGATGTCTCCGGGGAAGAGATCGACGACGGGCCGCTGGAAGTCATTGGGGTAAGTGGTGCGATTCGCATCTTTCAGCAGATTCCGTGCGCGAATCGGATAGGCGCGCTTCTGCTGCGCGTCGTATTGCTCTTTGAGCGCGGCGGGGCAATCGGCGAGCGAGTATCCCTCGCAGTAATTGATTGGGTTCACCTCGAGGACGCCGACCCCGCCAGACATGAAGTCGTTTCCTGTCCGATTCTCGCGCACCGGCGGAGAGAAGAGCGGGTTGCCCGCCTTGTCGAAGAAGAAATACATGGGATGAACCGTGGCGGACTGGGGGCGGCCGGTGAAGGGATCGCGGATCGCGGGGACGAAGCCGAAGTCGTAGTTCTCGACCTTTTCTCCCTTGACGTAGCCGACCAGAGGATCGAACTGGAAGGGGACGCCGGCGGCTGGATTCGTGGGCGTGCCACCATCGAAGAAGGGGCCTAGGTCCATCACACCGAAGGCCGCGTCCGAGAACTCCTCAGCCCCGCAGCCGACCACCGACAGGGCGCCCAAGGTGATCCATGTGGAGGCCCCAAGCCGTCGACAAGAGGATCGAATCATGCGTTTCTCCCGGTCAAAATGGGCCAAATTTCAGAAAGCTGGGCCGGCTTGTAACAGATCGATTTCATGAACACAAGCACCAGGATCGGTGTCTCGCTTAACTTGAAGTCACGTCATGGGTCCCGCGCGATTCGCCCCCCTTGAGACACCACCGGCGCTCTTCGTGCACGGTCAGGGCCGGGAGGCAGAATTCGCGATGTGCGATGATGTAGGTTAATCTCGGATGATGTCTGCAAAACCCCATCGTATCGCCATTCGCATCTTGGGCGGGCTCCTCGCGAGCGGCGCCGTCATCTCCTGTGTCACCGCTTGGGCCCAGTCTCCGTGGACGGAGTGGAGGGAGGACGACGAGATCGTCACGCACCCCGCTCTCGAGCGGATGATTGCGCGTTTCGCCGCGGAGGCGAGGGCCCGGTCGGCCGCCCGTTAAGGCGAACACAAGTTTGATTTCGTCGAGCGCGGCATTAGATTCGCTCGATCATGCCGTCTCCCATCCTGGTCACCGGTGGTGCGGGCTTCATCGGTTCGTCGATAGCGCGGGCGCTGCACGCGCGCCGCGACAGCGTGCGAATCATCGATGACTTCTCTTCAGGCCGCCGCGCGAACATCGCGGATCTGGCGGGAAAGATCGACGTCGTCGAGGGCAGCATCCTGGATCCGGCGGCGCTCGAGCGCGCGCTGACCGGCGTGGAGATCGTGTTCCATCAGGCGGCGATTCCTTCGGTCCCGCGATCGCTCGCCGATCCCGTGGCGAATCACGAGGCGAACGCCACGGGGACACTGCGCGTGCTGGAGGCGGCGCGAAGGATGGGAGTTCGCCGGGTGGTCTATGCGGCGTCGTCGTCGGCCTACGGCGAGACGCCGACGCTGCCAAAGGTGGAGACCATGCCGACGGCGCCGCTGTCTCCTTACGCCGTGTCAAAGCTGGCAGGAGAGCACTACTGCCAGGTCTATACGCGGGCTTACGGGCTCGACACGGTTTGCCTGCGTTACTTCAACGTTTTCGGTCCCAATCAGGATCCCAAGTCCGAGTACGCGGCGGTGATACCGCGGTTCATTACGGCGGCCCTCGAGGGCCGGACGCCGATCATTTATGGCGACGGCACTCAGTCCCGCGATTTCTGTTTCATCGACAACGCCGTGGAGGCGAACTTGAAGGCGGCGGCCGCGGCGGCCGCTCCAGGCCAGGTATTCAACGTCGCGTGCGGGGCCCGGACGGACCTCAACCAGGTGATCAAGCTCCTGGCCGACGTGCTGGGCACCCGCATCGAAGTGAAGTACGAGCCCGGTCGGGTGGGTGACATCAAGCATTCGCTCGCCGACATCTCGCGGGCTCGGGCGGTCCTGGGGTATACGGCGGCGGTCCCGTTCGTCGACGGGCTGCGCCGTACCCTCGCCTGGTACAAGGAACGGTCCGCCGGGTAGTCTCGCCGCCGCCATGCAGAGCATGACGGGCTTCGGGCGGGCATGCGCCGACACGGGCGGAGGGCGGCTGTGCGTCGAGATCCGATCCGTGAACCACCGGGGGCTGGACGTGAAGGTTCGATCACGGGAGCCAGACCCCTACTGCGACCACGAGATCACCCGCGCCGTGCGGGCGGCGATCGAGCGTGGATCGATCGTCGTCGGCGTTCGGATGGAACGAGTAGGTTCCGGCGCGGGGGGCGGGGTGGGCGGACGCACCGGCCTCGATCTCGATCGGGCGACCGCGGCGTATCGGGCGCTGGAAGGGCTCCGGCAGGACCTGGGTGTTGCGGCGCCGGTCGATCTCGCGACGGTGGCCGCGTTCCTGGCAGCTTGTCCGGACGGCGGCGGCGATTCGCTGGAAGGCGAAGCGCTCTGGGAAGTGCTGCGACCCGTGATCGATCAGGCGCTTTCAGCCTTGGTTTCCATGCGCCGCAAGGAAGGTGACGCGCTGGCGGCCGATATGGCGGAGCGCACGGGTAGGCTGACAGCCCTCACGCGGGAGATCGGACGAGCCGCAGAGCCTCTTCCGGCTCGGTTCGCCCGGCGCATCACGGATCGCCTGGCGCAGGCGGGCGCGGCTGTGGGAAGCGACCCGGCGCGGCTGGCGCAGGAGACGCTGCTCATGGCCGAGCGGCTCGACATCAGCGAGGAATTGGTCCGGCTGGAAACCCACCTTGGCCACATGGAGGCCATCGTGAAACCGGCCGCGACGCCGATCGGGAAAGGGCCCGCCGCCGTGGGTCGCAAGCTCGACTTCATCATTCAGGAAGTGGGCCGAGAGCTGAACACCATCGGATCGAAGGCCCAGGACGCCGGCATCGCCGAGCGGGTCATCGAAGGAAAGCTGGAACTGGAGAAGATACGGGAGCAAGCGCAAAATATAGAATGACCAAGACGCGCCCCGACGACGGAGGGTCTGCTCCTCCCCGGCACCGCGGCATTCTTCTCGTCGTATCTTCGCCCTCCGGCGCCGGCAAGACCACGCTGGCGCGGATGGTGGCCGAATCGCATCGCCTGGAGTTCTCGGTGTCGTACACGACGCGGGCCCCGCGGGCGGGGGAGCGCGACGGCGTGGACTACAAGTTCGTCACCGACGACGAATTCGCCCGGATGATCGAAGGCAAGGAATTCGCAGAGTGGGCCGTGGTGCACGGGCACCGCTATGGAACCGCCATCCACACCGTCAACCGGGCCCTGGAGAGCGGGACGGATTGCCTGTTCGACATCGACTACCAAGGCGGAAGGCAGCTGAGGAAGCACTGGCCGGACGAGAGCGTGCTTTGTTTCATCCTACCGCCGTCGATGGCGGAGCTGGAGCGGCGTCTGCGGCGGCGGGCGACCGAATCTCAGGAGGCCATCGAGCGCCGCCTCGCCGTCGCGCGGGTCGAACTCGACCACTACTCCGACTACGACTACCTCGTCGTCAACGACAACCTCGACAAGGCCCGCGACGAGCTGAGCTCTATCTATGTGGCGGCGCGCTGCCTGCGCCGGCGGCGCGAGCACGTGGCGCAGGGGCTGCTGGGTGAGGCCGAGGCCAAGAAGCCGTGAGCGACGTTCGCGACATCTGCGCCGCCATTGCGTCTCACGATCCCGCGGCGGACTTGCCGCTCATCGAGCGCTGCTACTCGTTCGCCGCCGAGCGGCACGCGGGTCAAACCCGTCGGTCCGGCGATCCTTACGTCGTGCACCCCGTGGGGGTCGCGCGCATCATCTCAGAGCTCAAGCTGGACGTCCCGTCGGTGTGCGCCGGCCTGCTTCACGATTGCGTCGAGGACACCAGCGCGACGGCCGACGACATCGGCCGCCTGTTCGGGAACGAGATCCAGTTCTTGGTGGAGGGGGTGACCAAGCTGGGGCAAATCCCGTGGAACACACGGGAGGAGCGTCAGGCCGAGAACTTCCGCAAGATGCTGCTGGCCATGGCGCGGGACATCCGCGTCATCCTCATCAAGCTCGCCGATCGCGTGGACAACATGCGGACGCTGCAGCACATGCCACGGGAGAAGCAGGAGCGCATCGCCCGCGAGACGCGCGAGATCTACGCGCCGCTGGCCAACCGTCTGGGCATCCAGTGGATGAAGTGCGAGCTGGAGGACCTGTGCTTCCGGTACCTCGAACCGGAGGAGATGCGCCTTCTCGGCGAGAAGATGGCGGCGACCTCCGACGGACGATGCGCCTACATTGCGGAGGTCGTCGCCCGCATCACTGACGCGTGCACGCAGGCTGGCCTGGCGGTGCAAGTGACCGGGCGGGCCAAGCACCTCTGGTCGATCTACCAGAAGATGAAGCGGACAGGACGCGAGGCCGAGCAGATCTTCGACATCATCGCCTTCCGCGTGATCACAGAATCGGTGCGCGACTGCTATGCGGCCCTGGGGGTGGTTCACTCGAGTTGGACGCCGGTGCCCGGACGGTTCAAGGACTTCGTCGCGCTACCCAAGCCGAACCTGTACCAGTCGCTGCACACCACCGTCATCGGTCCGCGCTCGGATCGCATGGAGGTGCAGATCCGCACGCACGAGATGAACCGTACGGCGGAAACCGGCATCGCCGCGCACTGGCAATACAAGGAAGGCAAAGACGCGCGCGACACACGGGAAGGGAAATCGTTCGCCTGGCTGCGGCAACTGATGGAGTGGCAGCGCGATCTGAAAGATCCCGCCGAGTTCATCGAGAGCGTGAAGATCGACCTCTTCCAGGACGAGGTCTACGTCTTTACGCCGAAGGGGGACGTCAAGGCGCTCCCCAAGGGCGCGACGCCCATCGATCTCGCCTATGCGGTGCACAGCAAAGTGGGTGATCAATGCTCCGGCGCGCGCGTCAACGGTCTCATCGTGCCGCTGCGCTACGCGCTAAGGAACGGCGATACGGTCGACATCCTCACGTCGCCGGCACAGCACCCATCCAAGGACTGGTTGAAGTTCGTCGTGACCAGTCGGGCGAAGACCCGCATCCGCCACCACATCCGCATCGAACAGCGCGAGCGAAGCCGGCAGCTCGGGCGGGACCTCCTGGTGCGCGAGCTGCGCCGCCACGATCGCTCGCTTGCGACGGCGGAGAAAGACGGGCTGATCGAGGCGGCCGCCGCGCGTTTTCGCTTGGGTGGACCGGACGATCTGTACGTGGCGGTCGGCTACGGCAAGATCATGCCCGAACAGGCGCTGGCGGCGCTGGCGCCCGACGGCAAGGACGGCGCGGGCACTCCCGTCGAGCCGGTCGCGCGGTCCGAGGTCTCGGCTCCGATCCTGAAGCGCACCGCCAAGAAATCAGTGGCGGGCGTCAAGGTGCAGGGCGAGGCGGACATCGTCGTGAAGTTCGCGAAGTGCTGCAGCCCGGTCGCCGGAGAATCCATTGTAGCGTTCGTCAGCCGCGGCCGGGGCGTCATCGTCCACACCCGCGACTGCCCGAAGGCGCTGGACCTGGATCCGGCGCGGCGCGTGGACGTGTCGTGGGACGAGGAGTCGCGCACGTTGCGCCCGGCCGCGGTTCACGTGGTGTGCGCCGACAAGCCCGGGCTCCTGGCCTCCATCTCGAAGTCATTCTCCGAGCACGGCATCAACATCTCGCAGGCGAAGTGTCGAAGCACGGACGACAACCGCTCCATCAACACATTTCAGGTCTCGGTCGGGCACCTAGACCAGCTGCGCACGGTCATCCGGGCTATCGAAGGAATTGAAGGCGTCATCTCGGTCGAGCGTGTGTGATGCGGCCTGAACCGCCGCGGGTTGACCGCATCGGGGACGGCTGATAGAGAGTCTCGCGTCATGGCTTCGAACACGCGGCAAACCTGGAAGCGGCGCTCGCGCAAGCACAGCAACATGGGCAAGCGTCGCAAGGCCAAGCAGAGCAAGGCGTCGACGCCATCGGCGGCGGAGCTGTTCGCCGGCCTCGGCGAGCCGGGGAAAGCCGCAACCAAGCGCGCGGCTACTTAACCGCGCCGGTCTCTTTGATCCGCCGAAGCAGCTCGCGCAAGCGGCGGCCTTCTTCGGGGTCCGGATGGTCGAACCGGATTCCCATCCCGTCGGCGCTTTCACCGCGGCGGACCCAGGCTACGACGCCGGGCAGGGTGACCGAGTCGTGCCCCGGAGGAGCGATGACCAGAGCGACCGGGGTGCCCACCGGCGGAGGGCGATCCGTCTTGACGAAGGCGCCGCCGGCTGACAGGTCGCCGGTCTCGCTCGGGACGGGGGCGTCACCGCCCGCAGCCGTGACGTTGGCGGGCAGCTCCACCGGGAAACGCGGGCTCTTGCGGGCCGCCGCACCCTGCACGTCGCCGTCGCCGCGCGCGACCGACACGATGAAGTCACGCGTCGGGTGGTCCTCTTCGGCGAAGGTCAGCCAGACGCCGCCTTTGTCATCCTCGCGCCCGGCGACGCTGGCGTGGACCAAGACGCGGCTCGGGAGCTCGGGAAACCGGATCTCCAGCAGCAGATCATCGCGTTCGGACAGCGCGACCTTCGTCCGGTAAAAGAGGCGGGCGGGCGGCGGATCCTGGGCATAATCGTTGAGAAACGTTCGTCCCGAGAGGTAGTGAGCAGCGAGGATCTGCATGGCACCTACAGCTATCACGACCGACGGTCGCGCCACAATCGACAGCCGTCGTTTGGTTGATCTCGGACGACGCTTCCGCGTAACATCGCCGCCCTGACCGCAGGGCGATCTCGAACGCTGCACTCGCCAGGAGACGGATGAAACTCTGCCCCACGTGCCGGACCAAGTATCCCGACGACGCGAACTTCTGTCCCCAGGAGACCTGCGCCACACCGGCCGGGCCGCAGCGCCTGGATCCCATCGTCGACGCCCCGGCGGCGCGGTTCGAATTGGGTGAACGCATCGGCGGCGGCGCGAGCGGCGAAGTTTGGCAGGCGCGCGACACCCAGGGAGGCGGCGAGGTCGCCTACAAGATCGCCGCGGCGGCCGCTCTGCCCACGGCGGCGGCCATCGATCGGGCGCAGCGTGAACTCAAGCAGTTGAGCCGCGCACAGAGCGACAAGATCGCGAAGCTGATCGACCACGGCAAGACGGCTGACGGCCGGCTGTTCGTTGTCACCGAGCTCTGCGCGGGGGAGGCACTGGACCGTGTGATCGCCAGCGCAGGCGCCATGCCGCTGGATCGAGCCCAGGCCATCATCGCGCAGGTCGGCGAGGCGCTGCTGGAGGGGCAAAAGGTGGGCGTCGTCCATCATGATGTGGCGACCAAGAACCTCCTGCTCGGTCCAGGCGACAAGATCAAGGTCATCAACTTCGCCGTTCCGCGGCCGGTAACCGACAAGGTCTTCGGTATGCCGGAGTTCCTCTCGCCTGAGCAGGCCGAGGGAAAGCCGGTCGATCAGCGGTCGAACACTTACAGCCTGGGCACCGTGCTGTATACGCTTTTGACGGGGGCGCCGCCGTTTGCGGGGGGTGAAGCGCGCGACGTGATCGATCGGCAGCTTCACAAGGAGCCGGAACCGCCCAGCCGCAGAAACCCGAACGGTGGCATATCGGCGGAGACCGACCGGATCGTCCTCAAGGCGCTCGAGAAGAGTTCCAGCCGGCGTCATCTGACGCTGCGCCAGTTCCTGACCGACGTGGAAGGGCTGACCGCCGCGGGTAAGCCTGCGCAGGCGGCCACCAGCGGTGGCGCGACTCGTGACGTGGGATTCGCCAAAACCATGATGTTCGCCGGGGGCGCCGCGGACGTCGCGAACCTGGTCGCCCAAGCGACCGCCACGAGGGCCGCGGCGGTGGCGGCTCCCGCGGCCGCGGCCGGTGCCGGGATCGCTCCGGCCGGCGCGGCGGCGGTAGCGGCGGCTCCGGTGGCCCCGGCTCCGTCGCCGCCGCCGTCTACGCCGCCTCCGGTTCCGGTGGCGCCGGCTCGGGTGCCGGCTGCGGTCGCGGCAACCCTTGTGGCAAGCCCAGCCGCTCTGCAGGTCGCGCACGGAATGGCGCCTCCGGCGGCCGCCACGACGCCGCCCGTACCGGTCGCTCCTCCCTTAGCCGCCACGCCGCCGCCTTTGTCTCTGGCCGCCGCGCCTCCTCCCGTCGTGACGCCGCCCGCCGCAGCCGCGCCGGCGGCCCCGGGTCCGAGTCCGGGTCCGAGCCCCCACCGTCTCACGTCACCGCCACCTCTTTCCGGTGAACCCCCAACACGCAAGGAGGAAGCCCAAGTGGCCGACAATTCGAACAAGCCCGGCGACAAGCCCGGCGCCGCGCCTGCCAAGGGCGGCAAGCCGGGGGCGTTCAGGGAGACGCTGTGGTTCAAGAAGGGCGACGTGGAGCAGATGGTCGCCGAGGCAAAGGCGAAGGCCGCCGCGGCGAAAGGCGGAAAACCCGACGCGGGCGAAGCCGAGATTCCCGGAGAGGACGCGCGCCCGCTGGAGGATCGCTACGCCGACGACGGTTCGGTGTCGCTGGACGATCGGAAGAAGTTCTCGTTGCGGACGGGCGGCACCGCGACCGCGATGCCGGCGGTGGGAGCGTCGATTCCCGGCGAGCGTATGAGCGAGTCGGAGATGTTGAACGAGATAGGGGGCGGCAAGAAGACGATCATCTTGATCGGGGCGGTGGTGGTCGCGGTCGTGGTGATTTTGGTATTGGTGATGTCCGGCGGTAAGAAAGAAGAAGGCGGAGGTGGCTCCGCTGAAAAGAAGGCTGCCGCTGCTGGGGCCGTGCCCGCGGCTGCGCCGTCCACGGAGCCGGCACCGGGGGGCAAGGCGGGGGCCGCTGCGGGTGCCCCGACGTCACCCGCGGGGGCCGTCCCCACCGCGGCTGCGCCGGCGGCCGCGGCAGGGGGGGGAAAGCCGGCGGCGACCAAACCGCTATCGGGAGCCGCGGCCGCGAAGCCGAGAGCGGCGGCCTTTCGAAAAGGGGGCAAGAGCTCGAAGAAAAAACAGCGCTGAGGCAATCGCGACAAGCTCTCGACCCGATAAGGTCGATGGTTTCTCGAAGTTGCTCGGCGGCGGGATGGAGGGTTCCCTAGACTAGTGAGTCCAGGCTAGATGGCTACGACGCGAACCCGATCGAGGGGGTGGTGGCCGGCGGAGTCGAAGCCCTCGACGAGGATCGCTTCGGCGATGGGTACGTCGCCTCGTCGGATGGCGGCCAGCGCTTCCGGAATCAGGTCGGGGTGATATCCGGGCGGGCTGGCGAGCAGCCGAACCGCGATGGCCGTGTCCAGGCCGGCGACCGTGCTGGGAAATCCATGCGTAGCCGTAATGGTGGATCCGGGCGAAGTCAGCGCGAGGGCTGCCTGCAGCAGCGAGGGCGCCCGGCCGCACACGAAGATCTTTCGTTCGGGGCGCGACGCTGCCCCCTCCACCGAGCCCGCGATGGCGTCCAGCCATGAAGCGGGGCCGGCCTTCAGATCGAGCGGGGTGACGCCTTCGAAAGCGGTGCCGCCGATCTGAAAAGCGCGGCAGCCGCGGCGCGCGGACCAGGCGGCGCCCAGGTGTGCCAGGGCTGTACCGCCAATCCAGACGGTACAGTCACCCGGGCCGGTACCAGCCCGGGCGGCACTTTCCAGCATCTCGGCGACCACTCCGGCGGCGGCCGCATGCGGCGACGGAACCTGCGCCAGAGATTCCGAGCTAGGAGCGCGCGGCAGGTCGATCGACGTCAGAAAGCGATCCGTGACTTCCACGATGAGCGGCGCGGACAGCGCCGACGGGATCACGGTGCGCCCCGCGGCGCACGCGGCCACGAGGCCGCGGCGGCACAAAGCGCACTCGCCGCACCCCACCCGGCCGGGGACGAACACGCGGGCCTCCCGGGCCGCGGCGGCGTTGTCCGTCGCGTCCCCGCGGATACCGACGGCGTCCGCGCCGCGTTCGGTGAAGGCAACGTGCGTGAGGGTCACGCGCACGGCCGGGCCGCCGCCGACGCTGCCGCCGGTCAACGATCCACGATCGCGACGCGCAGCTTGTGCGCTACGCCGGCGCGCTGATAGTCCACGACGATCTCCGGCGCCGTCCGTAGCGCCACGAAGACGCCGTGGGCCTGCCAGTCCCGTTCGATGTCCTTGCCATTGATCTTGGTGACGACGTCTCCGCTGCGGATGTCGATGCGTCCGTAGCAGGCATCGCCGGGATAGAGCGAACGGACGATCCAACCCCGGAACCGGCCCCCCACAAGGTGGGGATCGACGCGCACGCCGCGGAGCCAAAAGCCGAGCCCGGTGTCCACCGCCTGCACCACAGAGGCGCGAAGGACGGCGTCTCCGCTGACCATGGCTTCGCAGCTCTCGCTGTGGCCGGCCGCCACCGGCGGCGGAGGAGAAGAGGCCGACGACGCCGAGGAGGCGGGCAGGGCGGCGGGCCCTTCGCCCGCCAGCTCGACGTCGACCGGAGCCGGCTGTTTCGGCGAGGTTGCACACGCCGAGGCGAGGAGGATGATGGACGGCAGCGCGACGTGAAGAACCCGCACGGGCGAAAGGTAGCCGGTTGCGCCGGCTACGGCAAAACGTCGCTCATGGCGCTCGCGATCGCCGCGGCCACCTCATCGACGCCGGCCGCGCCATCGAGGACGATCACCGACGGATCGGCTGCCGCCAGGGCGCGGTAATTCTGCGCGACTTTCTCCAGCGTGGCGTCGGCATCGTAGCGCTCCTCGGGGCGGCCCGCGGCGCGCCGCCTTTGGGCCGCGATCGCGACCGGCAGGTCCAGGAGGATCGTCACGTCGGGTTGTCGAACGCCGCGCGCGAGCCCGCGGACCCAATCCCGGTCTGCCTCCTCCATTTGATACGCGAAGGACGAAAGCAGGTAGCGATCCGACACGACGTCCGTTCCGGCCGCCAGGGCAGGTTCCACTTCGCGCTGCAGGTGATCGCGACGATCCGCGGCGAAGAGCAACGCCATGGTTGCTCCCGCCACCGCCGCGCCGTCGGGGACGCGGTGTTGGCCCAGAAGGATCTCGCGCAGCAGCCGCCCCACGGGACCGCCGCTCGGCTCGCGGGTCGCCAGAACGCGCCGCCCGCGCCCTGCCAGGTCACGCGACAAGATGTCGACCTGGGTGGTCGTGCCGGAGCCGTCGATTCCTTCGAGCACGACGAAGAGACCCCGACCGTTCACGCGGCCATAGTTGAAAGTCGAAAGTCGAAAGTCAAAGGTTCTGGTACGGTCGTGGGGCATGAAACCCTGGGCGTCGGCGCTCGTCGCGGCTTGCGGCGTGCTTTCCTCCCAGGCGGCCTTCGCGCAAGCGCGAGGCGACGCAGGTGAAATCGCCCCCGGCGACTTTTTGATCGATCCTCCAGGGCTCGACGCGCCCGCCATCCGGACGCCCCGGCTGCAGACGCGCGTCTACGCCGACTACACCTTCGCCTCAAGTCCGGATTTGAGCGCGCTCTCTGTCGTGGAGGGGAGCGCCCGCAACCACCGCTTCGCGCTGGGGGCGGCGCTGCGCATCCGCAACGCGGAGGTGGCCGTCGAGATCCCGTTCGTCCAGATCACGAAGGCCCGCTTCGACGAGATCCAGCTCCTCGGTTTCCGGAGGCAGCTCGAAGGCTCGGAGGATATCTCCGTCGCGCGCGGCGACCTGCGGGCCGGCGTGAGCTACAGCCGGGCGCTCCCCGGGCGTCCCAACCTGATGCTCGGGGCGGGCCTTCGCACCCGCCTTTCAACCCACACGTCGCG
>Ga0187894_10002671_pt1 | contig 20995 bp, 15 predicted proteins | sample GBC1701081metaG_FD_136650 | JGI IMG/M metagenome (GOLD analysis project Ga0187894, IMG submission 136650) | White microbial mat communities from a lava cave in the Kipuka Kanohina Cave System on the Island of Hawaii, USA - GBC170108-1 metaG ...
CGACGCTTATCTAGCCGGCATTCCACAGCGTGACGTGCTGCGAAAGCGTTTCACCGAGCTTTGGAATTATGAACGCTATTCGGCACCGAATAAAGTGACCGAAGGTTTTTATATTTATTCGAAGAACGACGGTTTGCAGAATCAGAGCGTCTGGTACCGCGCAAATTCGATAACCGATACCGGAAAGGTTTTCTTCGACCCGAATAAATTAAGTGCAGACGGCACGGCGGCCTTGAGCGGAAGTTCGTTTACAGACGACGGCAAGCTCTGGGCATACGGCATCGCGCGTTCGGGTTCGGACCGCACGGAATGGAAAGTGATGAACACCGAAACCGGCGAGCATCTAACCGATACGCTTTCGCCGAACCGGCAAGGCAGCGTCTCCTGGCTGAAGGACAAGTCGGGTTTCTTCTACAGCCGTTTTCCACAAACGGAAGTCGGCGGCGAATTGAAAAGTCAGACATTCAATCAAAAGATTTATTTCCATAAGCTCGGCACGCCGCAGTCCGACGACATTCTCATCTACGAGCGGCCGGACGACAAAGAGCTTTTTGTCGGCGGCTTCGTGACCGAGGACGGCAACTTTTTCATCATTTATGTGAACAAAGGCACCCGGCCGCAGAACATGGTTTACTACATGCCGCTCACCGGCTTCGATCCTTCGACCGGATTGATCAAAGGTTATGTGCCCGGCATCGCGGTTCCCGAAGGCGACATCGCTGCAAAGCGCCGCTCGCAGATTCATCCGCTCGTTATAAATCTGGATGCAGATTACTCATTCATCGGTAATGACGGCCGCACGTTTTATTTCTCGACGGATAAGGGTGCTCCGAGAAAAAAGGTCGTCGCAGTCGATACGATGCTGAAGATGGGAAAATGGTCTGACGTAATTCCCGAAGCTGCCGAAACTCTGCAAGGCGTAGATTTTCTGAACGACCAGTTTGTGCTTTCTTACCTGAAAGATGCGTACACGCAGGTCCGTATTCACGACATGGATGGAAAGCAAATACGCGAGGTGAAATTTCCCGGGATCGGTTCCGCCGGCGGATTCAACGGGCGCCGAAAAGATACGGAAACTTTTTATACATTTTCCAGCTATAACGCGCCGCCGACCATTTACCACTACGACATGAAGACCGGCAAGAGCAAAGAGTTTCGCAAGGCCGCGGTCAAGTTTGACGGCACGCAATACGAAGTTAAACAGGTTTTCTACGCGAGTAAGGACGGCACAAAGGTGCCGATGTTCATCACGCACAAAAAGGGTTTGAAGCTCGATGGAAATAATCCGACGCTGCTTTACGGTTACGGCGGTTTTAACGTGCCGATGACGCCGGGCTTTTCTGTCGCCCGGGTGCCGTGGCTGGAAATGGGCGGTGTTTACGTCGTCGCGAATATTCGCGGCGGCAGCGAATATGGCAAGGCGTGGTGGGAAGGCGGCTCACGCCTTAACAAGCAAAACGTGTTTGACGATTTTATCGCGGCGGGCGAATGGCTGATCGCGAATAAATACACAATCACGCCGAAGCTCGCCATACAAGGCGGCTCGAACGGCGGGCTGCTCGTCGGCGCGGTTTTGAATCAGCGGCCCGACCTTTTCGCCGCGGCGCTGCCTGCTGTCGGCGTGATGGACATGGTGCGGTTCCCGAAATTCACCATCGGCTGGGCGTGGACGTCCGATTACGGTTCGCCCGACGATCCGGCGGATTTCAAGGCATTATACGCGTATTCGCCGCTGCATAACATCAAACCGGGAACGAAGTATCCTGCGACGCTCGTCACGACATCGGATCATGACGACCGCGTCTTCCCTGCGCACAGTTTCAAATACGCCGCCGCGTTGCAGGAAGCCCAGACCGGCGATGCGCCGATTCTGATCCGCATCGAAACCAAAGCCGGCCACGGCGCCGGCAAACCGACCTCGAAACAGATCGAGGAACAGGTCGATATCTACGGATTCCTGATGAAGAATCTTGGGATGAAGTAAGATTGGAACGCAGGCAGCTTGCCTGCAATGAGTGCGATGCACGAAGATGTTTTCGCGTCGAAGCGACGCTCATTGCCTGCGTTCCAGTCATTGAACCTCGGGAATAGAAACGCGTATGCTGCCAGCTTCCCACAGTGCAGCTTCGTCGGAGATCGACCAGTAATCGTGATTTTCGTTGTTATAGAGCAAGTTATAACCGTCCCAAAGCGTAAAGTGACCGGTTGCTCCAGAGCTCGCCCATTTATCGACTCGAAAACCGATAATACCGCGAATCCTTTGAAACGATTTTACGTTAAGCGGGCGTTTGGCCTGAACCGTCGGCGGACCGTAAATCTTAACCATATATGGCCAGAATTCGCGCACACGCAGGCCGTACCAGAGTTTGTCTCTGCCTTGCCGCGTGCGAAATTTTTCGGTCCACGGCGGAATTTTATGACCGAGATAGTTCAGCGGTTTGCTGAGACGAACTATGCACGTGTCGTCGATGTCTTTGCTGTTGACGCTGCCGCCGATCTCTTGTTTCACAGATTCCGCAGTGCGACCCTTGCCTGGATACCACGGCACCATCACGTCAAAGTCAGGCAGCTTTTTAGCCATAAACAGATGACGCGAATTTTAGCAGAGTTTGCTTTTCGGCGGAAGTCTCTTATCTGTGAAACGTGCAAAAGTCGATCAGGTCGGCGCCGCCGGCGACCGATTTCGTTTCGCGTTTCGGGCAGCGCTCGGTTGCTCGCATTCCCGTCAGCGGACAGATGGCGACGACCGTGTCCTGAGACTTCGACTGGCGGCGGCGCGAGTTTCCGAATTGACTGTTCGAATTTCCTTCCATCTCTTCCTGCAGCGTTTCATCGACCGGCGTCGGTGCAGGCAGCGTGCTGTCCGGCATCGACATATCTTCTTCGGTGAGTAGCTGTCGGTTAGGAATAGTGCCGCTGACGAATAGCTCGACGCGTCTGAATTCCGCGGGCACGTCCGTCACAAAAATTTCCTTCGTTTCCGGCGGCATATCGACCTGCCAGTTCGGATCCTCCAGAGCTGGATCTTTCGGCGTTGGGGAAACTGTTGGCGTTGCTTTCACTTCGGCGGCTTCGGTGCCGTCGAGTTCGCGAATCAACGCGCCGTTGCGCGTATCGATCTCGGCTTTTCGCACGCCTGCGGGCATCGTCCAATCGCCGTTCCATTCCGGGTGGAGCTCGAGCGCGGCTTTCATAAAATCGGCCCAGATCGGCATGGCCGAGTCTGAGCCTTTCATGCCGAGATCGTCGTTCTCGTCAAAGCCGACGTAAACTACGCATACAAGCTCGGGCGTAAAACCTGCAAACCATCCATCGCGAGACGTGCCTGTTTTTCCCGCGAACGCAGTTTTGCCGGGCACGTTGCGAAACCCCCAGCCCTGCGCTTGAGCAGCCGTGCCGCGGTTGATCACGTCCTTCATGATGTCGTCCATGATGTAGGCGACGTCGGAGCGAATGACATTTTTCTCATCGGGCTGCGGCTTAACTCTCGTGGTGCCATCGCCGGTTGTAACCTGAGTGATCGGCATCGGCATAACCCGATCACCCAGGTTTGCAAACATCGTGTAGCCGGTCGCCACCTGAAGCGGCGTCGCCTCGGCGGTGCCAAGCGCCATCGACGGATATGCACGCTCGACCTTCGGCAGCCCGGCCTTGTGCGCAAGATTCATTACCTTGCCGATGTTCACCTGCATCGCAATATCGACGGTGATGGTGTTCTTGCTTTTCACAAGCGCGTCGCGGAGAGTGGTGTCCTTTTGCGAAAACGTGTCGCCGTAGTTATTTGGGGCATACGAATTCTGATCGAACGTAAAAGTTTTCTTCTCGTCTTTTATAATCGTCGCTGCAGTGAAAACACGAGCGGCAGAATCGTATGCCGAATTGATCGCCGCTGCATAAACGAAAGGCTTAAAAACCGAACCGGGCTGACGCATCGCCGACGTGGCTCGGTTGAATTGATTCGCGAGATAATCACGCCCGCCGACCATCGCCACGATCTCGCCCGTGTTCGGCCGCATCGCGACAAGCGCGGCGTTCAGCGTGCCCTTTGGCTTCTTTTTGAAATAATTATCGAGCTTGTCGAGCCGTTTGGAAACGATGTCGTATGCAGCTTTTTGCAGATCGGGATCGATCGACGTGTAAATGCGCATGTGCTGCAGCGCCTCCGGATCGGTAACCACCTGCGGCAATTGATCGATAACATACTGAGTAAAATACGGCATTCCCTGCAGGTCTTTTTTGGCGACGATCTTTTTCAGTTCGAGCTTGACGGCTTTAGCCTGAGCAAATTGCTCTCCGGCGATATCACCCGTGTCGAGCATTGATTGCAGAACCTGATTACGCCGCTCTTCGACCTTCTGCGTGTTTTTAAACGGATTGTAACGATTAGGGCTGCGGACTATGCCGGCAAGGAAAGCAGACTCGTGAAGCGCGAGCTGCGAAACGTCTTTGCCGAAATATACATTCGCCGCTTCACCCACGCCGTAGATAGCAACGCCCGTCTGCTGGCCAAGGTAGATCTGATTTGCGTAAAGCGTGAAAATCTCTTTTTTGGTGAGCCGTGTTTCGAGAATGATCGACATGAAAGCTTCCTTGGCTTTACGTTCATAGGTAGGATCGTTATTCAACAACAGATTTTTTACAAGCTGCTGCGTGATCGATGAGCCGCCCTGATTTGAAAGCGGCGTATCGGCGTCGTCTTCATACCGCCGCCAAAGCGCACGGGCAATGCCGCGAAGATTCACGCCGTAGTGTTCAAAAAACGAACGGTCTTCGGTAACCGTGATCGCTTTCACGAGATGCTGCGGCAGGTCTTCGAAGCTCACCGTTCTTCTTCGACCGTCGCCTTCGGCTGCGATGGAGCTTAAGATTCGCGGTTCTAATTTTGCGCGTGACTCTTCAGTGTTGGTATCGAGATTTTTTATGCGGTCAACTGATTTTCCGTCTTTGCCGAACTTAACCGCAATCGGACTAAAAGCGGCTGTGCCATCGATGATCGCGGTTGCTCCCGGATCGATCACCAGCACTCCATCTTCTATCGAGTAACGACTGCGCGAAGGATCGGCTTTATTGTTCTTTTCGACGTAACCGGCTGTCTTCAGATATTCGATCAACTCAAGCGTCGTAATCGTTTCGCCGGCGCGCAATATTTTTGGCGCCGTGTAAATTCCGGCCGACGGCGTGAATACCTGCCCGCTCAAAAGGCGACGGTCAATGGTGTCTGAAAACTCGAACCAGTAATACGTGAAAAGCAGGAAACCGCCGAGCAGAACGAAGAGCGAGCCGAAAAGCGTCCATCGGTTGAACACAAGTCCGAAAAATCTCCGCATGCGCGAGCGCGGCGGAGCTTTATAAACGGCGGGCCGTCGTGCCTTTACCCAGCCTCTCGGCGGAAGCTTCGATCGTCTGCCTCGTGTTCCTATTCGTTCCTGCATTGCTAAAACGTCAGATGCTTTGGGAAAGCGGGAGTTTGGTTTTAAGCTGCTGCCCTGTAAAATTTTATCGGCTTTGCACTCGGCGTGTCTAGCAAAAACAATCGGATGAAAACGCTTGTAACGGGCGGCAGCGGCTATCTTGGAACGCATATTCGACGGCATTTCGATGCCGACGACCTTTCGCGCCGTTCGGGATCGGACATATTGAATACTCAGGATGTTCAGGTGATTAAAGATTATGATCTCGTCATTCACCTCGCCGCCTGTCTTGATAAATCGCCGTACGCCGCGGACGAAGTTTTTCTCACGAATGTCGAAGGCACGGTAAATGTACTTAAAAGCATGCGCAAAGATGCGGCTTTCATTCTTGCTTCAACGAAGGACGTTTACGGCCGCTTCGCCGATAGTTTTTCGGAAGTGAACGAAGACTGCCCGACGCTGTATGCCGGCCAGACGGCGCTCGAATGGTCGAAGCTGATCGCTGAACGTTATGTCGAATACTACGCCGATCAGATCGGTTTTCGCTCATGCATCTTTCGCCTTTCAACCGTTTACGCGCCGCCGAGCGAGGGAAATACGCCAAACTTTGTCGGCCATTTTGCCGACGCAATAAACAAAGGCGAGCGGATGCGTCTGCCCGGCGGCGGCCGACCGAGGCGCGATCTGCTGCATGTTGACGATTTCGCGGGCGCGTGCAAGGCGTTCTTCGATTCTGTCATTCGTAACGGGCTGTACAATCTCGGCGGCGGATATGCAAATTCGCTGACGATAAAAGAGATGGTCGAGAAAATGGAGGAGGTTTCCGGCCTGCAAGCGGTGATCGATCCGGATGCATCGGGACTGCCCGACCCCGTGCCGTTCAATTATGTCTCGTCACTCGAACGCATTTCGCACGAACTTGGCTGGAAACCGCCAGTTGATTTGGCTTCGGGGTTGAAGACACTTTTTTAACGCAATGCAGAAGCCCGCACGTTAGTAAGGGCGTGACACTCAACATATTGTTCCGGGACGATTGGTTAAGATAGTTCATGATCCAACGTTTCGATATCGCCCTTACTAACGTGCGGGCTTCTGCAATAAATGAAAATTCTAGTACGAGGAGCAAATTGGATAGGTGATGCGGTAATGAGTATTCCGGCGATGCGTGAGCTGCGCCGTTTGTTTCCTGATGACGAGATCACGCTTTACGCGCGGCCGTGGGCGGAAGGCTTATTTCGCGATGCAGATTTCATCGATCAGATTCTGACGATAGAAGCACGCGGGTCAAATTTTCGCGATACTCTTTTCGAAGCAAGGCGGTTGAAGAAAAACGAGCACGATATGGCGGTGCTTTTCACTAATTCCTTTCAATCTGCCGCCGTGATTCGGCTGTCCGGCATTCCCCGGCGTATCGGCTACTCACGCGAAGGTCGGGGTGTATTACTTTCCGATGCGATCAAGCCGCCTATTTGGAAGGACGAAAGGCATCAAGCGTTTTACTACTTGAATATAATCGAACGAATTGAGAAAGGCTTTCTCGGTTCGAGCACGGTTGCAGCCGGCGATCCGGTCTGCGAACTGGCCGTAACCGATGAGCGCCGCAGAAGTGCCCGTTCACTGTTTGCGGACGCCGGCGTCGATCCGATGAAAAAGATCGTGGCGTTCGGGCCCGGATCGACCAATTCAATGGCCAAGCGTTGGGGCGAAGCAAAATTTGCCGAGCTTGGACAACGGCTTCAAACGGAGCTCGGTACAAATATTATTTTGCTCGGTTCGGAATCGGAAACGGATGTTTCGCGCGGGGTCTGCGCCCTGGCCGACGCCCACTTCATCGACCTGACCGGCAAAACCAACCTCGCAGAGGCGACAGCGATTCTTTCGGAGGTTGACGTTTTTGTCTCGAATGACATGGGTCTGGCTCACGTCGCCGCTGCCGTCGGAACTAAAACGATAGTTATCTTTGGACCGACAAATGCCGCTGCGACGCGGCCACTTGGCGACCACGCAGAAATTGTCCGTCATCCGGTCGAATGCTCGCCGTGCATGTTGCGCAAATGCCCGATCGACCATCGCTGCATGACGCGTGTTTCGGCGGATGAAGTTTTCGAGAAGGTGAAAAGAGCATTTAACGCAAAGTCGCAAAGGCGGAAAGACGCAAAAATTTAAAGGGTTACTTTTCTTTTGCGCCTTCGCGGCTTTGGGACTTTGCGTTGAAAACATTTGATAATGTATGGAAAAAAAGAAGACAGTTTTTCTTGACCGCGACGGAACATTGATCGAAGAGGTAAATTTTCTCTCGCGCGTAGAAGATTTGAAGCTTTTTTCCTTTACCGCCGAGGCTGTTGAACTACTGCGGTCGAACGGTTTTGGGTTGATTGTGATAACCAATCAATCCGGAATTGACCGCGGCCTTTATACGGAAGGAGCCATGCACTCGATACACCGGGAAATTCAAAGGCAGCTCAACGACGCAATCGACGCATTCTATTTCTGTCCGCATTTACCCGGCGCGGGCTGTCATTGCCGAAAACCGATGCTAGGAATGATTGAAGAGGCGCAGCGTGAACATCGCATAGACATGGCGAACTCTTGGGTAATCGGAGATAAAAATCTGGATATTGAATTGGGTTTTAATGTCGGGATCAGAACCGCTATGGTGAAAACAGGATACGGGGTGGAGCACTTTCCGAAACTTGCAAACAAGCCGGACGTGATCGCCGACAATCTGCTTGAAGCGGTAAAGGTAATTATTCGCGAGCCGTAATGTTTTATTTAGCTTAGCCACGCCCTCTTTACGTGCTTAAACGCCGTCAGATTTTTTTGACGGAACTGTACCACGCCGTAAACTGCCTGGCTAAGCGAAACCTGAAATCCGATTTACGAAGGCGTCAGCACAACCCTACGCTACACGGCCAAAGTCATCTTCAAGCCTTACAATATCGTCCTCGCCGAAGTAATCGCCCGTTTGTGTTTCAATAAAAGTGAGAAGAATACTTTCGTCGGGATTTTCCACGCGGTGCGCAGTGCCCACAGAAATATCGACGGACTCATTCGCGGAGAGTATCGTTTCGTTTCCGTCCAGTGTCAGCTTTGCGGTCCCGGCGACAACAAACCAGTGTTCTGAACGACGAGCGTGCTTCTGATAACTCAAACGCTTACCGGGCAAAACTTCGATCCGCTTAACTTTGTAGCCGTTTCCCTCGTCGAGAATGGTAAAATTTCCCCAGGGGCGATGCTCTGTCGTTCCGATTTCGTTTTTCCGATCCATAATTTTTCCGCCGTTGAAGCTCAGTATGTCGAGTTTAGTAGAAAGCGCAATATCCAACAACTTTAAATGGGTCGAAAACGTCCAGACGCTGATCATCGGGCGTCTGATTGCCGTTTTCCTCTTATTGATCGCCACCTGGATCTGGTACAGCGGCCGGCTTGCGCTTTCCTTCGAGCAATTTCCCCTCAGCCTGATCGTCGCTTTTGTCGTTTCCGTTGGGTTTACCATAGTTTACTTTTTTCTGCTTCGGCTGAGTAAGAATATTACCTGGCAGATATGGACGCAGTTTCTTATCGATCAGCTTTTAATCACGTGGCTCGTGTGGCGAACCGGCGATGTGTCGTCCCCGTACATCACGCTTTATGTCGTCCTTATCGGTGTATCGAGCTTTTATTTTAAACCTCTTTCGACGCTGCTGCTTTCGTTCATTAGCGTCGGGATGCTAAGCACGCTTACCGTTCTTACGGTGCTTGGCATGATCGAATCAATGGGCACGCCGCCGCCGGCGGCGCGGATGATTCAGATCGTCAGTTTTCACGTGGTGGCTCTGCTCGTCGTCGGGCTGCTGTCCGCGCGTCTCGCCGAGCGGCGGATGTCGGGCGAGCGTTTGGCGGAAGCCACGCAAAATCTGGCCGATCTTAGACGGCTGCACGAACGAATAATCGAATCGATCCGTTCCGGTTTAATAACAACCGATCTTGGTGGAAAGATCTACACGTTCAACGCCGCGGCCGCCGAAATTACCGGTTTTCGGGCTGAGGAAATGATCGGGCGCTCGATTCACTCGCTGCTGGGCGATATTTCAGAACCGATCTCGATGACGCTGGAACACGGAAACGAATCGGAACAGCCGCCGCGCTTCGAGGCCGATCTGGTAACGCCGGAGGGATTCCGCGTTCGCATCGGCTACAGCGTTTCGCAGCTTTTTTCCGAGACAAACAAGACCTCGGGATTGATCGTAACCTTTCAGGATTTAACGGAGATTCGATCAATGGAAGAAAACGTTCGGCGCAAAGATCGTCTCGCAGCCGTCGGACGCGTCGGTGCGGGGCTGGCACACGAGATCCGTAATCCGCTCGGCGCAATGCGCGGCGCGATACAAGTTTTAGAGTCGAGTTTTCCGAAGGAATCGGTTCACACCGAGCTGATGGAAATCATTCTGCGCGAATCTGACCGGCTAAACAGCATAATCACAAACTTCTTGAGTTATGCCCGGCCGAAGGCGGGCAATTTCGTCGAAACGGACATCTGCGAATCGATCCGCGAAACGATCAAGCTTCTTCGCCATAGCCCCGACGTTTCGGAAAAACATTTTCTCAGCACCGAACTGCCCGATTGCCCTGTCATCGTAATGGGCGACGCCACGCAGCTGAAGCAAATTTTCTGGAACCTGGCCAGAAATGCGATCAAAGCAATGCCGGAAGGCGGCGAGTTTCAAATCGGCCTCAAAAATCTTTCGAGCAGGCGAATTCGCATCACGTTTGAGGACAGTGGAAAGGGAATGACGCCGGAACAGGTCGAGCAGCTTTTCGAACCATTTTCCAATTCAACTACAGGCGGCACCGGCCTGGGGCTTTCCATCGTTTACCAGATCGTGCGTGACCATAACGGCATTATAAAGGTAACCAGCTCTGAAGGCGACGGAACCACTATTACTATCGAGCTGCCGACGGAAGGTCAGCCAAAGGCTCAAAATTCGGAGCCGGTTTCGCAGTCCGGGAATCACGATTCGGTGCCGTCGTCACCGCTAAAAGGCTACCTGAACGTTAAGCCGCAGGGCGAAAAAATTTCTTCTTGAACAAAGCACCGTCTTTTTGAGAAAATCAATATGCGGCACTTCTACTCACAAGCGTCGCATCCTTCAAATTTTTACATTCCGAGATGTCTAATATCCTTATCGTTGACGACGAGCAAAGCTACCGACAGCTTTTGAGTCTTGTTTTCGAAGGCGACGGCCACACGCTTCGAACTGCCGTGAACGGCCGCGAGGCCTTGGCGATGCTACAAGCTGAACCGGCCGACGTCGTTATTTCCGACGTCAAGATGCCGGACATGGATGGCATCGAAATGCTTCAGGCCGTCCGCGAATCGCAGCCCGATCTCGGCGTGATTTTGATGACGGCGTTCGCATCGGTCGAAACCGCCCGCGAGGCGTTCAAGCTCGGTGCCGACGATTTTATCCAAAAGCCTTTCGATGTCGAAGAGCTTAGGCTCATCGTCAAAAAAACGCTCGAAAAGCAGGCGCTCATCGATGAGAATCGAGCCTTCAAACGGGCGCAGCGTGAACGTGGCAGCGTAAAAAATATCGTCGGCAATTCGGCAAAGATGCAGGCGATCTTTCAGATGATCGAAACGGTTGCTGAAGTGCAGTCCACCGTTTTGATCAATGGCGAGAGCGGTACCGGAAAAGAGCTGGTCGCCCGCGCGATACACGACCTCAGCCCGCGGGCCGAAAAACCGTTTATCTCGATAAATTGCGGGGCGTTCACCGAAACGCTTCTGGAATCGGAGCTTTTCGGTTATGTGAAAGGCTCTTTCACAGGGGCGAATACTAACCGCAAGGGCCTCTTTGAGGCCGCAAATAAGGGAACGATCTTTTTAGACGAGATTGGCGAGATGTCGCCCTCAATGCAGGTAAAGCTGCTCCGCGTATTGCAGGAAAGAAAGGTGCGCCCTGTAGGCGCTCATGACGAGATCGCCGTTGACGCGCGTGTCATCGCGGCAACCAACCGCGACTTAAAACAAATGTCCACAGACGGCTCATTCCGCGAAGACCTTTTCTATCGAATCTCGGTAATCCCGATAAACCTGCCTTCATTACGCGAGCGTTCGGAGGACATTCCCGATCTTGCATATCACTTTGCCAGAAAATTCTGCGAACAGAGTGGTCGCAATCTATCGATCTCGCCGAAGGCGATGCACCTGCTCGAAAACTATATGTGGGGCGGCAACGTTCGCGAGCTCGAACACACGATCGAGCGTGCCGTTGCGCTCGAACGCACCGACGAGATTCAGCCCGAACGTCTGCCCGACCACGTCACCAACTACAATCCCGAGCGGATCAATGCCGAATTCGATCTCCCGGATGCAGGTCTTAATCTGACTGCTCATCTCGACAACCTGGAAAAAACCTACGTCCTCGAAGCTCTCCGCAAGACATCGGGTAACCAGACCAAGGCGGCTGACCTGCTTCAAATGCAGGTTCGTTCGCTGCGCCATTTGCTGGATAAACACAATATTCGTACGCTTTCAGCCAAGATGCGGTCAGGCGAATAAAGCCGTCCATCCAGTCTCAAAAACCGTTAAGCAAGCGGTCTTAGACCGCGGCACGCTGCGCCCTTCGGAACACGCGGTCAAAGACCGCTCGCTTAACGATTAACACGCGCAACCTGCCGTGCACACGAATTGACAAATTATGTCATCACCCTTTTACCAAAAACTGTTATCAAACGGCCTGCGAGCGACGTGCTATGCGGCATTTAGATAAACGCCACAATCTGATAACTCGTTTCCGGCTAACGACTTAAGATCTAAGATTCAGGACTCCCAAGCTCTGGCACGGGTCTTGTATCTAATCTCGATGCCTGGGAAAGGTAGATTTTCGTCTTTCACCAAAAACTTTAGGAGATTGTGAATTAGAAATGAAAAATCAGAAAGGTTTCTCGCTTATCGAACTTTTGATCGTCGTGGTTATCATCGGTATCATCGCCGCGATCGCTATCCCGAACCTGCTGGCGGCCCGCCGCTCGGCTAACGAAGGTTCAGCTATTTCCTCCTTGCGCACGTTGCACGGAGCAAACATGACTTATTCCGCTACCTCGGGTAATGGAGATTTTGCAGGTACTCCCGGTACGCCCGGCAACAGTTCGCTGGTCGCGCTTGGCGGCGTGAACCTGATCGACGGCGTCCTTGGAGCAACACCGTCCGCAAAGAGCGGTTACGATTTTCAAGGCGATTGGACTGATCAGACCGCGACAACGCCTGCAATATTTTACTTCTCAGCAATCCCGCTCTCGACGGCATCTCTCGTTCAGACCGGAACCCGCAAATTCGCCGTCGGTACTCCCGGCGTGATCATGGTAGATGTTAACGGTTTGGCCGCGCACTTCACTCAGACGGAAGTTGACAACGGTACGCCGCTTCCGAATTAAACTAATTCGGAGTTGTTATTTAGAAGAGCGGAGAACAATTTGTTCCCCGCTCTTTCTTCTTCTACGGTAAAAAAATTTCCCCTTCTCACCAACCGCTCCTCGTCATTTTCGAATGAAAACCGAATCAATTATCCGACCAAACGCGAAACGCGCAGCCAGTATCGCGACATTGCTGGCATTGACCGCAGCCCTCATTCTGCTCTTTCCTTTATTTCCGATTCCGCGTCCATCGAATGTGTCATCGATACCCTGGAAGGTCGAATTGCTGTTTTCCATCCTTCTTTTCGCAGTTGCTGTGTATTGGCCGCAGTCATTCTCTTCCCTCCCAAAACTGCGTGCCGATCAGACAACAAATGTATTCAGATGGCTCGTGCTGCTGCTAACGGGCATCTCGGCCTGGAGCGCACTTTCTCTATTCTGGGCGACGTCCGCTGCATCCGCTGCTCACCACATTCTTGTTTGGGGAAGTTACGCGATCTTGTTCGTTATTGCCTACGCCTTCGCAATTTTTCACAACGCGACAAAATATTATTTTCAGTTTTTCAGCTTTATAGCCATCGTGATTGGCGGATTGTGCGTTTTCGATTTCGTTATGCTGGAAGACTTCAGTATTCAGGAAGGCGATATTCGGATACGTTACGCAAAATTTGCGGAAATGCTGATCATCGTCTCGCCGCTGCTGTTTGCTTCGGCAATGATCGCGCGCGGCAGAACAAAAAAGATAGCGGCGCTTGTTCCAGCCGGCTTGTCGTGGCTCGCCGTAATGTTCTCGCTTTCAAAAGGAGCGTTTATCGCCGGCATCATCGGATTCATCTTTCTGTTCGGCGCCCTCATTTTATTTCGAAGCGATTTGCGTCGAAAAACTTTTGCAACCGCTTCTTTGTGGTTAATTCTAACCCTCGCGGTGCAAGTCGGATTTTCCGTATTCTCAAGCGTGCCGTCCACTGCCGACTACATATCAGGCAAGAAGGATGCAACGCGCTCCACGTCGGATATGCGACTGTTCACCTGGCAGATTGCCGCCCGAATGATAAAGTCGAATCTGCTGCTCGGCGTCGGGGCGGATAACTTTGGTATCGAGTTTAACGACGCCCGCCGCGAATACGCTGCGGCGAATGCCACCGATCCTGCTTTAGCGACCGGCGAAGACTATCTATTCGAGCGCGCTCATAACGAACCGCTGCAGATTTTCGCAGAATTGGGGATTCCCGGTTTCCTCTTTTTCTCCGGCGCTTTCGCGTTTATCGCATTTGCATTTATCTCGGGAATTTACAAGCACGGCAATAAACTCTCGCCCGTGCTCTATGCTTCGGCTGCGGGCATTATTGCATTCGGATTCAGTTCCCTTTTTTCGTCCTTTTCCTTTCGAGCATTTCAAAACGGCATCGTTTTGTTTATCGTGCTCGCCGTTGGTTTCCGTCGTTTGAACCGCTCTCATCCTAAATCGACATACGAACGGCCCGGCGAAGCGTTAATTGTGCGCGTCGCGGCAATCCTGATACCTATTTTTCTCGTCGCTTTTTCCGGAGCCAAGGCCGTTAGCCAGTATTCAATGTACATAGGCGCAAGGGCGAAATCGGCAGAAGAGGCAATTTCGTATTTCGAACGGGCGGGCCGGTTCGACCCTGATAATCCCGGTGCGCACCTTGCCATCGCAGAGACGAACGCGAAAAACGAAAACTGGGAATCGGCGGTTCTGCATTTTCGCAAAGCGATCAACGGCGGGCTTGGCGTTTCGGTCGTCTATTCATTTCTCGCAAACGCGCAGGAAAAAAACGGCGATCTCGATTCTGCCGAACTAACGCTTGCAGAGGCGATCGAAATTTTTCCGCGCTCAACGTTCCTGCGCGCGAGACTGGCGTTTGTCCAGGAAAAGCTCGGAAAAACTCAGGAAGCCGACCGGCAGATGACGCTTGCCCGTTCGATCGATAAAGCCCAGGCTGACGGTTGGTATTGCGTGCTCAATGACGGAATCGTTCTCGCCGCCTATCGTGCATACGCCGACCCGAGCGTTGCTCCACCGCCCGAACTGCTTCCGAAACTCGCGATTTACGCCTACACCGATCCGATTTGGCCTGTAACCCCAAAATAGACAAGCAAATTTTAGGGCCGATTCGGTGTGATGTGGTAAAATTTCGGTGGCATTTTCTGCCCCTCTCATTCTAATTTTTCAACTGAATTTCGATGTCCGAACCGAATCTGATTCGCGATCCGTTCAACAGGATCATCGCCATCGCCGGAAACACATTCCGCGAGGCGATACGCGACCGCGTGCTCTATAATTTGATCGTTTTCGTCCTGCTGATTGTCGCCTGCGCAATACTTCTTGGCGACCTGACAAACGGACAGGAAGCACGCACAATCGTCAACATCGGTCTCAATGCGATCCTTATTTTCGGAGTATTCATCGCAATCTTCGTCGGCGTCGGCCTTGTCTCTAAGGAGATAGAAAAGCGGACGGTTTACGCGATATTTTCGAAACCGGTCCGACGCGGCGAGTTTATTGTCGGCAAATATCTCGGTCTCTGTCTCACGTTGTTGGTCAACGTCCTGATAATGGGCGCCGGCGTATCGCTCGCGCTTCTTTTTGTTGGTAACCGCTCGCTCCCGATCATAATTTGGGGAGCGGTATTTCTCATTTTTCTGGAGCTCGCGATCACGACGGCAGTCGCGATTCTCTTTTCTTCATTTTCGTCACCCGCGTTGTCGGCGCTTCTGACGTTTCTCGTTTTTATTATCGGTCATTTGAGCGCGTCGCTTCGTGAACTTTCAGTTGGACTCGGTTCGAACGTAACGACATTTATCCTTGAAGTGATCTATTATGTGATGCCGAACTTAGCGCTTTTCAGCTTTCGAACTGAAGCGGCAAATTCGATGGTGCCGACCGGAGCGATGATTGGCGGCGCGTTTGCCTACGCACTCGTGTATAACGCCATTCTTTTGACTATCACGGTCGCCATATTTAGTCGTCGCAATTTCAAGTAATGCCCAGTAACAGGAAAGTTTCGGTACTCACCGCGATCCTGATCGTGACGACCCCGCTCGTCTATATACTGAGCAATTTTACGTCCGCAAATCGCGTAACGCTTTCTGAAGCCTATGAAGATTCCGACCTCGATCTGCAAGGTCGCCGGCTCAAGGGGTTCGCGCTCGGCAGTGAAGGCCTGCTGGCTGATTGGTATTGGATGCGCTCGCTCCAATACATCGGCGACAAGCTCGTGAAAAACGAGATGGAAACCATAAATATCGAGGACCTGCAGCCACTTAATCCGCGTCTGCTTTATCCGCTGTTGGACAATGCGACGGACCTTGACTCGAAGTTCATCGGGGCGTATTCGTACGGCGCCGTGGTTCTGCCCGCCATCGACCCGAGCCTCGCCGTAAAGCTTGCCGAAAAAGGAATCGCCAACAACCCCGAATCGTGGCGGCTCTATCAATACCTCGGTTATATCCACTGGCGAAACAAGGATTATGAATTAGCATCGGCAACGTACGAACGTGGTTCATATATTGCCGGTGCACCTTCTTTCATGCGCGAGATGGCGGCGGCGATGAAAAACAAAGGCGGCAGCCGCAATACGGCTCGGCTGATGTATCAGCAGATATTCGATGACGCCCAGGATGAGCAAAGCCGCCGGAACGCCGAGCTGCGTTTAATGCAGCTGGCCGCGCTGGATGAGTTGGACGTCATAAATTCGATAGTCCGTTCCTTTCAGGAAAAGTCGGGTCGGTGCCCGACAAGCCTCAAGGAAATACTCGCGCAGCTCAGCGCCAAAAGCCCTCCCGGCGGAATAGAGTTTCACATGAACGCCGCGCCGGAACTCACCGACCCGACCGGCGTGCCATACTTATTAAATCAAAACACGTGCGGTGCCGTAATCGATGCCGCCAAATCGCGGATTCCGCCGAACTGATCGTCAATGCGCGTTTCGAACTTCTCAAAAATCGATTATGCGATCATCGCCGCGTTTGCAGCCGTCGGCGTGTTGCCCGTCATTTTTTGGGGCGTTCCGGGCGGCAACGATGCGACACAGCATTACAGGTTCGTTCACCATGTCGTCGATGCGCTTCGTGCAGGCGACATCTTTCCGTCGATTGCCGGCAATTCCAATCATGGCTTCGGCGACGTCGGACTGCGTATTTATCCGCCCCTCGCTTACTATGCAATCGCCTTCATTTTCATAGTGACCGGCGATTGGTATGTTGCAAGCCTCGTCACGTTTTTCCTGATTTTTTTGATCGGGGGCATAGGCGTCTATCTTTTGGCTCGTGAGGAATTTTCTTCAAACCAGGCTCTGGCCGCGGCGGCGATTTATATTTTCGCTCCGTTTCATCTCAACGAGTTTTACAACACGTTTCTTTACGCACAGTTCGCCGCCGGCGCGATACTTCCCTTTTGTTTCCTGTTTGTAACCCGCGTCGTTAAACGAAACAAGCTCGCCGACTCGATCTGGCTTGCCGTCGCATATGCATGTTTGGTTCTGACGCACTTGCCGCTGACGATCATCGGGTCGGTCGCTCTGGGTTTATATGCGTTGGTGCTAACCAAAGGCAAATCGATCTCGACGCTCGCGAAGCTCGCGGCCGCGGTGGTTTCAGGTTTGATCCTCAGTTCGTTCTACTGGATCAGGATGCTCACGGAAAAGGACTGGATCAAGCACTCGGATCCATTCTATTTTTCAAACATCTGGTCATACTCGGAAAACTATCTTTTGTCTGCTCGAAGGTTCACGGATTTCGCCGGCGAAAATGACATCGCACTTTGGTTCGGCGATCTGTTGCTGATTGCGACCGTGCTCGTATGCGTTCCGGCGATCGTTTTTTTTTATCGTAGCCGCGAACGGGCGCCCGTGCTGATCGGCACGAGCGCCCTATTGGTATTTTCGCTCTTCATGATAACGCCGCTTTCATTCTTTATTTGGGATAACGTGCTTCTATTGCAGAAGGTACAGTTTCCCTGGCGGTGGATGAGTATCGTGTCGATGACGGTGTCGATAATTGCCGGGCCGGGACTCGTCTGCGTCGGCGAACAATTAAAGGATGCAAACTTTTCGCTGAAGCATTTGGGAATCGCGATCGCACTGTTGCCGTTTGTCGTTTTGTCCGTGTTCGTCGTGAAAGCACCGCATTTTACTCCGCGTCAGGATTTCAATGCCAGAACCGAACTTCTCCGGGACGGCGACACGTTCGAAGGCTGGTGGCCCGTTTGGGCGCAGCGCGCGGCGTTTTATCAAAAAGACAAGGTATCTACGAAGGACCGAGCTGTTGAGGTCAAAAGCTGGGATTCGGAAAAACGTTCGTTTACTATTCAGCCGGGCGAGGGGCAGATCGTATCCGTCGCAACGTTTTACTATCCGCACTGGCATGCGGAAATTGACGGCAAGCCATCCGCCGTTCAGCCCGGCCCGACCGGATTGCTTGAGATGCATGTTCCCGAGAACGCTTCAGATGTCGTTTTGACTTTTACTGAACCGCACGTGTTGAAAGCAGCCAAATACACTTCACTCGCTGCGTGGACAGGATTAGGCCTATTGTTAATCAGCATCACATATGCGAAGAAAAATTATGGAACCGATAGTGGAAATTAGAGATCTTACAAAGGATTACAAAACAGGTTTCTGGAAAAAGAAAACGGTGCGTGCCTTGGACGGCGTCTCACTGAGCGTCAACGGCGGACAGATTTTCGGCTTCTTGGGTGGAAACGGTGCCGGGAAAACCACGACGATAAAAATACTGATGAGTCTGCTGTTTCCCACTTCGGGCATGGCAAAAATTCTCGGCCGCGATATTTCGGTGATCGATATGCATCGCGAGATCGGTTATTGTCCTGAGAACCCGTATTTCTATGACTATCTGACGCCGAATGAAATTTTGGATTACTTCGGCCGCATTTTCGATTTGGACAATGCGACGAGGAAGAACCGCTCGGCAGAATTATTGACAAAAGTCGGGCTCAAAGAACACGATTGGAGCAAGCAGCTCAGAAAATTCTCAAAGGGAATGCTGCAGCGCGTCGGACTCGCGCAATCGTTGATCAATAATCCCACGATCGTTTTCATGGACGAACCTATGAGCGGTCTCGACCCGATAGGCCGCCGCGAAGTGCGTGAATTGATAGCCGGTCTTCGCGACGGGGGAACGACCGTTTTTATGTCAACGCATATTCTTTCCGATGTGGAAGCGCTTTGCGATGAAGTCGCCATATTGCGAAAAGGAAAGCTCGCAGCGGTGGGAAACCTCGACGACCTCCTTCAAAAAAATGAGGAGCACAGGTCATTCGAAATTACTGTCAACGGAATTTTGGCGGCGAAACTGGAAGCAGAATTAGGCGCGTTCAACGGATTCGAAATATCAAAAAAGGCGAATGGCCTAACACTAACTGTTCCGGACGAAAACGATATCGAGTTTGTATTGCGGGCAATAAGAAAATTGAACGGAAGACTCGTCTCCGTTCAGCCGGTAAAACAATCTCTGGAAGAGCTTTTCGTCAGCGAAACGAACTAGCCGACGCGAAAGGCGGGCAGAAACGCGGGTGTGAACGAGCGTGCATGGACTGCGTCGTCCGTGCACGCTCCCTAACGGTCGCGTTTCTGCCCCGTTTCATCACGACGTTCGTATCGCCGTGAGCTTCCAGCGGATATTGGCGCGGTCGTCCTCTTTTTTAAAACCTTCGATGCTGAGCGTGATAGGAATGGTCTCGCCGGGGCCGAGCTGTGGCTGCTGCGTCGGGACGACGAGCACGCGTTTCTCCTTGACCACCTCATTGAATTGGTCGATTACTGCGACGTTCACCTCCAATCCATTGATCGTCCGGTCGCCTTTATTCTTCACGCGACCGACAATGGACATCGAGATCGTGCCAAACGCATTAGCATATTGAATAGTTTGATCACCCGTAGATATGATGATGTCTTTAGTTATAGCGTCAAATTCGGGCGAGCCTTCGCGGTGCGAGCCTTCCAAAATCGCTGCGGCTTGATCTTCCATCGAAGGCCTTCGTGTCGCGATGAAAATAAGAGCTCCAATCAAAATCACGCCGATAACCGCGCCAACGGCGTAGCCTCTTACGTTCAAATTCCGTTTCTGAATCTGGTCGCTGAGCGTTTCCATAACGTCTGATATTTAGACAACAATTTCGATAAAAGGTTGCCATAGGTTATCATTTTCGGCATACCCATTCGAAATGCCTGAACAAGAGCCGAACGACATCGCGAGCCCACGTTTTGTCGAAGTCGCGCTTCCAACGCCCGTTCGAAAACTGTTCACGTATCGCCTGCCGCCGGGATTTATCGACATCGTGAAAATTGGTGCTCGTGTGCTCGTTCCGTTCGGCAAACGCACGCTGACCGGTTACATCGTCAATCTTCGCCGCAATTTAGATCCCGATTCGCACATCGACGAGAGCGACGTTAGAGACGTGTTCGAACTGCAGGACGAAGAACCGCTTCTTACCGAGGACATTCTCCAACTGACGAAATGGGCCGCCGATTATTACGCCGCTTCTTGGGGCGAAATGCTCAAAGCATCGCTGCCCGCCGGAATAAACGCCGCGACCGAAAGGGTCGTGACAACAAACGAAAAAGGTCGCGATGCGTTGAGTGCGAACCGAGGCTCGAAAGCCACAAAGTGGTCGGTTCTGGAATATCTTGCGTTTCACGGCGAAACTACCGAAAAAGAGATAGCGCACAATTTTGGCAAAACCTCAAAACGAATTATCAATGACCTAACGCGTTCGGGCTTTGCAACCGTTCGCGAGCGTAGCGTCGCGATCAAGGTTAAGCCAAAGCTGCGCAAATCCGTGCGGCTGCGGAGACCGCCCGATGCGGAAGATACAAAACCGCTGAACGAACAACATCAATCGATAATCACGATACTCGAAAATGCAGGCGGCGAGATGCTGTTCACCGATCTTCTCGAAAATGCCGCGGTCGGTGCATCGCCGGTGAACACACTTGCGAAACGCGGCTTTCTTGAGGTCGTTGTAGTTGAGGTCCGCCGCGATCCGACTGCGGATTTTGGAGAAGAAGCTCATACAAATCTCCAGCTCACATCCGAGCAAAAATCCGCACTCGCTGAGATCGAAAACGGAATGTGGTCGGGCGAATATCGCGCGTTTTTGCTGCACGGCGTGACGGGAAGCGGCAAGACCGAAGTTTACATTCGAG
>Ga0187894_10002672_pt1 | contig 20987 bp, 20 predicted proteins | sample GBC1701081metaG_FD_136650 | JGI IMG/M metagenome (GOLD analysis project Ga0187894, IMG submission 136650) | White microbial mat communities from a lava cave in the Kipuka Kanohina Cave System on the Island of Hawaii, USA - GBC170108-1 metaG ...
CATCTGCGTGACCGCACGGTGGATCTGCTCCTCACTGAACCGGCTCTTCTTCATTCCTCGTACCTGCCTTCCTTGCTGATTCTTTCAAGTTTTGGCTGGTACGGTTTTCGGGGAGCAGGTCACGGCCATGTCATAAAGGACATCAAAGATCCCGGGTCACTCCATGATTTCGATATGGAGCCTGGGGATGCATTGGAGTATGAGAACGAAATCACAATTATGCAGGACGTGATTTACCATCAAGCCAATCCTGAATCACCTGAGCATGTCAGAGGTTCATACGACAATCCCCCGGTAGATAACCATGAAGAGGACCCCCTGATTCAGCATCCAGAATCGGCGGACCCGATACCCCATAACCACATATATGGACCGTTGCCTTACCCAATTAGTGATGCCGTTGCAGCCATGGCTGCCGCCATAGCGGCCTCTGACCCGCTCGTGATCGATCTGAGCTCAGGGCATACGGGCGTTACGTTGACGGAATTCGACGCATCCACGACGACAACATTCTTCGACATGAGAGGGGACGGATTCGCGCAGCAGACAGCCTGGATAAGCGGCGATACGGGGTTTCTCGTACGCGACGTTAATGAGAACGGACAAATTGATGACATCACGGAAATGTTCGGCAGCGCGGCCGGCGACGGCTTTTCCCAACTGGCGGCGCTCGACTCCAACCATGACCTCAGGATCGACAGCAATGATGAAGATTGGGACACGCTGCAGGTGTGGGTCGACGAAAATGGAGACGCTGTCACCCAAGAAGGCGAGTTGTATTCGCTCGGCGATGTCGACATCGTCAGCATCGACCTTGCGGGCGTCACATCCTCAAGCAGCACCATCGACGGAAACGCCGTGAGCCACACGAGCACGGTAACTTTCGTCGGGGGCGGGACGGCGGCCATCGCTGATGTCTGGCTCGCTAATGATCGCGCCAACACCTACTACAACGAAGAATACGAGCTCGATACCGATACGCTGCTCATGCCGTACCTTCGCGGCTATGGAGAAGTGGCAGATCTGACCATTGCAATGAGTCTGGATTCGACCCTGAAGGGCCTGGTAGAGGGTTATGTTACAGCCTTCGTCGGATCGGGCTTCGCAATGACGGATTTTGTCAGCGACTTCAACGACATCCTTTATCGTTGGGCGGGTGTGGATGGCGTCAGTTCGTCGAGCCGAGGGCCGAACATTGACGCCCGGCAGCTCGAATTTCTGGAGCAACTGCTCGGGATGAATTTCATTCAGGACGGCATCCTCACCAATCCTGTAGCCGGGGCGGTAACCTTTCTCAACGAGGCATGGCTTTCACTCTCGCGGACCTTTCAGGCCCATGTCTTGTTGCAGGTCGGAGCTGCGGCTCTCTTTGAAAACGAGGTCACGTACAATCCCTGGACCGGCGATGTATCGGGCGATCTCGATCTTTCCGAAGACGCGATCGGGGACCTCGCCGACGATGCCCCCGGCGATCCCGAAGACAACGTCGCCTACTGGACGGCCGTCGGCACCTTCCTGGATATGGTCGTCGGTCTCGACAACATCACGGTGACCGAAGCCGGATGGCTGGATGCCACGATCTATGCGACCAACAATAACCTGACGTGGACAAACATCGTCGACATTGTTCACGATGTCCACACAACCAATACGCTAAACGGCACCGGCGGCACCGATACTCTGACCGGCGACGACAGGGACGACACTATCAACGGCTACGCCGATGCCGACACCCTGTCGGGCGATAGAGGAAATGACACGATTTACGGTGGTGATGGAAACGATACGCTCAATGGCGGCGACGGACAGGACGAGCTGTGGGGTGAAAACGGAAACAACACGCTCAATGGGAACAGCGGCAATGACGTTCTCCACGGTTATTCAGAGAACGACACGCTTTCCGGCGGCGCTGGCGGCAACATGCTGTACGGGGGTGAGGGCGATGATATTTACGTTTACACGGCGGAGGCAGACGATCTGATTCAGGAAGCCGCCGGCACGGACGAACTCCGTCTGCCTTCCGGCATCACGAGCGGCGACCTGACCTTCTCGCGCGTCGATGCCCCTTCAGGAGGCAGCTACTTCGATGACCTGCTGATCACCATTGACGGCGGTGGCTCGATCCAAATCGTCAACCAGCTCTCCGGTTCTTCGTCGTACTATGTCGAAACTCTCCGCTTTTACGATAACTCGACGCTCAACCTGACGACGCTGACGAATGTGCCTGTCTATCTCTCTGACGGCGATGACAACATCGCCGGGACACTAGGCAGCGGCGCCACCATCGTTTACGCTCTTGGCGGCAACGATACGGTGCTCACCAACACTGGGAACGACACACTGGATGGCGGGGCCGGGAACGACTATCTCAAGGGCAGCACCGGCAATGACACCTATCTCGCCAGCATCGGGTTCGACAGGATTTATGATACGGGTGGCACGGATACCATCGTAATTCCGGCCGCCTATGCGCCATCGGACGTGATTCTCTATCGCGGCGGGGGCCACAGCCTTGACGACCTGATCATGGTTATACAGGGAATGGGTGAAATCAGGGTTGAATACCAGTTCCAATCTAGCGGTTACGTGATCGAAGACCTGTATTTTCTTTACAACAGCAGCACGGTCGACCTCACCGGCCAGCCCATTCTAACGGTAGGCACGGATGGCGGCGACTACCTGACGGCACCGAGCATCAGCGCCGCGGCGGACGCCACGATCTACGGTTACGCGGGCAACGATACGATCATCGCTGGCAGCGGAAACGACACGATTCATGGCGGCGCCGGTAATGACAGCATGACTGGCGGAACCGGGAATGACCTCTACATATTCTCACCCACCTTCGGTAATGACACGGTCATCGAGAGCGCAAGTTCGGGCTCGGATACCCTTCATTTCTCCGGGATCGACCCTAACGATGTCCGCATGTGGACGGATTCTTACGGCTATCTGTATCTGCAGGACTCGGCCGATACATCGCATTACATCACGGTCCAGGCCAGCACGAACATTTACACAACGGAAAGTACTGTGGGTGAACGCGTCGAGAGCGTTACCTTCGACGCATCCTACAGCACGACCTGGGATCTGACAGCGGGACTCACTCTAAGGGGCGACCCAAGCAGCGGAGGCTACATATACGGAACTGCGTATGGCGATACCATCACCGGCGGTAGCGGTACGGACCATCTTTACGGAAACGGAGGAAATGACATTCTGATTGGCGCTGCCGGAAACGATTCGTTGTCTGGAAACACCGGAAACGACACTTACAAGTTCTCCTCCGGTTTCGGCAACGCTACTGTTCTTGAAAGCTCAAGCGAGGGAACGGACACAATCCGTTTCGTGGGGATCGATCCATCGAATATTCGGATGTGGTCGGATTACTATGGGTACTTCTACTTGCAGGATATGGCAGATACCTCGCACTACATCACCATTCAGGCAGGGCTCACCGGTTCCGGCATGTATGAAAGCACCGTGGGTCAGTATGTAGAAAGCGTGACCTTTGATGCCGGCTACAGCACGACGTGGGACTTGACCACCGGACTGGCGCTGACGGGCACAACGGGCACCGAGCAGCTTTACGGCACGGCCTATGGCGATACGATCAACGGCATGGGCGGCAGCGATACCGTGTATGGCAACGGCGGCAATGATGCGGTCCACGGCGGTAGCGGCTCAGACACGATGTACGGCGGCGGTGGTAACGATATCCTGCGGGGCAATGGCGGCACCGATAATCTCTATGGAGAATCTGGTGCTGACACCTTCCTGTTCATGGCCGCCACAGCCTTAAGCGCTTCTGACAATATCCAGGATTTCAGCACGGGAGCGGGCGACAAAATCGACCTCTCCGACGTGATAAGCGCTTTTGACCCGCTGACCGATGCCATCACGGATTGGGTACAAATCACGACTTCGGGCTCCGACAGTCTCGTCAAGGTCGATACGGACGGGGCGACGGGAGGGGCCAACTGGCAGCAAATCGCAACCATCATTGGCGTCACCGGTTTGACCGACGAAGCCGCTCTGGTTACGAATGGAAATCTGATCGCCCACGCCTGACGCAAGGGCAATGGAATCCCTGGTCTCGCGCACGTATGAGCGAAATTGACTGACCTGCTCTGCTTTAGTCCGGCAGAGCAGAGTCGTGCCGACCTGATTGACGATCGTCGACGCATCCCTATCGTGCATGCGAGCCGCTTTCATAGGACAACCATTCTGGTTGGGTCGTGACGGCGGCCAAAGGAGTTGACGCGATGCGTCTTAGTTGGTCTGCCAGCAGAGGACTTAGACCCTCTGGAGCATAATTGGTATGGGCAGGGGAACCTCGAACGAGAAAGCGATAGAAGACCAACGCGGTTAAATAGCTGCCCGCGATGCTGGGATGCGACCCATCAGGACCATAGAGTGGCAAGGCGGGATCGACCTGCAAGGCAAATGCCCAGAAGTCTCCGACCGGAACGGCAACTCCACCCAGATGATCTGCGAGTTCCAAGGATTTGGTGTCGAACTGTTGCTGCATGTAGGCCGCGCTGCCTGTAAATCTAGTTCTTTCATCCGTATACCAGTGGCTTCCAGGTTGCCGCGCCCAACTGACCATAATGACCGGTCTAGCGCCTGCCTTTTGAAAGTACGGCTGCATCCTGTCCGTAACGTCAACGGTCTCTTGCACCATGGACGAGGATAGTGCCCAGAAACTCTGCTGCTGCAAAACAACGTAATCCCAGCGCCGGGACAAAAGAGGCATGCGCGCTGCCTCAAGTTTCCAAAGCTGATCAAGATTTACACCGCCGCGAGTGTACTTCTGCACTTCGATTTTCGTATCGTTCGCGAGATCGGATGACGCGATCTCCACAAGCATGCGGGGCATGTGATTGAAATAGATATAGCTCGCGCCGAGAAACAGAATGCTCACTGTTCGCCGCGCTTCACCGGCTGTCGTCGAGACCATTGGAGGTCCCGCCATCAGTTCAATTTCATCCTGCCCCAGCTTTTTAAATTTCCACCGCTCGTAAAGCGGCATCGACTGGAAGAACAGGAGTGTGATGACACCTGCAACAACGACAAGAGCCAGGTAGCGACGCATAGGCGGCAGATCCTTCCGTCATTCTTCGTGACCATGGATGGATTGCAGCCTAAATGAATTAAGAGGAACGCGAAATGCCGTTGTGCGAAGGGATGCAGGAAGCTATGGTCTATCTGAGCGCTTGCTCATTTTCCGTAACATACATTATCACGGTATAGCGAAGGCGGCCATCGTCGTCCGCTCCACTCACTTGCGGTGCGCCGTCACGTCCCTGTGCTCTTCGAGGGCTATTGTCGCTGCTGTAAAGAGGGGATGGTGATGCAGGTTGCCTCGGATGAACGCTGGAGAGGAACGCCGTCCGACGAATAGCAGAGCACGAAGCAAGGGCACCTTGGCGAGCTGGCGGCGGCACAGGTGCTTGATTTCAACGGCTACAAGGTCTTCGCCATGCACAACGGCACCCGGCGGCGCCGATATCATCGCGTTCAAGAACGGGCGTCTGTTTCTGGTCGATAACAAGGCCTATAACAGTGATACGGACGTGCTATCGGGCGCGAACGCCCTCACGAGAAACATCAGGAATACTGTAAACAAGGCGCGCGTCAGCCTGGAGGAGGGCATGGCTCAATATGGCGATAACCCCGGCGTTCGTGAAATTCATGCTGAGGCACTTGCCAAGCTGGACAGCGCCGACTTCGATCGCGTCGTCATGAATGCCCGCGTTCTTTCCGATCTCAAGCGTCAGACGCTGGGCCGCACGAGCGATGCCCTGGCGCAGCAGGGGATCAAGTTCTGGGATGTGAGATTTCCGGAGATGTGGCAATGAGGCCTGATGGCTTCTGAGAGGCGATTCAGGCCAAAACGCGGTCCCGCTTTTGCCCCTTAGTTGGCTAACCGCATGCGCATATTGACAGTGCCGGATCTCTGACTTTGCTCCTGAAACTCACGCATGGCCTCTTCGAATGACTCGCAGTCCGTGACCTGTAAATGGGCGGCAGGATCGTTTCTAGCACACCACAAGCGTACAGTGTGCGCGGTCCTCAGCAAGCGCGTCATCAGTATGTGGAATAAAGTGCTACTAATGTCTTCCCCAGCCCCCAGTGCGCTGGCAGCATCGAATACAATGCCATCCGATGTACCGGAATGACCGTCGTGGACCAGAAATAGCGGTGCCCCGTCGAGCGCCGACAGCTCATACTCAAGCTTGCGAATATAGTTCTGCGCTTCGCAAGCCGGTATCAGTTCTACAGGCCTAAGCCCGCCAAGGTCGATTGGTGGTCCTGAGAATGTCATGAAGTGGCTCATGGGTGCAGTCCGGCTATCGTTTTGGCCCCGAAGTATCTTCGATAATGGTAAGCTTCCCGTCCAGATACTTCTGCGTCAGTAGGTATAGCCGCACTTCAGTCCAGAATCGCGCTGCCGCCTTGTCGCCAGCCGCAAGCGACGCGGCGATTCCTGCGCCGCTGTATGGACAGACCTTTTTACGGTAACGGTCTTGAGCCTGCTGTCTCGTCCTTGTTCCGTATCTTCCTGCAAATGCTTCTCCACGCCCGCTGAACGCCTCTTAGCACTACGGGTCGTAGAATAGCCGGGTTGAAGATAAGTAGCAACAGAACGCTCCTAGCCGTCAGGCCGGGCGCATGAAGATGCCAGGGAGCCACAATTAGACCAGAATCGAGTTTCGACTCGGGCCCTCGTGGACCGCCGTCGTCAACGATAATCGCTAACCGCCTGTTATTTCCCTTCCGGTCACTGTAGGGCATTTTCTGTAGTAGGATTCCAGTTGTTCCAGGGCAAGGGGCTTGGCGATGAATCCTTTTGCGCCGCACTCCCTGGCGCGCAGGATATTGGCCTCGATGCTGTCGGCACTGCACATGACCACATAAGCGGTGACGTCAAAATGGACGATCTCGCGCAACAACGTAAGACCCGAACCGCCCTGCAGATGAATGTCGAGGAACACGATATCCGGAAGTTGCCTCAGATAGGTCGCCAGGACGTTCTTGCTGTCACGGAATTCGATGACTTTGCTGCGAGCGTAGAAGGTCTTTCGTACAAGGGCGCGCATGAACGAGTCGTCATCGACAACCATGACAACGCGTCCTTTCCTGTTCTGCCTCTTGTCGAGAAGCGTCGATGCGGCGGGCAGCAGTGTGTTGTCATGTTCGAGCGCCTCAAGATGGAGTTGAATCTTGACCAGGCCCTCCGGCGTCGTGTCCATGGTCTGGGTGGTGCAACTGTGCCTGGGCAGTGTCTTGCGAATGCCCATCGACACGGACTCGCCGTCCACGCGCCTGCCCATATGGACCACGACCAGAACGTTCTTGCTATTGCAGATGAAAATGATCCCGTCCTTGCCCGCGAAGTGCTCCCTGAGCCGCAGGGCTATATAGCAGGCATTGTGGTTGGTCCTTCCGGTCAGGCTGGCCTCGATAATGTACCATTCATCTGCTGCCCGCTTGATCTTGGGCACAAAACCCATAAAGCGCGTCTGGTTGTAATGCTGCAAAACCTCCATCGATGCCCCACCTATTTCAGGATTTCAAAATCGACCACTTCGCGCCCTCTGGACGTGGGCTTGACGGTAATCACCACCGTCGTGCGCGGCTCGATTGTCTCCAGCCCGTGCCGTTCCAGACATCGCTTGTGAAGAAAGACATCGCTCTGGCCGTCATCCGGCGCGACAAAGCCGTATCCTTTTTCAGGCTCGTACCATTTCACCGTTCCCGTAAGCTGGGGCAATACGTTGCCAAGACGATTCCTGCGATCGGACGATGGCGCCATCTGGATGGGCTCGGGCTGGATACCTTCATCCAGCACGGCCAGGACCTCTGTGACCTGCGCTCCTTTGGGCCCGCGCTCAATATGGCACAGCAGGCAGGCTCCTTCGCCCAGACTGTTCACGCCGGCGCGTTTGAGCGTTGTGGCGTGAAGAAAGGCGTCGGTCTCTTCGTCCTCGGGGACGACGAAGCCAAACCCTTTTGCAATAGCGAACCATTTAAGTCTTGCTTTAATAGCGCCTTCACACATGTCTTTGATCTATATGTTCTGTAAGTAATGTTCTGTAAGTACAACTCCCCAAGCCCTGAGTCGCCCCCTATAAAGGAGTCCACCTTGGATAGTGATTTTGCTATCCATAACGGAAAGCCTTATGAGGGGGATTTTTCATGGCAAAAAGGAACTACACAACGGAGCAGATCATCGGCAAGCTGCGTCAGGCTGAGGTGATTTTGGGTCAGGGCGGATCGACGGATCAGGCGGTTCGCGAGATCGGGGTGACGAAGAACACGTACTACCGGTGGCGTCAGGAATATGGCGGCATGAAACTGGATCAGGCAAAGCGCCTGAAAGAGCTGGAGATGGAGAACAGCCGGCTCAAGCGTGCCGTGGCCGAGCTGACGGTCGACAACCAGATTCTGAAGGAAGTTTCCAAGGGAAAGTTCTGACCTCTCCGAAGCGGCGGCATGAGGCTGTCATTCACATTCAGCAGGTATTGGGATATTCGGAGAGGGAGACGTGCCGGGCTCTGGGCCAGAGCCGCGGTGCGTTCAGGAAGCCTGCGAAAAGGCCGAACGACGAGGAATCTTTAACCAGAGATATTACCCGTCTGGCCCTGAAATACGGCCGTTACGGCTATAAAAAGATCACCACGCTGTTGCGGGTTGAAGGCTGGCGGGTCAATCACAAGCGGGTGGAGCGCATCTGGCGGCAGGAGGGCCTGAAAGTTCCGGAGCGCCAGAAGAAGCGCGGACGCCTTTACCTGAATGACGGCTCCTGCATCCGCCTGAGAGCCTGCTGGCCGAACCATGTCTGGTCGTATGACTTCGTAGCCGACCGGCTGATCGACGGCACAAAGATCCGGTTTTTAACGATTGTCGACGAATACACGCGGGAATGTCTGGCGCTGCGCGTGGGCTACCGCCTGAAATCCGATGACGTGATGGAGGTGCTGACGGAGCTGTTCATCACGCGCGGCATCCCCGATCACATACGCTCGGACAACGGCTCCGAGTTCAAGGCCGACCACATCCGGTCATGGCTGAAGTGGCTGGGCGTCAACACGCTTTTCATCGAGCCCGGCAGCCCGTGGGAAAACGGCTACAACGAGAGCTTCAATGGCAGGTTCCGGGACGAGTTTCTGGACGGGGAAATCTTTTACACGCTGAAGGAAGCGGAAGTGCTGACAGAGCAGTGGCGGCATCTCTACAATCACATCCGGCCGCACACATCCCTGGGCTACAGGCCTCCGGCGCCGCTCGCCAGAATGAAGGAAGGGGCTTGCGCGCAAGCCCCTTCCTTCATGCCAATTCCGCAGCTAAGCTGTAACTCTGAACCCGGACTCCAAAATGGGGGTTGACCATCTTTGCGCATACGCCGACGGTTCCTCATCTGGAATCCCTCGTGGTGCTGTGGTGGGGAATCCGGGGCAAGGTGAACGCGATTCCGAGATGATTCCGAACAGCATTCCGGGATGATCCCGAACAGGATTCCGGGATGAAGGTGAACGCCGATTCCGCGATGAAGCCGAACAGTTTCAGGCCGATCCCGGAACAACGTTCGGCTTCACCGGAGTGATTTCCACAGGCAGGTAGTAGCGCTGGACAACACAATGGCAGGCAGCCTCCCCCTCGAAAGGGAGGATCAGCTTGCCAGCCAGGAGATTGTCCGTGCGTAAGATCAAAGAAGTTCTTCGATTGAAGTTTGAAGTGGGCCTGGGGCTACGGCAGATCGCCCGCAGTTGCTTGATTGGCCTCGGCACCGCTCATGAGTACCTGCAACGAGCCGAGGCTGCCAAGATCACGTGGCCGCTTGGACCGGAGTGGGATGATGACCGGCTTGAGGCGGCATTGTTCGGCGGCCCGCCACGTAGCCGCCCAACGGTGCTGCCGATGCCTGACTTCGCCGATCTTCATCGTCAGCGGCAGCAACATTCACACTTGACGCAACAGTTGCTGTGGGAGGAATACCGGCAGGCAAACCCGGACGGCTAACCAGGCGATACCACTGGCTTCTTCGTAGATCTCGTGAAACCACCTCGCGATGCAGGACAGGAGGTCCTCTCTGGTCTCTTCAAGACGCTTCTTCGTAAAGGTTCCCTCTGCCGGTCGGCTGGCATCAAACAGATCCAGATTGACGGCTATCTCAGTAAGAAGCTGCTCGATATCTGGAAAGGTGGTCTTGCGCTTCGTTGTGAAATACGGGTGATGGAATTCAATGATCCGTCGGAGCTGGGTTCTGGGTTCCTCGTCCAGCCGACTCCATGCGTCGATAAGCAGGCTTTTCGTGAGTGGATAGCCAAGACCAACCGAGAATCCGGCGCCAATGACATAAACAACGTCTCTGATGCGTTCTGGCTCGGCTGGTTTCATGAGAGCGCTGCCTTAAGATCTTCGTGCTGGAACGCCGATGCCATGCGGTCGATTTCGCTTGGGGTCAGGCCAAGTTTGGCGGCAACCTTTCGCCATGCGGCGACCGCCTTCCCCACCTGCGCTGCCATCTGCTGAGCCTCCTTTAGTGTCAGCCCGAAATACTCCGCAACGCCGAGCGCCAGTCTTAGAGAAGCTGTTCCATCGTCGAGATCGATGGCCGTCGTCAGGACGCGCGGCTTGATGTCGGTGGGTACGGGATTGAGGTCATAGGCGGGGGACAGCCGCCAACCGGCCGGGCCGGCCCACAGAAAACCATGGTTGCGCAGATGGTCATCGGTGTTTGAGATCAGGACACTGAATACAATCCGCCGCCACAGCGCGTGCATATCCTCCTTTGGTGCCGCGTCGTGCTGGCGGAGGATATCGACGAACTCCAGGTAACTGCGGGCCTCATTATCCTTGGCGTCGAGCATGCTCATCGCCGACAGGAACGGCAGCCGCGTCCGCTGCTCACGGTCAAAGCGTCTCAGTAACAGAACGGGCTTTTCGGCGACGGTTTCAAGCCGCCATGCCGGAACTGGGATACCAGCCTTCGCTGCAAGGGTCAGCGCCACGGCCTCCCACAGGACCGCGTTGATCTCGTCTCCCTTGTTCGGAAACTTGGCAACGGCGAGGTGCCCGTCGCGGTCCCGGACTGACGCTTTGGGACGGGCACCACCGAGCGACGAACCGGGCGCCAGAAGCAGCCGTAGATCCTCGTCACTGTCTGTATCGCTCATGACGTGCTCGGCCGCCGACAGCAGCCGCGGCAGCTCGATCAATGGCGGGATTTTCGTCGGGCCGTGCTCAGCGAGAAACGCCCCCCCTTCCCGCTCGGCAAAGCGCAACGCGCCTTGGCGCGCTTCGTCATCCACCATGAGCAGGTAGTCGATCTCCCTCAGACTACGCGGCGTTTGTCCCGCGCGTTCGGCCCTCCGACGCTCGGCGCGGCGCATCAGGACTCGGCCCCACCGATCGGGCGCGGAATCGCCAATGGCGCCGAATAGCGGCTTGTCGGATGGCGTGTGAAACGGACCTGGTCCCAACTTGAGGGCCGGCTCAAGAGAGAACCGCTCTGGATGGGCGAGCCAGTTCCTGTCGTATTCGAACGTGGCGCTTTCCCTGTCCTTGCGCATGCGCGCCCATAGCCGCCCCACCAGACGCGGTGTGCCCTGCAGGTCCAGGTATACGAGGGTTTCCTTGTCCATTACCCGGAACCTTTGTTATCCGGCCTATTTGGCCTTTGCCGGCGCGAAAGCCGGATGCGTTCCGGCAGGTGCTCCTCTTCGAGTTCAAGTCCGACGGAATCGTGTCTGGGGTCGGCCACGTCGGCCAGCCGATCAGCCATTCCCAAGGCAAAGAGAACGGTCGCGTAGGCGCCAACCGAGGCGCGCGGGTCGCCCTTTTCGATCCTGTTCAGTGTCATCCTGCTAATGGAGGCTCGCTCGGCGAGGATTGCGACAGGTATACGCCGCCGCCGGCGGGCATCACGAATGTCGTGGCCCAGCTTCCGCAGGGCGCGGGCAACCGGAATCGGGACGACTTGCGTTGACTGGACTTCCTTCATCTTTAGCGTCCTCTACAAGATACCTTATGGCATTTATGGTATCGTATAGGAGACGTTAAGTCAAATCGAACGGTGAGGTCGCCCGCTGAGGACTCAGTCACGCCTGTTGAGACCTTGAAAACGACGCACGCCATGTGTCCGGGCGGAGAATGACCGCGCTCTCCAGCGGCGGGGCTATTGTAAAAATGCGGGGTTCCTTGGCGAACAGGTGAACCCGGTAGATGCGCCAGTCCGCGGGGCGCTCCGTTGCCATCCTTCGTATGGCTCACCTCGAATCCTTCGAGATGTAGTTCCCCGAAAAGACGTTGATATCGGTAGCTGTTCGGATTGCCGAAAACATAAGCCGGACGGTATCCTTCATCGCCGCTGCCCTGGATGACCCTGCCCCTACGGAACAAGGAGAACCCGGCCTTGGCGACGCTTGCAGTTTCCCTCAATGCGGCAAAGCCGTGGACAGAAAGTCCTTCGCCGAAATCAAATTCAATGGTCTTCCGCCACACGCGGTCAGCGCCGCTCTTCTCCTTGTAGTGAGGTGCCTTGAAGACCTTGGGCTCTCTGTAGACCAGTGGTTCTCCATTGAATCGCGTTTCGAGGAGGCCGTCCCGGATAAACCCACGATAAATATCCGTAAGATGCTCTTTCAGCTTGGCAACCGTGCGGCCGACCGGTACGTGAAAGATATCCTCCAGGATTACTTCCGTGTAGTGGGCGTTCGCCTTTTCCGTTTTCTCCCGGATCTTCAACTCCTCGATATCGTCATCGATGATGTTGTCGATATCAAAATGAATAGTGCGCGAGACGTTCTCTCCAAGCGCTTTCGTTCGCACGGTCCATTGCGGCGCGAACCAGCACGCTGCACTTTTCATCCCCATCCCGAATTCCGCCAGACCAGTCCGGTCAGGCGGTAAGGCTGCGGGACGAAAAGCGCGGGCATACTCGGACTCGAAGATGCCGGCCGCATTGTCCCGAATGGAGAGGCGAGCCGGCGACGCTGTATCAATGTCGATGTCCACGCGCAACTTCAGGCCTTTACCTTCGATCTTCTCAAGCGCGGCGCGGTGCTTGGTGAAGCTTTGGACGGCGTTATCGACGAACTCCCCGAGCGCGAACCATGGGCGGTAGTTCAGGTGGCGTAGCACCGCAAGCACGCTGACCCCAGGTCGTATGTCTACGGTCTTAACTGCCAAAGTTCGTCGCCCCTTGCGCCTGGTAGGAAATCACGTCAAGCCGCCCGCGCCGTGGCGCGGCGTTTATTGGAATTTGTCGCGTTCCGCTCTTCCGCATCGGAGCCCCGCGCGTCCGAATCACCGATGTCGGACGCAAGAAGATGCTCCGCGATTGTTTTCACTACGTCCACATTAACGGCGTTGCCGAGGGCCTTGAAAGCTGCGCCTTGCGTTTCGGGAAGATGCTCAAGATTCCCCATGCTCTGGAGCCGGCTGCATTCACGGATGGTCATATAGCGCCGCTCCCACCCAATGACAGGCACCTGGCTGACAGTCATCGCTACAAGCGACGGGGCCGTGGTTGGTCGCTTTACGCGTATACCCGAGGCCCGAAACTGCAGAACGTACTTCCAAACATCCCTGTCCTCGCCCTTGCAATTCCATTCAAACTTTTGAAAGCTCGGGGCGAAATCCCAGATCGAGGGCAGCCATTCGTCGATCCACTTCCGGTGCCGCTTATATAGTTCCCGATTCTGGCGAATGAAATCGACCTTCCAATCCGGAAATGAGTGTGCGCGACCGCGGGCATACGGCGGGAGGGCAGCCTTAACCTCCTGCTTGGATAGGCCACGGAGAGAAAGGCCCAGGCTTCCCTTGTATGAACTGAGGTTAGTGAGACCGGCGCCTGCAGGCGACTCATCTTCGTATGGATAGGTCGCGCCGAACTCCATCGCCCAAATCGGAAACGAGGGCAATTGTTCATCCTTTGGAAACCGGTCCAAGAATTTTTGCCATGCCCGGAGATAGGTCAGAAAGTGCTTGGGCAGCGGTTTCGCATTCTCTGGTTTCTCGTCCAGCACAGAACGGATGGCGAGTTCGACATCTTTCACAGGCTCGGGCCAGCAGAAACCATTTAGACCGCCTCGGCGCCCAACGATAAAGGCGCGGTCCCGGATTTGTGGGACGCCAACATGGTGGGGAGACAGCATGCCGTCACTTACGCTGTAACCCGCCAGACGCAGCCGGTGCTCTATTGTTCTCCACGTTTTTCCCTGCCGGTGTCGTACGAGATTAGGAACATTCTCAATGATGAAATAGCGTGGTTGATGAGTGCGTAGTATCTGAATCACATAGTCGATCAAGTCGCCCCATTGTGGGCACTCCAGCCCTTCCTGTCCACCAGCCTTCGAGAACGGCTGGCATGGAAAGCCGGCGCACAGAATGTCGTGCGCTGGTACCTTAGGAATGTTAAGAGTCCTGACATCACCGTGCGGCCGCAGCCCGAAGTTCTTCTCATATAGCGCCGCCAGGTCTTCATCGATTTCGCATGCAAATACGCATTCGTGGCCCAGGGACTTCAGCGCCAAGTGAAAGCCGCCAAGGCCCGCGAACAAATCGATAAAACGAAGCTGCTTCGCCACTATACCCTTCTCCTTGACAACCTCATTCAGTGCCACCTTTCTCCTCAGTTCTGCTTACTAAAAAGCGGCCATTTGTCGGCAAGGTACTTTTCCACTGCCTCTCGCACCACCCACGCCAAGGAAACCTTCTTCTGGTTGGCAACCTCTTCGAGGCTCTTGTAGATATCGGTAGGAAAGCTGATCGACGCACGGATCGAGGGACTGCCTGCTGGCTTCTTCGCCCGTCGCCGTCTTCCCTTCATGTATTCACCACATTACACCACATCGGTGAAAAAACCAATCCCCGCAATAGGCTACAGGTGTCTCGCACCTTCGCACAGAGCGGCCTGAGGGTCAAGGTTGATCGAGAAAAGCCTTCAGGCGACGCTTTAGCCTCAGGTGATCCTGGACTTCGCACTCCCACAACACGAGGGAGCCCCAGCCTGCTGCGGTTAGCGCGTCCAGGTTTACCTGATCACGGTCGCGGTTCCGCTTCAACTTCGGCAGCCAGTATTCAAGATTCGAGGTTGGGGGCCTCGTGAGTTCGCATCCATGGGAATGCCAAAAACAGCCGTGGACGAAGATCACCTTGCGGCGGGAGGCAAAGACCATATCCGGAGTTCCTGGCAGATCTTTCCGGTAGAGCCGGAAACGATAGCCCATTGCGTGCGCCACGCGGCGCACCGTAATCTCTGGAATGGTGTCGCGCGCCTTGAAGGCTCGCATCATCCGAGCGCGCTCTTCCGGACTCTTTTTCATTGGCTCTTCGCGGCGGAGCGACGGATTATTCTGTGGGCTTCTTATCGTCGTCGTGCTTGTGGTGGCTGCGCTTCGGGGGGTGGTCGCCGTCGTAACCGAGCTTCTCCAGCTTCTCGTCAAAGGCTTTGATCGCGGCTTCCTTCTGGCGGAGAACTTCCTTGATCAACTCGTGGCGCTTGCCTTCGAGGGTCTTCTTCTCGGCGAGGAATCTTTCAACATCGTCCTCGGGCATGTTTTTTATCATTCTACAGGCAAAGGGATCAACGCAAGGCCTGGGAGCCCACAGTCACCGCGTCCGCTGCGCTCCTGAACAGAACCTGGCATTTCCGTCTGTGTCTCCAGCCGCTAGTTGTTAAGGAACCTTGATCTGCTTCAAATCGACAATGCGGAGGAAGGTCAGACGGGCGCGGGATGCGCCGCGTTAGTTTCGTTTTTGGCGGGCCGCTATTATCGGAATAACAACCTGCGGGCGTATGACCAATCCCTTTTTGGTGTTGGTGTCTTTCGCCTGCCCCTTCACGGGCTCTTTCTGAAGCGTGATGGTCCCGTCAGGGTTTCGAACAACAAGGGGAGGCTTGTCGGTAGCATCGCCTTCGATAATTTTTGGTGCCGGAGGCTTGTCAGCCCTGATCACAACAGCAGGAAAGACGCAAGCTGCCAGCAAGGCAAGGACCCGCGAAATCAGACTTGATGGCCGCTTCATTGTTGAGTTGCGACAGGCACGGGGATTCTAGTTCTTCGGCTGCGGCGGGAATTTGTCCTTCACGATCTTGACGAGCACGCCCTCGACCTGGATCTTCGAAAGATCAACCTTCCCTTCCTTGGCGAGATCCTCAAGGGCGATCGTCTCGACGAGGAAGCGCTCGAATCCTTGCGATAACGGCTTGCCGTCCTGCTTGCGGGCGAACCATGTGCGAATCTGTTGCGCCCTCTCAGGGTTCTTCGCGCGCAGGTCCGTCGTCATTTTGTCGATGAAATCCGCAACGTAGGCTGTCTGCTCCTTTTCGGGCTTCGCATTGAAATCCTTCAGGCTCATCGCCGATGCCGGCAGAGCGATCAAGGCGAGGGCAAGAACCGTGATCAGGAAGCGCATGACTGAGTATAACCTGAATCCTTTTAATCTGTTACGGCGATTTTGCATCTTTTTTGCAGTGCGCCCAACGAGGCGCATCCTCCCATCCTTCATGGCGTTTTCAGAGCCTCCATTTTCCTCTTGTAAGGACAAGGGGGGCGCTCACAGGGCGTCCCGAAGCAAAAGTCAAGGGCGGCTTCAGTTGCCGTTCATCTCGACCCTTGACGGCGCAGGGCGTCCTGTATCTTGGTGTTGGAGGAAATGGATGGCTGAAAAGGCTTACGCCTGTGCTTTGGGTAAGCCCGGTCCGGAAGACTGCATCGGCCTGTCCGCTGGCGCTGTTTCGCTCAGCCCGGCCACGGCGCGCGTGAAATCGGCCGCGGCGGTCTTTCCCTCACCGCCCGCAGGCCCGGCGTAATCGTCCAGGGTCACGGCGCTGTAGGCTGATGCGGCATCGGGTTTCGCAGCAAGCTCGGCGCGGGTAACTTCGACCTGGGCCTTTAGCTCCCTCTCATAGCCGGTCAGACGCTGCTCAGCTTCCCTGCGGCGTCGTTCCTGCTCCTCGGGGCTAAGCCCCTGCCCGCCCGCCTCTGCTTCCTGCCGTTCTCTGAGGACTCTTTCCTTCAGGCGCCTTGCTTCTTCGGCGCGCCGTTCGATCTCCTGCTTTTGCTCCCAGGTCGAGGCATCCGGTTTCTCGCTATGCAGCCCGGCCGCTTCGTCCGCGTCAGCGCCCTCAAGCAGCCTGCCGTGTTCGTCGCGGTAGCGGTCGCCATCGACATAGACCCGGCGGCCGTCACGCAGCTTGATCGCCCTATCCTCGATCTCCCTCCGCTGCCTGTCGATTTCCTGTTGCTGGACCTCGATCTGGGCGAGCAGCCGGTCGCTGCGCTCCCGGATTTGGCGCATGGATTCTTCGTAGGCCAACGACGCGCGGCGGCGATCTTCTGCCTCGCGGCGCCTCGGGTCCTGCTCGCCAAAGATCATGAAGCGGCGGGTGGAATTGCCGGACAACTCAAACATCAACTGGTCGAGTCCCTTTTGGTGGACCAACTCGGCGCGACGCGTGAAGAATTCGGTCAGCCGGCCCGGAGGAATCGCCGTGCCCGGCAGAGCCAATAGCTCGCCTTCCGCCATGGTATCCGGGTCATCTTTAGTCGGCGCGGACATCACACTTCCCCATCCTCGCCACCAGCCTACACGCTCAGGTTTAAGATTCTGTAAATGAGCAACCAGGTTTTGAAGGTTTTTTGCTTTCCAGAATAAGGTTCGGGCGGTGGGCCAGAATTGGGGCCACAGGGCGTGTTTTGATGGGGGCGTCAGCGGAGGTCCTGACCCTGAAAACGTATGGGCACCTCTCCCTGTCGAATTCTAGGCCTGTTTGAAAGTAGGGAACCAGAAGGTGGCTGTGGCCTAAAAACGAAGAGCCGGGATCGCTCCCGGCTACGTCGTCTCAAGATTTGGTGCGGATGAGAGGACTTGAACCTCCACGGGATTGCTCCCGCTGCCACCTCAAGGCAGTGCGTCTGCCAATTCCGCCACATCCGCAATGGTTACAAAACGGGTTACATTGGCGTCCCGCTTTGCCTGCAAAATACTGATTTCAAATAACTAACAGCAACTACTACTTTAGCACCTCAAGCTAGTGCGTCTGCCAATTCCGCCATCTCCGCGTTCGCCAATCAAACTACTTCTTCGGCTCTTCCTTCTTCGGCGCGTCTTTCTTCGCGCCTTCTTTAGCCTCGGCAGCCTTCTTCGCGGCGTCCAGATCCACCGGAATGGTCACCGATTTTCCGCTGCCCTCCGGCGTAATCGTCACGCTCGGCTTGCCCTCGTTTGGATTCTTCGGAGCGGGCAGGCTCTCCACCGGCTTGTCCAAAATGGTCGAAACCGAACCGGAATTCCGAGTGGCCACAATGGACAACGACAGCGACGTCACCATGAACAACCCGGCCGCCACTGTCGTCGCCTTCGATAAAACCGTCGCCGCTCCGCGCGGCCCGAACGCCGTCTGCGAACCCATACCGCCAAACGCGCCCGCCAAATCCGCCGCCTTGCCGCTTTGCAGCAACACGACAATAATCAAAAACAGGCACACAAGGACATGAACGATTGTCAGTAGGATGACCATGGTTTACCGCGACTATGGTCATTATACAACGGCAACCGGACTCAGAAACGCCGGCGCATCGTTGGGATCGCTATCAACCCGAGCCCGGCCATTACCACCGTCGAAGGCTCCGGAACCGCGGTTTCGTCCGGCACCGCGTTGAACGCAATATGGTCGTACAAAATGCCGTCCGCGTTGCCCGCCTGATTATCCAGCCTTACGCCATATATCGTCTCCCCGGCCCCCGCATCAATACGCAGGTAGCCGTTTCGACCGCCGCTCGTACCGAGAAAAGAAGAAGAATTAGCGAAGAGCGCGAACCCCGTTCCAAGGTCGAGATAGATTGCGATTCCCGCCTCCGCTTGCCCCTAGCTGAACCCGATCGATGTGGCTCCTCCCGCGAACAGCGGATCGACGTCTCCCCACCCGCCATCGTTCGCGTAAGTGGTGATGGGTACGAACGGGCGATTCACCAGCCCCTTTGTCCCGTCCCAGATGAGCGAACTATTAAGAACCGCCGAGCAACAGTCGTCCGTCGCCGGATTGAAGACAAAAGGCAGCGTGCTCGTGGGCCCGTATCCACCTAACGATGGCGAGGTGAACTGGATCTGCAGACCCGTCGCCAGTGTCGTATCTTCTAAGTCTTCAATGGTATAACCGGCCACTCCCAGAGTTGCGTCCGAGACGCCCCAGGAAGCCGGACCGAAAGCGGTGATACTGGCCGCGCGCGCGGCCAGGCAGCAGAGGAATACAAGAAGCAGCCGTAACATGACCGCATGCTGCCACCGTTTTGCTACAGCTCCTAGGAATAGACAGGAATTTCACGGAAAATTGCGGAACGCGGTACTAGCGCGCGTGATATTCTGACCCTGCGCCCGGAGGCAGGATGCAAGCGCACATAACATCCGTTTGGACCCTCGGCCCGTTTCGTGTGTACCCTACCCGGCGCCATCTATTCCAGGGGTCCCGCCAAATCGACCTCAGCTATCGCTCCTTCGAAATTCTGCTCTGTCTCATGGAAGCGGGCGGCCGCGCCGTTGCCAAGGAAGAACTGTTTGAGCGCCTTTGGCCCGGTCAGTCCGTCGATGAATCCAACCTGACCAAAGCCGTGGCCCAACTGCGCAAGGCGCTGGACGTCGAAGGCGAGGAATCCGCAATCGAAACGATTCCCCGGATCGGCTACCGGCTCGCCCTTCCCGCTGCCGAAGCGCCGCTCGAAATGCCCCCGCCTTCCCGGCCCGAGTTGATGCCCGGACGGCGCGCCCGGTGGTCTCTCTGGGCTGCTGCCGCTGGCATCGCGCTTCTTTCGGCCGGCGGGTATTACGCCTGGGATCGCAACTGGCGGACACAGGAAACCCGGCGTCTCTCCAGGGAAGCCAGCAACTATCTCACCTCCTGGGACAATCGGAACTACCCTGCGGCGGCCAACGCCTACCGCCGTATAATCGACCTCGGCATTGAGCCCCACGCGGGCTATTGGGGCTTAGCCCACGTCGCGATGCGCCAAGGCGGGCAGCGGGAATACGCGCTGGAAATGCTGCGCAAATCGATTGCGATCAAGCCGGATTCCTGCGGAGCCAATGGCCTCCTTGGTTATTTCCTCGTCACCGACTTCCTCAAGATCCGCGAAGGTGAGCGTCACCTGAACGAAGCCCTTCGCCTTTGCCCGGAGGACAGCGGCATCAAAACCTGGTGGACTACCATGAAGGCCGCGCGCGGTGGAGTGAAGGAGGCGCTCGATACTCAGATCGCCGCCCGCAATCACAATCCCTCCAGCAGCAGCGTCAACACCATGGTCGTGACCCTTCTGTTTCTGAACGGGCGTTACGAGGACGCGATAAAAACCTCTTACGATTTCGAGCGCGCCGCCAGCAATCCTCAAGGAATCTTCGAATGGCGAGCGCGCGCCTACCTCGCAGTGGGGAAAAAGGCCGAGGCCGTAAAGGCGTACGCCCGCGGTCCCTTCGCTGAGAACGCCCCAGAGGTCTTGAAGGCTATCGAAAAAAGCGGCGATGCCGGCCTTCAGGCGCTGCTGAACGCCACCTCCGAGAATCCCCTACGCCTCCGCCACAGCTATCGCCGCGCCGTATGGATGCTCTCGCTGGGACGCCACCAGGAAGCGCTTTCCGAGCTCGAATACGGATTCGGTCCGCGAGCGGTCTTTTACTGGATGAACGTCGATCCGGTCTGGGACCCTATTCGCACAAACCCACGCTTCCAGGCTCTTGCCGCGAAACTGGAAAATTAGCGCCCGGCGGACTTGGCCGCGTCCAAACGGGCCTGCGCCCGCTTCAAGGAGTTCAGCGCGCGCGCCACATCCATGCCAGGCAACGGGTTCGAAATGCGCTCGTTCGCGCGCTTCCACGCAGCTTCGGCTCGCGCCACGTCGATTTCGTTGGCGGCTTCCGCTCGATCGGCCAGCACCCGTGCGTAATCGTTCGATACTTCCACGTAACCGCCCGAGATCACGACC
>Ga0187894_10002673_pt1 | contig 20987 bp, 15 predicted proteins | sample GBC1701081metaG_FD_136650 | JGI IMG/M metagenome (GOLD analysis project Ga0187894, IMG submission 136650) | White microbial mat communities from a lava cave in the Kipuka Kanohina Cave System on the Island of Hawaii, USA - GBC170108-1 metaG ...
CCATCGGCGTCAACGCCGTTCTCGCCACCATCAGACCTCGCCCACCCTGACGTAACCTCAAATCCTCGCCTCTCCATGCCTCCTTGTCCAAAAGGCTCTTATGGGTAACGTTCAGAGCGAAGCGAGGGATCTTTCCTCCGACCGTCGTGCATGCTCGACGGCCGACTCCAGGATCCCTCGCATCGCTCGGGATGACAGCGGAGCGGATGGCACGGAAATAGAGACTCCATTCGGCGTCGATTCCTCGCTACGTTCGGCATGATTGAAATCCCACGGGGGCGGGAGAGAACGACATGGCGATCTCGATGTATTCGGCCGCGGTACCGGTGTTCCAGCGCCAGCTCGCAGCGCTGGGCAAGATCCTCGACAAGGCCGCGGCGCACGCCGCGGCGAAGAAGGTGCCCGACGCGGTGCTGCTGCAGACGCGGCTCTATCCCGACATGTTGCCGCTGGTGCGCCAGGTGCAGATCGCTGCCGACTTCGCCAAGAGCACGCCGGCGCGGCTCACGGGAGGCGAGGTCCCGAAGTACGACGACAACGAGGCGTCGCTGGCCGACCTGAAGGCGCGCATCGACAAGACGCTGGCCTATGTCGCCACCTTCAAGGCGGCGCAGTTCGAGGGCAGCGAGGAGCGCGATGTCACGCTGCCGATCGCCGGCAATCCGCTGACGCTGAAGGGCGAGGTCTTCCTGCTGCACTTCGCCATGCCCAACTTCTATTTCCACACGACCACGGCCTACGACATCCTGCGCCAGTGCGGCGTGGAAATCGGCAAGCGCGACTTCATCGGCGGGATTTGAGCCAAGGCGTCTTCGCTGGGACCGCGGGCCTCCTGGCCCGCACCGGCCCGAAGGGCCGGCTCATGATCATGAGCGCGGCGGGAGCCGCGCGGTCCCAGTGAAGACATGATCGCTTTGCGCTCCCAGCCAATAGTTGCACACCGGCGAAACAGTCGCCGCTCGCACTCCGTTCCTCTTCCCCCGTATAGTCACGGCCTGTGCAGCGTATCGGTATGCGACAAGTCCCTTGTGTCCACGGGAGGACAAGACGATGGCTGACAACAAGCACGATCAAGCCTCGACCGCCACACGCAGAAGCGCGATGCAGGCCGGCGTCGGCGCCGTACTGGCAACCGGCGTGCCTCTGTTCTGGTCCGGCGAGGCACGCGCCCAGAAGGCGAAGGTCGACAGCGTTCTGAATGGCGCGGTGTCGGCCGGCAGCGTTCCCGGTGTCGTGGCCGCTGCCGCCGACGACAAGGGCGTCATCTACGAGGGTGCCTTCGGCAAGCGCAACCTCGTGACCGGCGCGGCGATGACGCCCGACACGATGTTCTGGATCGCTTCGATGACCAAGGCGGTGACCTCGGTGGCCGCCATGCAGATGGTCGAGCAGGGCAAGCTGCACCTCGACAAGCCGATCAGCGACGTCGTGCTGGAGCTGTCCGCGACGCAGGTGCTGGAAGGCTTCGATGCGTCCGGCGCGCCGAAGCTGCGAGCGCCGAAGCGGCCGCTCACCTTGCGCCATCTGCTGACCCACACGGCCGGCTTCAGCTATGACCTGTGGAACCAGGATATCGCCCGCTACATGAAGCACGCCAACATCCCGGGCGTCGGCACCTGCAAGAACGAGGCGCTGAAGACGCCGCTGGTCGCCGACCCCGGCGACAAATGGGAGTATGGCATCGGCATCGACTGGGCCGGCAAGGCGGTCGAGCGGGTGAGCGGCCTGTCGCTCGACGGCTATCTCCGCGAGCGCATCTTCGGACCGCTGGGCATGAAGGACACCGGCTTCATCCTGAGGCCCGACCAGCAGGCGCGCGTCGCCAGCGTGCATGCCCGCGACAAGGACGGCAAGCTGAGCCCGATCGAGTTCGGCATGCCGCAGGCGCCGGAATTTTTCATGGGCGGCGGCGGCCTCTACTCGGTCGCGCGCGACTACCTGACGTTCCTGCGCATGCTGCTGGCGGGCGGCCGGCTCAACAACGCGCAGATCCTGAAGCCCGAAACCGTCGCCACGATCAACAAGAACGCCATGGGCAACGTGAACGTTACCTTGCTCAAGACCAACATGCCCGACCTGACCAACGATGCCGAGTTCTTCCCCGGCACGGTCAAGAAATGGGGCTTGGCCTACATGATCAACACGCAGGACGTGCCCGGCGGACGCAGTGCCGGCAGCCTGGCGTGGGCGGGGCTGGCCAACACCTACTTCTGGCTCGACCCGAAGAAGAAGGTCACCGGCGTCATCCTGACCCAGATCCTGCCCTTCGCCGACCACAAGACCCTGCAGCTGCTGGCCGACTTCGAAAGCGCCGTCTACAAGAACGGCCGCGCCTGACTTCCTCCCCAGCTTCGCTGGGGAGGTGCCCCCGAAGGGGGCGGAGGCTGGGGGCGCGTCACTCCAGTGACGCGTCTTCACTGTCCGCCGCACATGACGCGTCACCGGAGTGACGCGCCCCCAGCCACGGGCTTCGGCCACCTTCCCCACGCTGCGCGTGGGGAAGCAATCACGCCTTTGCTCGGACCCGCTTCTTCGACGTCGCCCCCGCAGCACCGGCTTCGTGCCGCGCCAGTTCGTCGAGCACCGGCTGGCGGCTCCACGCCAGGTAGCGCGCCAGCGCGCGCGCCGCGCGGCGCGTATCGCGCGTGCGAAACGCCTCGACCATCTCCGCGTGCCCGGCAAGGTCGCGTGCACGGTATGACGGCTCCATCCTCCACGCATGGACGGAGTAGCGGTGGACCTGCGCCCACAACCGGCCGATGACCGCCAGCAGCCGCGGTAGCCGGCAGGGCGCGTAGAGGCTCATCAGGAACTGGCGGTTGGACTGGATCATCTGCGACTTCGAGCCGGCCTTCCTGGCCCGCTCGGCGGCGCGCTGCACCGCTGTGTCGTCTTCGTCGCCCGCCGCGCGGATCGCCTTGCGCAACGCCAGGCTCTCCAGCGCCTCGCGCATCTCCATGACCTCCAGGTATTCCGCCGCCGTCAGCTGGGCCACGAAGGCGCCGCGGCGGGGCAGGTAGGTCACCAGCCCCTCGGCCTGCAGGCGGCGGACCGCCTCCCGCACGGGGATGTGGCTCACGCCGTACTCGGCGGCGATGCGGTCCTGGTTGAGTGCCGCGCCGGCCGGCAACGCACCCGAAACGATGGCGCTGCGCAGGCGGTCGGCGATGGTATCGGGAAGTGAGCGGCTGATATCGTTCATGGTTGAGCCAGTCTAGGGCGCATTTCCCTTGCAAACTACCCGTAGCAGGCGTGGTCGTGTCGCTCCCATACCCGATTTGGGTTGGCGCAGGCCGGGAGGCCTCGGCTGACAATCGCTCTCAATCACAAATCCTATAGGATATAGGTTGACGTTTCGTGCTCCGACGGGTTTACCTCGACTGCGATTGGGAATACCACGAAACGGGGATGCCAGGAGCGGCGATGCGGCCCGAGTTTGGCGATCGCGAAGCGCTGATCGATGTGGCCATGGGGCGGGCCAGCCCCGACCTCGTCATCAAGGACGCGCTGGTGGCCAACGTGCTGACGCGCGAGCTGGTGCCATGCGACGTCCTGGTCAAGGGCCAGCGGATCGCCGCGCTGGGCCGTGCCGAGGACTACCGCGTCGCGCCCTCGTGCGAGATCGTCTCTGCCCGCGGCCTGATCGCGGCGCCGGCGCTGATCGATCCGCACGTGCATATCGAGAGCAGCTGCGTCACGGCCGGCGAGTACGCGCGCATCGTCGTGCCGCGTGGCATCGCCACGGTGGCGGCCGACCCGCACGAGATCGCCAACGTGCTCGGGCTGCCGGGCATCGAGGCCCTGTTCGAGGACGCTCGCCGCACGCCCCTGCGGGTCCTGTTGCGCGTGCCGGGGCGGGTGCCGGCCATGCCGCCCGAGCTGGAGACGTCGTTCGGCCAGATTTCCGTCAAGGCGACGGCGGCGCTGCTGGACTGGCCGGAAGCCGTCTGCCTTGCCGGCGACATCAACCCGCGGCTGGTGGTCGAGAAGGACCCGGAGCAACTCGCCAAGTTTCGGGCCGCGGTGGCGCGCGGCATGACGATCAGCGGCCAGTCGCCGGCGCTGACCGGCGGCCGGCTGTGCGCCTTTGTCGCCGGCGGCGCCGAGGACAGCCACGTGGCGCGCGATCTCGACGAGATCATCGAGAACGCGCGGCTGGGGCTGCGCTCGGTGCTCGCGACGCGCCCTGGGCGCCGGCTCGACGAGGGCCACTTCAGGGCGCTGGCGGATTGGATCAGGGCCGGCCGGATCGACACCCGCACGCTTCAGTTCTGCACCGACGACGTGCACCCGCATTACCTGCTGGCCGAGGGGCACCTCGAGCAGCGCATCCGCATGGCGATCCGCCGCGGCTTTGACCCGCTGGTGGCGCTCCAGATGGCCACCATCAACGTGGCGCAGGGGCTGCGCATCGATCGCGACCTGGGCAGCATCACGCCCGGCAAGTTCGCCGACATCGTGCTGGTCGGCAGCCTGGAGAACTTCACCGCCCGCGCGGTCTACGCCGGCGGCCGCCTGGTGGCGCGCGACGGGGCGCTGATCGACCCGCTGCCCGACTACCGCTATCCGGACGTGGCGCATCACTCGATGCGCTGCCGCCGGACGCAGTTCACGGCGGCCGACCTGTCGGTCGCGGCGCCGCCGGGTGCCAACCGGGTCGATGTCCGCGTCGTCGTCGCCGGCGCCGTCAAGGAACAAGCGGTGAAGCCGCTCGATGTGCACGACGGTGTCGTGCTGCCCGATCCTGGGCGCGACATCGCCGCCTTCGTCGTCATCGAGCGGCACCGGCGCACCGGCGGCATCGGCCGCGGCTTCCTCACCGGGATCAGCCTGCGCCATGGCGCCATCGCCTCGACGGTCAGCCATGACGCGCACAACATCTTCGTCATCGGCGCCGACTACGCCGACATGGCGGTCGCCGTGAACCGGCTCGTCGCGCTCGGTGGCGGCTACGTCGCGGCCAGGGCGGGCCAGGTGCTGTGCGAGGTCCCGTTGCCGATCGCCGGGCTGATGTCGTACGAGCCCATGGCCGTGGTGGCGCACCAGCATGAGGAGCTCGAGCGCGTGCTGGCGCGGGATCTGGGATGCTCGATCGGCAATCGGCCGCTCTACGTCCTCAACTTCCTGTGTCTGCCCAACATCCCCAAGGTCGGCATCACCGACAAGGGTATCATCGACGTGCAGTCCTTCGAGCCGCTGCCGCCGATCCTCGGGGCGGCCGCCGGGGACGTGGCATCGGACATGCACGGTATGGGTTGAGTCCGGTCGGGGAACAGCGAAGCCTCGGCGCCATCGCGCACATCCATCGAAGGGGGTCGACATGCGGGGACATCGGCGGAATGTCATGGTGGCGCTGGCGGCGGCCGGGCTGCTGGTTCTCATGGGGCAGGGGCAGGCCGGGGCCCAGGACAAGGGCACGTTGCGGGTCGTGCCGGAAACGCTGACCCGCATCCTCGATCCGCACTTCACGACCAGCTTCACGACGCGCGACTTCGGTTACCTCGTCTACGACACCCTGTTCGCCGTCGACGAGAAATTCGAGCCCAGGCCGCAGATGGTCGATACCTGGACAGTGAGTGCAGACCGCCTGGTCTACACGTTCACCCTGCGACCGGGCCTGAAATGGCACGACGGCACGCCGGTCACGGTCGAGGACTGCATCGCGTCGCTGAAGCGCTGGGGCCAGCGCGACTCCATGGGCGCGCTGCTGATGAAGAACGTGAGTGCGCTCACCCCGGTCGACACGTCCTCCTTCAAGCTGGAGCTGAAGGAACCGTACGGGCTGGTGCTGGAGTCGCTGGGCAAGGTCGGCACCATCGTGCCCTTCATGATGCCCAAGCGCCTGGCCGACACGCCGGCGACCGAGCAGGTGAAGGAGATCATCGGCTCCGGCCCCTACAAGTTCGTCGCGGCCGAGTTCCAGCCCGGCAACAGGATCGTGCTGGTGCGCAATGATGCCTATGTGCCGCGCAAGGAGACGCCGAGCTGGGCATCGGGCGCCAAGATCGCCAGGCTGCCGCGCATCGAGATGCTGTCGTTCCCGGACATGCAGACCCAGGTCAACGCGCTGATGAGCGGCGAGGTCGACTACCTGGAGCGCATCCCCGCCGACCTGCTGCCGCTGATCGAGAAGGACGCCAATACCCGCGCCGTCGTGCTGAACAGCCTGGGCTTCCAGGGCATCATGCGGATGAACCACCTGATCCCGCCCTTCGACAACGTGAAGGTCCGTCAGGCGGTCGCGCGTGCCATCGACCAGGAGACCTACATGAAGGCGGTCGTCGGCAACCCGGCCTTGTACAAGGTGTGTCCGGCGATGTTCGTCTGCGGTACGTCACTCGCCAGCGATGCCGGCGCGCCCAGGCGTGATCTGGCCGAGGCCAGGCGCCTGCTGAAGGAAAGCGGCGCCGATCTGACCAAACCCGTCGTGATGCTGCACGTGTCGGACGCGCCGGCCATCGCCGCCAGCGGCTTCGTCACGCAACAGCTGCTGCGCGACCTGGGCTTCACTGTCGACTTGCAGGCAATGGACTTTCAGACCTTCGCCACGCGGCGCCTGAACATCAAGCCTGTGGCCGAGGGCGGCTGGAACATCGCGCACACCACCAACACCAGCGTCGACCAGGCCAGCCCGATCAGCTCGCCGCCGATGAATGCCGCCGGCCATCCCGCCGGCTGGTGGGGCTGGGCCAGGGACGCCGAGATCGAGGCGATGCGCGCCGCCTTCGCGCGCACATCAGACGCCGCCGAACGCAAGGCGCTCGCCGAGAAGATCCAGATCCGCGCCTACGACCAGGTGCTCTACCTGCCGCTCGGCCAGTTCGTCGGCGCCGCGGCGATGCGCAAGTCGCTCAAGGGCGTGATCCCAGCGCCCGCGATGCTGCTCTACAACATCGAGAAGGAATGATCGTTTGAGGAAGACTTCAACACAGAGGCACCGAGGGCACAGAGGTCACAGAGATAGCGAGCTGGTACCCACGTACATGACAATGCGCAGAAAGTGACTGCAAAGGATTTGCCGCGCGCCGAAGGCGCGCAACATCATCATCTCTGTGTTCGCTGTGCCTCTGTGTTGAAGTCTTCCTGCAGCGTCCCACCCGGCACTATCGCCGGCCACGGACGCACCGCAAACGAACGAGGCCGGCGATGCTGAGCTATACCGAGTTCCTGCGCCGCGTCCCCAAGGCCGAGCTGCACTGTCACCTCGGCGGCGCGATCCGTGCCACGACGCTGGGTGACCTCGCGAAGAAGAACGGCTTCGCCCTGCCGCGGCCGGCCGAGCGCATCTACGAGTTCGGGAACTTCTACGAGTTCCTCGACATCTTCCGCCTGGTGGCGCTGGCGCTCAAGACACCGGACGATTTCGCGCGCGTCACCTGGGAGGCGATCGAGGACGGCGTCACCAGCGGCAACCGCCGCCACGTCGAGTTCTTCTTCAACCCGGACTACTACTATCCCAACGGCATCCGCTATGGCGGCATGCTGGACGGCATCCTCGCCGGCGCCGCGGCCGGGCAGCGCGACTTCGGCGCCAGCACGCTCGTCATCCCCAGCATCGACCGGCAGGTGATGACGCCGGCGCAGGCGGTCGAGATGGTCGAGATCGTGCTGGCCGACCGGCGCGACGGCGTCGTCGGCATCGGGCTGGACGGTGCCGAACGCGCCGGGCCGCCGCAGACCTTCAGCCAGGCCTACGCACTGGCCGGCAAGGGCGGCCTGAAGCGCACGGCCCATGTCTGCGAAGACAACCAGACGCTCACTGAAGCGCCGCCGTCGAATTACCTCGCCTGCCGCGACCTGCTGCACTGCGACCGGCTCGACCATGGCTACAACGTGCTGGCCGATGACGCGGTCGTGGCGCAGGCGCGCGACGACGGGCTCTATTTCACCGGCTGCACCATCAGCCGGCTGCCCGGCAATTTCGAAGCGCGCCAGCAACGCATCAGGCGCATGCACGCGCTGGGCCTGCGCATGACCTTGAACACCGACGATCCGACGATCTTCGGCACCAACATCGGCCATGGCTGGCTGACCCTGTTCGCCGCGCTGGGCTGGGGTCCCGACCTGGCGCGCGACATGTCGCTGAACGGCATCGATGCGTCGTGGCTCGACCCGGGAGAAAAGGCGGCATGGCGCCGCCGTTTCGAGCAGGAGATCGAGACGCTGCTATCGGACCTCGATCCGGCCGACCGCAGCGTCCAGCCCGAAGTCGCATTGAGCACCCCGCTGGTGTTTAGGTCGAGGCGCGCCACGCAACGCCCGTAGCATCAGCGCTTGCCGCCCGTCTCGAGGGAAGACTTCAACACGGAGGCACGGAGGGCGCAGAGGCCACCGAGATAGCGGACACTGCACACGGAGAAGGATCAATTGCGCGCCGAAGGCGCGCCCCGTCATCGCTGTGCTCCTCTGTGCTTTCTGCGCCTCTGTGTTGAAGTCTTTCTGCACGGACGGCAACCGCCGGCTCGCCAACAAGATCGACGCTGGAATACCTCGCTACCACCAGCACCGCTGGCATGCGCGCGGTTCGTTGCCCGTGGTGCGGAATTTTGGTAGTATCGAACAAACGTCCGACTAGCGGACGAAAGTGGAGGAAACGATGCTTTCAGCGCGTGACAACGACACCCTGACGCGCGTCGGCCCCGGCACGCCGATGGGCGATCTGATGCGGCAGTACTGGATCCCGGCATGTCTCTCCTCGGAGCTCGAGGCCGACGGCGAGCCGATGCGGCTGCTGCTGCTGGGCGAGCAGCTGATCGCGTTCCGCGACACGGCCGGTCGCATCGGCATCATGGAGCATCGTTGTCCCCACCGCTGTGCGTCGCTGTTCTTCGGCCGCAACGAGGAAAACGGCCTGCGCTGTGTCTACCACGGCTGGAAGTTCGACGTGGAAGGCAATTGCCTCGACATGCCCAACGTGCCGCCGTCCCAGGACTTCAAGAGCAAGGTCAAGGCCAAGGCCTACAAGGTCGTCGAGCGCGGCGGGTTCGTGTGGACCTACATGGGCCCGCGCGCGGTGGCGCCGCCGCTGCCGGAGATCGAGGCGTTGATGCTGCCGGAGGCGGAGAACGGCATCCGGGTGCACCAGCGCGAGTGCAACTGGATGCAGTCGCTCGAGGGCGACATCGATACGTCGCATTTCGGCTTCCTGCACATCGGCGGCGTCGACGCCGACGACGTCGACCCCGACACGATACACCGCTGGAGCGTGGTTGACCGCGCGCCCGACTACAAGGCGCGCGAGACCGAGTGGGGCACGATGTACTGCGCCTACCGCGAGGCCGAGCCGGGCACCTACTATTACCGCTTTGCGCACTTCCTGCTGCCGTTCTTCACCTTCACGCCCAACGGCAGCTTCAAGGATCAGGTCCAGTGCACCATCAACGTGCCGATGGATGACACCCACACCATGACCTACAACTGCGGCTGGACGAAGCGCACGCCGCCGTTGCAGACGATGAAGACGGGCGAGCCGATCCCCGGGCTGGTACCCGACATGAAGTATCTGCCGCGCACCAACGACTGGTACGGCCGCTGGCGCCTGGAGGCCCGCCGCGGCAACGACTATTTCGTCGATCGCGAAATGCAGCGGCACGTCAACTACACCGGCATCCAGGGCATCGGTCGCCAGGACCAGGCCGCGGTCGAGTGCATGGGCGAGATCGTCGACCGCTCCTTGGAGCACCTGGCGCCCAGCGACCGCATGATCATGATCACGCGCCGGCGCCTGGTGAACGCGGCGCGCGAGCTGCAGGAGCAGAAGAAGGTGCCGGCCACCGTCGACGGCGCGCACATCTACCGCCTGGCCCGCGGCGGCGCGTTCATCGCACCGATGAACGTCGACTGGCTCGACGCCTATGCCAAAAACCTGCGCGAAGCGACCAGCCCGCTCGGCATGCTGATCGCCCAGGCGGCGGAGTAGCACATCACTGTCATCCTGAGCGAAGCGAAGGACCTTGCGGTGGCCCGATCACACCGTCATCCCGAGCGCAGCGAGGGATCTTCCGCGAAAGGAGACTCCATTCCCGGAAGATCCCTCGCTGCGCTCGGGATGACGGATTGATCTAACGAGCGCAAGGTCCTTCGCTACGCTCAGGACGACGTGAGCAGCAACGGCGGCACAAGACCGCCGACTCGAATCAGCCTACAGGGAGGAATCATGGAAACGGCTGCGCTCCAGCAGCGCTCCGACCTGGCCGTTGGCGCAAGACCCGTCGACACCGGGACCGCGCCGCGCCGCCTGGCCGAGGCCTTCCCCGGCTTCTTCAGGCATGGGCGCACGATCGGCCTGTCGCTGCTGATCGCCGTGCTGGCCTTCCTGTCGCTCTACCCGATGGCGATGCTGCTCTACGGCAGCCTGCACTCGGCGCCGCCGGGGATCGCCGGTGCCTACAATCTCGACGGCTACGCCGCGCTGGCGTCGGTCGAGAACGTCGTGGTGCTGGCCAACACCATCGGCATCTCGCTGGCCAAGACGGCGCTGTCGCTGGCGCTCGCCATCCTGCTGGCCTGGATCGTGGCCCGCACCGACACGCCGGCGCGCGGCACGCTGGAGGTGCTGATCACGCTGCCGTTCTTCATCCCGCCGATCCTGACCGCGACTGCCTGGGGCATGCTGGGCAACGCCCAGGTCGGCACGATCAACCTCGTATGGCGCTGGTTGACCGGCTTCGAGGCGCCGATCGTCGACGTGTTCTCCTGGGGCGGCGTCGTCTGGCATATGATGCAGTATTCGACGCCGTTCATCTTCCTGTTCGTGGTCGAAGCTTTCCGCGCCATGGACCCGGCGCTGGAGGAATCCAGCCGCATGTCCGGTGCGACCCGCAACCAGACGTTCTGGCGCATCACCTTCGCGCTGATGCTGCCGGTCACCACCAGCGCGTTTCTCCTCAGCTTCATCCGCGGCATCGAAGCCTTCGAGTCGCCGGTGTTCTTCGGCACCCCGGTCGGCATCGAGGTGCTGACCACCAAGATCTATCACCTGATCCATCACCAGTCGCAGCCCCAGTACCAGTCGGCGACGGCGCTGGGTTTCGCCGCCATGGTGCTGATGTTCCTGCTGGTGGTCTGGCAGTGGCGCTTGCTGGGCGGGCGCAGCTTCACGACCGTGACCGGCAAGGGCTACTCGCCCAGCGTCACGCGCCTGGGCTGGCTGCGCTGGGTGACGTTCGCGATCTGCATCGCCTTCTTCCTTGCGACCGTGGCGCTGCCGGTCGGACAGCTGCTGCTCAGCTCGTTCTTCCGGTTCTTCGGCTTCTACCAGCTCGACATGCTGACGCTCGATCACTACCGCGGCGTCTGGCACAACAGGGAGTTCTGGACCGCCTTCGGCAACACCATGGTGCTGGGCGTCGGCGGTGCGACGGCGACCATGGTGCTGGGTGCCATCGTCGCTTACGTGACCACCCGTACACGCTGGCGCGGCCGGCGCCTGATCGACGTGCTGGCCTGGCTGCCGTGGATGATGCCGGGCATGGTGCTGGGCATCGGATTCCTCTGGGGTTTCGCCATGCTGCCCGGCGGCATTCCGATCTACGGCACGCTGTGGGCGCTGCTTCTGGCCTACATCGCGCTGGGCACGCCGCTGGCGGTGCGGGTCACGTCAAGCGCCTACGCCCAGATCTCCAGCGACATCGAGGAGTGCTCGCGCGTGCACGGCGCCAGCTGGTGGCAGACCCTGTGGCGCATCCTCGTCGCGCTCGCCTGGCCGGCCTTCGCGGTCGGCTGGGTGCTGACCTTCTTCGGCGTCATCCGCGAGCTCAGCGCTTCGGTCCTGCTCTATGCGCCAGGCACGGAAGTGCTGTCCGTCGTGATGCTCAAGATGTGGACCGGCGGCAAGCCCGAGGAGGTCAGCGTCATCGGCCTCTTCATGCTGGTCCTCGTCCTGCTGTTCCGCTGGGTCCAGCACCACCTGATCAAGAAGCGGATCAGCACGCTGTGACACGGATCATGCGCCAGCCAACACCTGTCACCCCGAACACCAGCTGTCATCCCGAGCGAAGCGAGGGATCTTCTGCGAATGGCGCACCGCGCGTCCTTGCGGAAAGATCCCTCGCTTCGCTCGGGATGACAGGTGTTGCCTCGGGATGACAGGTGGTACGCCAAGAACGTTGGGAGGATGACGTCGATGCTGAGGAGATTTCTGGTCGCGACCGCGGCCATCCTTGCGCTGTCCGCCCCGGCGGCGGCACAGACCGACGCCGAGTGGCAGAAGGTGGTCGATGCCGCCAAAAAGGAGGGCAAGCTCGTCCTCTACACCGCTGCGATCGGTGTGCCGTTCCACAAGGAGGTCGCGAAGAGCTTCGAGGACAAGTACGCCATCCGCGTCGAGATCCTCGAGGCGCGGGCCAGCGAGGTGCGCGAGCGCATCCGCATCGAGCAGGCCTCCGGCCGCTTCACGGGCGACGTCCACCACAACGGCAGCACGACCACCTGGTTGATGCAGCAGGACGGTGCCTTCCAGCCGCACGGTGGCGTGCCCAATGCCCGCAACGTGATTGCGCCCTACGAGGTCACCGCGCACCAGGTGCCGTCCAACGTCGTCAGTTTCACGCTCCTGATCAACAGCACCATGGTGAAACCCGCGGACGAGCCCAGTAGCTGGAAGGACATCCTCGATCCCAAATGGAACGGCAAGATCCTGTCCGACGACATGCGGGCGCTGGGCGGCGGCGCCGTGTTCTTCATGGTGATGCACGACGCCTTCGGCAAGGAGTACCACGAGAAGCTGGCGACGCAAAAGCTGGTCTTCTCGCGCGATATCCGCAACAGCGAGCGCCGCACCGCACGCGGCGAGTATCCGCTGTATGTGCCGTTCTCCCTTGCCGACTACACCCTGCTGAAGGGCCTGCCGGTCAAGGTCATCATCCCCGTGGAAGGCCGCCCCTATGTCCGCTTCGACCTGTCGGTACTGAAGAACGCGCCGCATCCCAACGCGGCACGGCTGTTCATCCATCATTTCCTTGAGATCGAATCGCAACTCGTCTACGCCAATGTCGGGAACAATCCCGTGGTCAAGGGCGTGATCGAGCGCGCGAGCGAGGACATGCGTCCGTACCTCGCGACCAAGGCCATGGGCACCACGGTGCCGGCACGCCAGAACGAGATGCTCGAGCTGGCCAAGCAGCTCTACAAGTAGAAGGGGACAGGCCGTGCCGAGTGTCGCGTTGGAAGGGGTTGGCCGTCATTTCGGCGAGGTCAAGGCCGTCGACCGGATCAGCCTGTCGGTCGCCCATGGCGAGTTCGTCACCCTGCTGGGCCCCTCGGGCTGCGGCAAGACCACGACCTTGCGCATGGTCGCCGGCCTGGAGCGCAACGACACCGGCCGCATCAGCATCGGCGACCGCGTGGTCAGCGACGCGGACGGCGGCCTGTTCGTGCCGCCCGACCTGCGCCAGCTGGGCATGGTCTTCCAGTCCTACGCCATCTGGCCGCACATGACCGTGTTCGACAACGTCGCCTATCCGCTGCGCGTGCGCCGCACCGCGCGGGCCGAGATCGAGCGCAAGGTGGCGGCGGCGTTGCGGCTGGTCGAGATGGAGCGCTTCGCCGACCGGCCGGCGCCGGCGCTGTCCGGCGGCCAGCAGCAGCGGGTGGCGATCGCCCGCGCGCTGGTGTTCGAGCCGGCCGTCCTGCTGCTCGACGAGCCGCTGTCCAACCTCGACGCCCGCCTGCGCGCCCAGATGGGCGACGAGTTCCGTGCCCTGCAGCGCCGGCTCAGGATCACGACGCTGTACGTCACCCACGACCAGGAAGAGGCGATGGCGCTCTCCGACCGGGTCGTGGTGATGCAGCACGGCCACATCCTGCAGATCGGCGCGCCCGAGGCCGTCTATCAGCGGCCGGCGAGCCGCGAGGTGGCGAACTTCTTCGGTGCCCCGAACCTGATCGAGGCCAAGGTGGCGGCGTGCCGGCCCACCGATGACGGCGACTACCTGCTGGCCGTCGAGGGCGCCAGCTGGCAGGGCGACTGCCGCGCCGGCGAACGGTTCAGCCGCGACGACAGGGTCGTGGTCGTCGTGCGCCCGGAGAACGTGACGTTGGCGGCTCCGGACTCGCCGGCGCGCGACGGGCACATCGCCTGGTCCGGTCGGGTCGTCGACGGCATCTACCGCGGCACGCACCGCTCGATCGTGGCCGAGACCGAGGGCATGCGCTTCAACATCGAGGCCCCGTCGACGCGCCAGGTCAGCGTCGGCGACGCCGTGACCCTGTCCGTCGCCGCCGAAAGCATCTGGGCCGTCCGGCCCTGACTTGCGTGCGACCCACGGAAGAAAGGTTGGCTATGCGTTCGGACTGTCATCCCGAGCGCTGCGAGGGACCTTCTGCGAGTGGAGACTCCATTTCCACGAGATGTCTCGCTACGCTCGACATGACGGACTGAACCGGACAAGGAACCATGCCCCGCGTCGTCTTCATCCAGCCCGATGGCCAGCGCGTCGAGGTCAATGCGTCCGCCGGCACGAGCGTCATGGAGGCCGCCGTCCACAACAACGTGCGCGGCATCGACGCCGACTGCGGCGGCTGTTGTTCCTGCGCCACCTGCCACGTCTATGTCGAGGACGCCTTCCTGGCACGGCTAGCCGCGCCAGACACGACGGAGAGCGGCATGCTGGAGGGCACCGCCGCCGAGCGGCGCCCCAACAGCCGCCTCGGATGCCAGATCCCGCTGACCGACCAGCTCGACGGCCTGACCGTCCAAATTCCCGACCGTCAGGTGTGACAAGTTGCCCTCTCCCCGCGAGAGCGGGGAGAGGGAGAGGCCGATCGCGAAGCGATGAGAAGGTGAGGGGTACGAACGATCAGATCAGCCTGTGACTAACTTCATAGGCTCGAACTGTTCGATCGTACCCCTCACCCAGCCTCTCCCCGCTCTCGCGGGGAGAGGAGTATGACCGAACGCAGTTGCCGCCGGGTTACCGGCCCGGCACCCTGTGCCGAAGTCGGGAGGTGGGGTGGATGGCGCGACTACGGGCGGCCGACGCCGAGCGGCGGGCAGCGAGCGGCTACGGGCCGGATTTCCTCGAGGCGCTGGCGCGCGGATTGCGAGTGATCGGCGCCTTCGGGCGCGAGCGCAGCCACATGACCCTGAGCGACGTGGCGCGCGCCACCGATCTGCCCAAGCCCAGCGTGCGGCGCGCGCTCTACACGCTGTCGTGCCTTGGTCTGGTCGGCAGCGACGGCCGCGCCTTCCACCTGACGCCGCGAGTCATGTCCCTGGCGACGGCGTATCTCGGCTCGAACATGATCTCGACCATCATCCAGCCGGCCTGCGAGCGGATCAGCGACCGCACGGAGCAGTCGTGCTTCGCGGCCGTGCTGGACGGCTATGACATCGTCATGATCGCGCATTCGTTCCACGGCGATCCCGTCATGCTGGCGCCGACCATCGGCCTGCGGCGTCCGGCGTTCTGCACGGCCGCCGGCCGCGCCATCCTGGGCGGGCTGGCCGATGAGGCGCTCGACGCGTGGCTGGACAAGCTCGAGCCCAAGGCCCTGACGGCCTTCACCCTCACCGACAAGCGGGCATTGCGTCAGGAGATCTTGCAGGTTCGCCGCGAGGGCTACTGCGTCACCGAGCAGGAAATGCGCCGCGGCTACCGCGCCGTCGCGCTGCCCCTGAAGCGGTACGACGGCAAGACCATCGCCGCCCTGTGCGTGGCCGCCTGGGTCGAAGACTCTCCGCCCGGCTTCCTCACCGACAAATACCTCACCACCCTGCGCGAAGAGACCGACGCCCTGCAAAGCCAGCTTGTCTAGCACCAGGAGCGCGGCGCTTCCTCCCCAGCGAAGCTGGCGAGGTGCCCCTAGGGGCGGAGGGGGCCCGCCACGAGGTCTTGGTAACTGAGCCTCTCCGTAGCTGAGTTCGTGCTCCCCGTTGCCAAGACCACGTCGGGGCCCCATCCGCCCTTCGCGCACCTTCCCCCACTTCGTGGGGAAGGCCTTGACTGTTTGTTGCGAAGGTCCCCGCGTCAACGCAACAAAGCACCCGACCGCCGGCGCCGGAACACAACACCGTGGTGCATAGCCCCCATATCTTGTCGCCGCTTGGCATTGCGGCCGCGATGTGTATGATGGCGCGCCATTCCAGAGAAACCCCCGGGATGGCGCCGGCCGCCATCCCCATTGTGGAGGTGGCCATGTTCCAGGAAGCACTGACCTTCGACGACGTGCTCCTGAAGCCCGCCGCCTCATCCGTCCTGCCGGCCCAGGTCGACACCCACTCCAGGCTCACGCGCACCATCGATCTCGGCATCCCGCTGATGTCGGCGGCGATGGACACCGTCACCGAGGCGCCGATGGCCATCGCCATGGCGCAGGTCGGCGGCATCGGCGTGATCCACTACAACCTCGACCCCGCGGCCCAGGCCGACGAGGTGCGCAAGGTCAAGAAGTTCGAGAGCGGCATGGTGGTCAATCCGCTGATCATCGCCCCCGAGGCGCCGCTCGCTGATGCGCTCAAGATGATGGCCGACCACCAGATCTCGGGCATCCCCGTCGTCGAGAAGGACAACGGCAAGCTGGTCGGCATCCTGACCAACCGCGACGTGCGCTTCGCCACCGACGTCATGGCGCCGGTCCACAGCCTGATGACGCAGAAGGTCATCACGGTGCGCGAGGGCGTCGGTCCGGAGGAAGCCAAGCGCCTGCTGCACCAGCATCGCATCGAGAAGCTGATTGTTGTCGACGGCGCCCACAAGTGCATCGGCCTGATCACGGTCAAGGACATCGAGAAGGCCAACAAGTTCCCCGGCGCCAGCAAGGACGAGAAGGGCCGCCTGCGCGTCGCCGCCGCCACCGGCGTCGGCGACGTTGGCTACCGCCGGGCCGAGGCGCTGCTGGCGGCCGACGTCGACGTGATCGTGGTCGACACCGCCCACGGCCATTCCAGGGGCGTCCTCGACTCGGTCAGCCGCATCAAGAAGCTCAGCAACTACGCGCAGGTCATCGCCGGCAACATCGCCACGGCCGAAGGTGCGAAAGCGTTGATCGATGCGGGTGCCGACGCGGTCAAGATCGGCATCGGCCCGGGCTCGATCTGCACCACGCGCGTGGTCGCCGGGGTCGGCATGCCGCAGCTCACCGCCATCCTCGAGGCGGCGGAAGTCTGCCATGCCGCCGGCGTGCCGGCGATCGCCGACGGCGGCATCAAGTATTCCGGCGATCTCGCCAAGGCGATCGCCGCCGGCGCCGATTGCGCCATGATCGGATCGCTGCTGGCCGGCACCGACGAGGCGCCCGGCGAGGTGATGCTCTACCAGGGCCGCTCCTACAAATCCTACCGCGGCATGGGCTCGATCGGTGCCATGGCGCGCGGCTCTGCCGACCGCTATTTCCAGCGCGAAGTGGCCAGCACGCTGAAGCTGGTGCCGGAGGGTATCGAGGGCCGCGTACCCTACAAGGGGCCGGTGGGCAACATCATCCACCAGCTGGTGGGCGGCCTGCGCGCGGCGATGGGCTACACCGGCAACGGCACGATCGCGGCGATGCAGAAGGAATGCACCTTCGTGCGCATCAGCAACGCCGGCCTGCGCGAGAGCCATGTGCACGACGTCGACATCGTCCGCGAAGCCCCCAACTACCGCCAGAACGGGTAGGGGCTTGTGGCGCACCTTCGTCGTCCCGAGCGAACATTCGGCTTCGCTCCGGGTAGATGCGAAGGATCCCGTGGTGGCGCGAGACGCCGATGTCGCTGGTGACGGGTCGGACCGCGCCGCTCCAGCGGCGCTCTTCATCTTGTCATCGCAAGCCATGAGCGCCGCTGGAGCGGCGCGGTCCGACCATTCGCCAGAGCCGCCAGTGACTGTACCGGCCACCGCAAGGTTCTTCGCGTCGCCCAGGACGACAGAGGATCGGCACGCAACACTCGTGTGCGAGAGCCTTTGCAGAAAAGATGATAGGCGTTCGTCACGGAACGGTCTTCAGGTGACGCGCCAGCACGGTGGCGGTCAGCCGGTTGCCGGCATCGCTCATGTGCGTGTCGGCGTAGTAGCGCCAGACGCCGTCGTCACGCACCGCCGCTTCGACGGCTGCGCGGGTGTCCAGCGCGTCCAGGCCGGCCTTGCGCGCGCAGGCGAGCACGCCCTCGACCACCCGCGTCTCCTCGCGCAGGAACGACGCCGCGAGCCACGCCTGCGTCGAGTACTGCGCCACCACCACGACGCGCGCGCCGGAGGCCTGGCCGAGTTGCCGCAAGCGGTCCATCAGCAGGCAGGCGACGCGTTCGCCCTGGTCGTGCGCCGGCACGATCTGGGAGGTCTGGCCACGCCGCCAGTACGACATCAGCCCGAGACGGCGCATCGCCACGTCCATCAGGAACGAGTAGCCGAGGATGCGGCGCACCGGGTCGAGCGGGGCGGCGTCGCTCGCGGTCGCCGCCGGCGGCTTGGCCGGCACGTTGCGCAGCACCAGCGCGCCATCGACGACGTCGAAGTACGGCTTGTCGAGCCCCCACAGGATGCGCGCCTCGGCGCGGCGCACGTCGTCGGCGATGAAGCCGACGATCAGCAGATCGGGCTGCAGCGCGGGCACGAGGCTTTCCGCCCGCAGCACGATCTGGTCGATGCCGTAGCCCGGCACCGCGGCATTGACGATGCGCCGGTCGAGCGTGGCCTCCAGCCGGGCGGGCCAGCTCTCGTCGTCGCTCACCGCCACGCCCATGGCGTACGAATCGCCTGCCACCAGCACCGGCGGCGTCGTCTGCGACGGCGGCGGCTGGTCGCGGCGGTGGGCGCGAAAGCCCTGCTCGTCGAACGTCAGCAGCGCGTGCCCGCCGTGGTCGGTGCCGCTGTAGCCCGGCCGTGGCACGTAACCCAGCTGCTCGTCCGGCCGCATGATGCGCCAGCGGCCGGCCCACTGGCCGGGGTCCGACACGTAGTTGCGGAACTCCCACAGCGTGCCGCCCGACGCGATCAGGCGCACGGCGACCTCGGCCCCGAGCAGCGCCACGACCAGGCTGACCATGGTCAGCGCGAACCCGACGCCGGCCTCGCGCAGGCGGGATCGGCCGCGACGGCGGCGGCGACGCGGGGGCCGGGCCATGGCTCAGCCTGCGACCAGGACGGCCGGGTGGCGGCGGTTGACTCGCACGCCGACGGATGGAACACAGCGCATCTTCACCAGGCGGACGCACACGGCGGCAACAGGCCGGACCGGTCGCCAGGGACTGCCGGACGACACCAGGGAATGTACCGCCCCCCGCCCCCCGCGACAAACCGCCGATTGCCGCGCCATACTCCTTCCCCCGGAGGGGGAAGGTGCCCGAAGGGCGGATGGGGGATGTTCGACCAATCGCGGCCCATCGACGTGAGAACGCGCCCGTCGCGGCATCCCCCTTCCGGCGCTTCGCGCCACCTTCCCCCTCCGGGGGAAGGTGAGAGTCTCCCATGACCCCCGGCGCGCGGATCGCCACCGCGATCGAGATCCTGGGCGAGGTGCTGGCGCATCCCGACCGGCCGGCCGATGCCGTGGTCGGCGACTACCTGCGGCCGCGCAAGTTCATCGGCGGCGGCGACCGGCGCGCCATCACCGAGCGCGTCTACGGCGTGCTGCGGCGGCGGGCGCAGATCGAATGGTGGCTCGGCCACGCGCGCCACGCCGGCGAGGTCTCGCCGCGTATGCAGGTCTTCGCTGACGGCGTGCTGACCGACGGCCTGGTCGTCGACCGCATGGAAAAGACCATCGACGCCGGCCTCTACCGCCCGGCGTCGCTAACCGACACCGAGCGCGCCACCCTGAAGCGGCTGGAGGGCCACACGCTGGACCATCCCGCCCAGTCGCGCGCCACGCGGCTCAACATCCCGCCCTGGATCGAGCCGCATCTCGACGCCGCTTTCGGCGACAGTTTCGAACGCGAGGTGGCGGCGCTGGCCGAGCCGGCACCCGTCGACCTGCGCATCAACCCGCTGAAGGGCGAAAGGGCGCAGGCGCGTGCCGCGCTGGCGGAGGAGGGGATCGAGGCCCACGCCACGAAGCTTTCGCCCTTCGGCCTGCGCCTGAAGGCGCGCGCCTCGGTGATCGCCACGCAGGTGTTCCGCGAAGGCCTGGTCGAAATCCAGGACGAAGGCTCGCAGCTCGCCGCCCTGCTGGTGGGCGCGCGGCCCGGCATGCAGGTGGTCGATTTCTGCGCCGGCGCCGGCGGCAAGACCCTGGCGATCGCCGCGACCATGCAGAACAAGGGCCGCGTCGTCGCCTGCGACGTGTCGTCCTTCCGCCTGGAGCGTTCGGGCCAGCGCCTGCGCCGCGCCGGCGTGCACAATGTCGAGCGCCGTGCGCTCGACGCCGACGGCCGCAAGTGGCTGAAGCGCCACGCCGGCAAGTTCGACCGCGTGCTGGTCGATGCGCCCTGCACCGGCATCGGTACCTGGCGCCGCAACCCCGACGCGCGATGGAGCCTGAAGCCCGAGGACATCGCCGAGCTGCCGCCCAAGCAGGCCGGGATCCTGGAGACGGCGGCGAAGCTGGTGAAGCCTGGCGGCCGCCTCGTCTACGCGACATGCTCCCTGCTGCCGGCCGAGAACGAGGACCGCATGGCCGACTTCCTGGCCGGTCATCCCGACTTCGCGGCGGTGCCGATCGCGGAAGCCTGGCGCGACAGCGTGGACACGCCGTTCCCCGCGGGCGCAACCTCGGGCGACTGGCTGCGGCTGACCCCGGCGCGGCATCGCACCGACGGTTTCTTCGTCGGCGTGCTGCAGCGGAAGGCCGCCTGACATGCGCGTACGGCCCGCCCGCCCCGAAGACGCCGCTGCCCTGGCCCGCGTCTATGTCGCGGCCTGGCGCGATGCCTATGCCGGCATCCTGCCCGACTCGATGCTGGTCAACATGTCCGACGTGCGCCACGCCGCGGCCTGGCAGCAGGAGCTGAACGGGCGCGACAAGCACAGCGACACGCTGGTCACCGAGGACCGCGACGGCGTGTTCGGCCTGGTGACGGTCGGCCCGGCGCGGCGCGTCTCGCGCAGCCAGGTCGAGGGCGGCGAGATCTACCG
>Ga0187894_10002674_pt1 | contig 20979 bp, 21 predicted proteins | sample GBC1701081metaG_FD_136650 | JGI IMG/M metagenome (GOLD analysis project Ga0187894, IMG submission 136650) | White microbial mat communities from a lava cave in the Kipuka Kanohina Cave System on the Island of Hawaii, USA - GBC170108-1 metaG ...
AAAGTCACATCCTCTGAGCGAAGCGAAGGATCTGTTGAGCCATGCCTTCGCACGGAACGGGCACGCTAAGTCCACCGCTCGTGCGGCATCACGGCTCGACGGGTCCTTCGCTTCGCTCAGGACAACGAGAAGCGCCGATTCCATGTGAACGGGATACAAGACTGGGCTACGTCACGCTTCAGGAACTTCCTCGCGCTGGTGTCGTCTGGTGCGCTCGCGAAGCTTGACCTTCTGGACCTTGCCGGATGGTGTCATGGGAAAGCTGTCGACGACGAAGACGTGACGCGGAATCTTGAAGCTCGCGACCCGACCGTAACAATGGTCATGGACGGCGCCCGCGTCGATCAATGCGGCCTTGTCGGTCATGATCACAAAAGCGGCCGGCACCTCGTTCAGCCGGTCGTCCGGATAGCCGACGACGGAGACATCGAGGATACCCGGCATCTCCATCAGCAGGGCTTCGACCTCGGCCGGCGCAACGTTCTCGCCGCCGACCTTCAGCATGTCCTTGTAGCGCCCCGTGAAGCGCAAGTACCCGTCCGCACGCAAGTAGCCGGCATCGCCCGTCCGCAGAAATCCGTCCGATAGCAGCACGGCGGCGGACTCGTCGGGCATGCGGTAGTAGCCCTGCATGAGGGAGAAACTGCGCACCTGGATCTCACCCAGTTCACCTGTCGGCTGGAGGCGCCCGGTTTCCGGATCGACGATACGGACTTCGACTCCCGGCACGGGAAAGCCCGAGGCTTCGCTTCTCTGCTCCACGGTGCTGTCCATGAAACCCGCGGTGATGCCACCCCAGGTCTCGGTCATGCCGAAGGACGGGTAGATGGGACAAAATGCCTGGTTGGCCCGCCGCACGATCGCCACGCAATTGTCAGGACCCGACGGGAAGCTTCCCATGCGCAGGCTGCCGAGATCGCGCGGCCGGCGGTGCTGGGCTTCCAGCAGGTCGCGGTAATGGGGGTCAAATCCGTGAACGATGGTGGCTCTTTCGCGCTGGATCAGATCGAGGACGTCCTCGGGCTCGAAGGTTTCCATCAGGATCTGCGATGCGCCCAGCGCGATCGACGGCACCGTGACAAAGCCGATGGCGTATAAATGAAACAGCGGCAGGTAGTGCATCTGCACGTCGCGAAACGTCGTGCCCCAGATGACGCTGCGCAGGATGCAGAGGCGCACGCCGGCGTGGCTCAGCATGACGCCCTTGGCGTCGCCGGTGGTGCCTGAGGTGTAGACGATCATCGCCAGGTCATCGATCGCGATCGCCTTGGCACGCGTTTCGATGGCGGCAGGGACAACGGGGCCGGCCGCGGTGATCAGGCTGGCCAATGTGCTCGCCGCCGACAGGCGCTTGTCGTCGACCGCGATCAGGCGGCGCAGATGCGGGAACGTCTTGCTGCGCAGGCTGCCGTCCGGCAGAGGCTCCGCATCCGCCACCACCTCGGCCAGGATCTCGCCGTAGTCGATCGGCCCCGAACGCTCGGCATAGACCAGCGCATTGCACTGCGACTGGGCGAGGCAATAGGCGACGTCGCGCGAGCGATAGCGCGTGTTGAGCGGCACCGCGATCGCGCCGATGCGGGAGATGGCGAACAGCAGGAAGATGTATTCCGGCCGATTGGTGAACCATAGGCCGATACGATCGCCCGATCGGAAACCCGCCTGCATGAGCGCCCAGGCGTGGCAGTCGACCGCCTCGTCGAGGGCCGCAAACGTCCAGCGCCTGTCGCCGAACACCAGTGCCTCGCGGCTGCCCCAGTTGCGCGCGGCGCGTGCCGGCAGATCGCCGAACCGCAGCGCCCCAAACAGGTCAATCAACAGGATCTCCCATCCCGGGCAAGCGGGCTACCGCAGGTGGTTCTTGTCGTCCTGAGCGAAGCGAAGGACCTGTTGAACCGTCGACACGCACAGACCACGAAAACTGGCGCACTGGGGTCATCGATAGTTCCGTGCGATTGCACCGCTCAACGGGTCCTTCGCTTCGCTCAGGACGACAGAGACAGGTTCACTTGGCCAGAGCGGGGCATTTCGACTCGGCGAGCGGCGCATAGCCGACGTCGGCCGGAATGCGGCGCACCAGCTTCAGAATGTCCCACTTGGACTTCGACTCGGCAGGCGCCTTGACCTCCATGAGGAAGGTGTCGTGCTGCATCAGGCCGTCGGGCCGCAGCTTGCCGTTGCGGGCGAAGAAATCGTTGATCGGCATGGCCCGCATCTGCGGCAGGACCCTGTCCGGCGCGAAGCTGCCCGTGGCCTTGGCTGCAGCGAGGTAGTGCGCGACGGATGAATAGATGCTGGCCTGGATCATGTTCGGCATCGCGCCCCGGCGCTTGAAGAAGCGCTGTGCGAAGGCACGCGTCCCGTCATCGAGATCCCAGTAGAAGGCCGTGGTCAGGTAGAGGCCGCGGGCCTTGTCGAGGCCCAGCGAGATGATGTCGCTGTCGTAGACGATCATGCTGGCGAGCCGCTGGCCGCCGCTGAGGAGGCCGAAGTCCGCCGCACCCGTCACGATGTTGCGGAAGTCCTGGCCGACATTGGCGACACCGATGATCTTCGCCTTGCTGGCCTGGGCCTGCAGCAGGAACGACGACATGTCGGGCGTGTTGAGGGGATTCTTCACGCTGCCGACGAACGAACCACCGCTCGCCGTGATCATGTCGCGGCTGATCTTTTCCATCGAGTGGCCGAACGCATAATCGGCGGTGATGAAGAACCAGCTGTTGCCGCCCTCCTCCAGGATCGATTTCACCGTGCCGCGCGCCAGCACGTTGGTGTCGAGCATCCACTGCACGCTGTAGGGGGCGCAGTCCTCGTTGCTGAGGCGGTCCGTCAGTCCGCTCGAGAACAGGACGACCTTCTTCTTCTCGCGCGCCACCGACTGCACAGCCAGCGCCACCGAGGACACCGGCACGTCGACGATCACCTCGACGTTTTCGGTATCGAACCAGCGGCGCGCGATGTTGGCGCCGATATCCGCCTTGTTCTGGTGGTCGGCGGCGACGATCTCGATCTTGCGGCCAGCGACCGTGCCGCCGGCATCCTCGGCCGCCATGCGGGCGGCCTCGACCGAGTTCTCACCAACGATCGTGGAGAACGGACCGCTGATATCGGTCAGCACGCCGATCTTGAGCGGCTTGTCCTGCGCCGTGACGGCCGCCGGCAAACCGCCCAGCAGACAAAGACCCAAGCCGAACGCAAGCCACTGCTTGACCATCGCATCCTCCCGACAGGTGCCCGCCGCTGTTTGTCGCGGCTCGGCGGTGCGCGGGCGACGGTAGGAAGTGAGTTCGCTTATGTCAAACGAATTCTATAATAGCGAAATCAGTCCAGCGGTCTGAAACCGAGCCGCTGCGAGATGCGCATGGCGCTCCGCTTGGCGGCGCGCGCGGTGGCGCCCTTGGGATCGGCATCGGCGGGAAGGCCCGGTTTCATGACGCTGATCGCCATCACGATCTCGCCGCGGTCATTGAACACGGGAGCGCTGATCGAGTTCACGCCGGGAACCACCGTGCCGATGCTGCGCGCAATCCCGAGCTTGCGGACCTCGGCGACAATCTCGTCGAGTGCCGCCATGGCGACGGGCTCGGATCGGCCGGCGAAGCGGTTGCGCTCGTGCTTGAGCGCGCCGACCACGACATGGCGCGGCATGAAGGCGGCGAACACCTGACCGGCGGCGGTGTTGGCCAGCGAGAGCACCGTGCCGCTTCGGATATAGACCTGCAGCGGATAGTCCGCCTCGGTGAACTGCACAATCGTGGGCCCCTGATTGCCCCACACCGAGACCGCCGTGGAATACTGGGAATCGACCTCGATGTGCTTGAGTTCCTCCTGGGCGATGCGCAGGGGCGACAGGCGCTGGAACGATGCCAGCCCGATCTGCAGGGCTTCCTCGCCGAGATCGTACTGTCCGGTGGCAGGATCCTGCGCGATCAGCTTCAGCTTGCCGAAACTGACGAGATAGGGATGCGCCTTCGAGGGAGTCATATCAGCCGCCTTGGCAAGATCGCGCAGTTGCATCGGAGACCGGCTGCGCGCCAGCGCCAGGAGAAGCGCGCAGCCGATTTCCACCGGCTGGATGCCGCGTTGCTGGCTTTTCATGGGCTGCCCTCTCTCATCTCTCATCTGCCGTTGCGACTAGCTAACCCGGGCCGCGATAACCGGCGAGTTTTTCGTAATTCATCATTAACGAATAAATTCGCTATTGACAAATTTCGTATGGTTCAGATGCTGTCGGCAACGACGGGAGGGTCTATTGGCCAAGGACGTACGACCAGCCGCGCCGAGCCTCGGGCTGGAGGGAAAGCGCGTGCTGCTCACGGGCGCCGCCAGCGGCATCGGTCGCGCCACCGCGGGGCGGCTCGCCCGGCTGGGCGCCGAGCTGGTCCTGGCCGACGTCTCCCCTCTTGACGAGGTGGCGGAAGACGCGCGGCGCGCCGGTGCCAAGGTCACCACCAGGATCGGCGACCTGGCAAACGACGATTTCTTGCAAGCGCTCGCCCGCGAGGAAGCGATCTTCGCCTTCGCCAACTGTGCGGCCGTGTTCAGCCGCGACGGCTGGCGCAACGATCTTTCCGACGAGGACCGCTTCAGCCTTCTGATGCGCATCAACGTGCGGGCGCCGATGGTCCTGGGCAACGCGTTCATCGACCGGTTGGGCCAGCGCGGCGGCGGCTTCATCGTCCTGGTCGGCTCGGCCGCCGGCCGCAACGGCGGTGGCGTCGCCGGCGGTACGCCGATGGACTACGCCGCCTCGAAAGGCGCAGTCCATACGCTGGTGCGCAGCCTGTCGCGACGCGGCGTCGGCCAGAACGTCCTGGTGAACGGCGTGGCACCGGGACCGGTCGATACGCCGCTGGCCCAGGGGCTTCCCTTCGCGCCGTCCGCCCTGCCCCTGGGCGCATGGGCCACGCCGATGAGATCGCCTGGCCGATCGTCTTCCTGTGCTCGCCGGCTGCGTCCTACATTTCCGGCGCGGTGCTCGACGTGAACGGCGGCGCCTTCGTGGGCTGACGCCTGCAGACGCCGCGCAACAGCAACAATCTGAAAACGGAGGTCGGCATGGACGTCGGCATGCAGATGGTGTTCACCAGCCATGGCTGGGATGGCATTTCGGACGGCCAGGTCTACGACGAAGAAATTCGTCTCGCCCTGCTCGCCGACGAACTCGGCTTCGACGTCATCTGGTCCGTCGAGCACCATTTCTTCGACTACTCGTTCTGTCCGGACAATGCGCAGCTGCTGTCCTATCTCGCGGCCAGGCTGGTGAACGCCGACGTGGGAACCGCGGCGGTCATCCTGCCGTGGAACGATCCGCTGCGGGTGGCGGAAAAGATCTCGCTGCTGGATCATCTGGCTGGCGGCCGCCTGCGGTTCGGCATCGGCCGCGGCCTGTCACGCCGCGAGTTCGCCGCCTTCCGTGGCATCGGGATGGACGAATCGCGCGAGCGGTTCGACGAGTCGGCGGACCTGATCTTGAACGCGCTCGACACCGGTATCATGGAAGGGAACGGCACGTTCTACCCTCAGCCGCGCACGGCCATTCGCCCCAAGCCGGCGCGGCCGTTCGGCGATCGCCTCTACGCGGTCGCGTCCAGTGACGACTCCATCGAATCCGCCGCCCGGCTGCGTGGCCGCATGGTCATGTTCGCCGATCGCACCTGGGAACACCGCCTGCCGTCCGTCGAGAAGCATCGCCGCCGATACCTCGAGCTCCATGGCACAGCGGCGCCGCCGCCCATGACCTGCGATTTCTGCTTCTGCACGGCCGATCGCGCCCAGGCCGAGGAACGGGCGACGCAGTACCTGGGCACCTACCTCGACAGCATCCTCGAGCACTACGAGATCATGGGCGATCATTTCAAGACGACGAAGGGCTATGCCGCCTACGCAGACGCCGCGAAGGGCCTGAACAAGATGGGCAAGGAAGGCTTCGTCAAGTCGTTCATGGGCGCCACGTCATGGGGCACGCCGGATCGCGTCCTGCAGACACTCGACGCCCGCAGGGCGCTTCTCGGCAACTTCGAACTGGCGACTTCCTTCCGCTTCGGCGGCATCCCCTATGACGAAGCGGAAGCCTCGCTGCGGCTGTTCGCGGCGGAGGTCATGCCGGTGGTGAAGGGATGGCAGTGACCGGTGATTCTTCCCGCACATAGGCGCCCTCACCGCCTAAGATGCGCGCGTGTTGTCCCGTTTCGGCCATCGGGAGGACTCGCATGAAAGACGACCCCAAGGGCGTCCGGCCCGGCAAGCCGCATGCCGTGCCGACCGGAACGATCAATCACCTGCGGCTCACAGTCTCCGACATCGCCAAGGCAAAAGGCTTCTACGATCCGCTGATGACGCAGCTGGGCTATCTGCTCGTGGAAGAGAGCGCCACCCGGTTGGCGTGGGCGAGCTGGGCGCCACACGGCACACTGCACTGGTTCATCATGGGCGTGTCGAACCCCACCAGTAGCAACAGGGCGCACGACCGCTATTCACCCGGCTTGCACCACCTGGCCTGGAATGTCGAAAACCGCGCCGCGGTCGACACCATCCACGCCTTCCTGGTCGGCCGTGGCGTGCCCATCCTCGATCCGCCGGCCGAGTACGACTACGAGCCCGGCTACTACGCCTTCTTCTTCTGCGACCCCGACGGCCTGAAACTGGAGATCATGCACATCTCGCCCGAAGGCAGCCTCGCCTACTGGCAGCGCGTGTCGGACGCCGGCGCGCCGCTGGCACCACAGGCCAATGCCGAGTCGCTGTTCGTTCGGAAAGAGCCACAGTAAGAGTCCCCGTGGCCCTCGGTCATTTCTCCTCTCCCCGCGAGAGCGGGTGTTCACGGCGGCACGTCGATATCCCTTGATTACCCGGCGCCGGCGCTATTCGTTGTGGTTGGTCGGCCAGGTACCCGTAAGACCGACCGACCTGCCGCCACCTGTGGGACGTCGACATGAGCCTGCTGAACACCCCCTTCGACCCCACGCGCGAAGCAGCCCTGGTGACCGGCGCCGGCAATGGCATCGGCCGTGCCATCGCCCAGGCTCTGGTTGACGAAGGCGTGCGTACCGTGTTCGCCGATGTGCGCCAGGACACGGTCAGCGCCGCCGTGGCCGCCTCACCCCGGCCGGAGCTGGCCGTGCCCTGGGTCGGAGACCTCGCCCGCCGCGACGCGTGCGATGCCCTGTTGCGCGACGCACAGTCGGCCGTCGGGCGGGTGACGCATTTCGTGCACAGCGCGGCGCCGGCGCGGCGCGAGGCCGACCACGCGCTGGCGGTGACCGACGCGACCTGGAAGCAGATGCATGCCGTCAATATCGACGCCGGCTTCCATCTCGCACGCGAACTCGCGCGCCCGCTGATCGCCGCCCGTGAGCCCGGCTCGTTCCTGATGGTCACGTCCCTTCATGCCGGCACGCCGCGCAACTTGCCACACTACAGCACGGCCAAGGCGGCACTGGCGATGTTGGTGAAGGAACTGGCCAAGACGCTGGGCCGCTTCGGCATCCGGGTCAACGCCCTGGTGCCCGGCGCTATCGCGGCCGGCGGTTTCGCCGCCGACCCGTCGCTGGCGCGGCACATCCCGCTGGGCCGTCTCGGGCGCAGCGAAGACCTGGCGCCGATGGCCCTGGCCGTCCTGTCGAACCGCGTGTCAGCCTACGTCACGGGCGCCGCGATCGTGGTCGACGGTGGCATTTCGCTGACAAACTGGTTCGATCCCCCGGCGCTCGACGACCTGTGAGCTGAAACAGCGCACGGTTGTGCGGACAGACGCTGGTGGCGCGCGACTCCGTCGCGCGTCTTCGTCTGGATCGACACGTGACGCGCCACAGAGTGGCGCGCCCCCAGCGTGTGGTCGAACCGCCTTAGCCAGTTGGTGCCGGCGCGCTGCCCAGGATGTCCGACAGGGCCGACAGCAACCGCTGCGTTTGCGCGTCGGTGCCCACGGTGATCCGCAGGTAGTCGGAAATGCGCGGCGCGGAAAAGTGGCGGACAATCACCGCCCGCTGGCGCAGTGCGGCAGCCATCGCCGCGCCCTCATGCGCCGGATGACGCGCGAAGACGAAGTTGGCAGCCGACGGCAGCACGTCGAAACCGAGCCCAACCAGTCCGCGGTTCAGCCGCTCGCGGCCTTCGATCACACGCGTCCGGCTGTGTTGAAACCAGGCTTCGTCCTCCAGGGAGGCGATGGCACCGGCCTGGGCAGGCCGGCCCAGAGGGTAGGAGTTGAAGCTGTCCTTCACCCGGGTAAGCGCCTCGATCAGGTCGGCGTCGCCGATCGCATAGCCAACCCGCAGCCCGGCCAAGGCCCGGGACTTGGACATTGTCCGAACGACCAGAAGATTCGGGTGGGCGGCAACCAGCGGAATCGCGGTCTCGGCGCCGAAATCAACATAGGCCTCGTCGATCACCACGGGCGCATCGGGATGGTCCTCCAGCAGGGTCGCGATCTCGGCCCGTGACAGCGCAATCCCGGTTGGCGCATTCGGATTGGATACGATCAGCGCGCCCGCCGGCCGGCGATAATCGGCAACGCGGATCCGCATGGCCTGATCGAGCGGCACGGCCTCGTAGGCGATGCCAAACAGACGGCAATAGACCGGGTAGAAACTGTAGGTGATGTCCGGAAAGAGCAACGGCGCATCATGCTTCAGCAGGGCGGCGAAGACATGGGCCAGCACCTCGTCCGAGCCGTTGCCGACGAACACGTGTTCGGGCTGCACCTGGTGGTAGGTGGCCAAGGCCGCCCGCAGCGCGATGGCCTGCGGGTCGGGATAGAGACGCAGCGTATCGCTCGCCGCATCGCGAATCGCTTCCAGCGCGCGGGGGGAAGGACCCAGTGGACTTTCATTGGTGTTGAGCTTGACCAGCTCCGCCATGCGGGGCTGCTCGCCTGGCACATAGGGCCTCAGGTCGTGTGTCAGGCTGCTCCAGAAGCGGCTCATTTTTTGTCCATATCTCCAGCGGGCTCAGGCTCGATGATCTCTTTTGCGCCAGGGAAGCCTTGTAGAAACATCCAAAGACAGACACGACAATTTTTCGCGGTTGGACGTGCTGTCATGAAACCCGTTCAGCAGCAAAAAAGAGTATGTAATGGGCGACCGATCCAGGCAGAGGGACCCAGCCATGACGGGCGATAGCAAGATTGTCGACGTGCTCTCCAAGGTCACGACGGCGACGATCACGACGATCCTACTGAAGAAGGGCCTGCGCAACGTCTGGATCCGCGGCACGCGGCCGCTGCGGCCCGGCCAGCCGCGGCTGGTGGGGCGCGCCTTCACCTTGCGCTTCGTACCGGCCCGCGAGGACCTCGCCACGCCCGAGTCGTGGTCTTCGCCGAAATCGACCCGCGCCGCCATCGAGGCCATGCCCGAGGGCTGCATCGCGGTGGTCGACGCCATGGGCATCACCGACGCCGGCATCTTCGGTGACATCCTGTGCGCCCGCATGGCCAAGAAGGGCGTCGCCGCGCTGATCACCGACGGCGTCGTGCGCGACGTCGCCGGCGTGCTCGCCACCGGCCTGCCCGTCTGGTGCCAGGGCGCCGCGGCACCGCCGTCGGTCGCCGGGCTCACCTTCGTCAACTGGCAGGAGCCGATCGCCTGCGGCGGCGTCGCCGTGTTCCCCGATGACGTCATCGTCGTGGATGACGACGGCGCAGTGCTGATCCCGGCCGCCCTCGTCGAGGCCGTGCTGGACCTCGCGCCCGAGCAGGAGCGGTTCGAAGGCTGGATCATGCAGGAGGTCAACGCCGGCGCGTCGCTGCCGGGGCTCTACCCGCCCAACGAGCAGAACAAGGCGCGCTACGAGGCGACGAAGAAACGCTGACGATCCGCCGTGCGCTTGTACGGACCAGCGGTCCTCGCCGCGTTCGGAGCCATGACGCGTTGCCCTGTCATTTCAGGCGTCGCGAGCCCCGCGGGCGAACAAACTCGTGCAACCCGCTGGCAGCCTATTTGATCGCCTTGAACGTAACGTTGAACTCAACGCTGACATTCCTGAAGCCCGCGTTACGCAGCGCCGTCATGAATGTGGCGGCAAAATTCGGGTTGGGCGAATATACCTGTATTTCAATGGTGCCACCCGGCTTCAGCACGCTGAAAGCACCACGGGCGAGCTTGTTGACGTCAAAATTGGCATCCAGTCGGCGCGACACAACCTTGTCGATTGTGTTCCTGCCAAAAACCTCGCCGATCTTCTCGCCATTCTCTTTCACGAGATTGGGCACGAACCGCCTGGCAATGCCCATGCGTACCTGATGGTTCAGCGCGATCTGATTCGCGCCCCACTTTACGAGTTCCTCGGGCCCTGCCTCCCCGCCGATGTTCACGACGACCGAGGCGCCGCGTGCGCGGACGGCTTTGACGATGGCCTGGGCCCGGATCGAGCGCAGTGCGGTCAGGACCACGCCTCCGGTCGCCTCGCCGGCAATAACGCGGGATATGGCAAGGCTCACAACGCGCGCTCCCGCCGCCACGGCTGTGGTGGCCGCCCTCGCCATGCCGGCGGCCATGGAACGCACGACCAATCCACCACCCAGAGTCAGGACCGCGGCGGCCAAGGTGTCGCCCCAGGGGTCCGGCTCCAGCGATTTTTCGCCGATGATCTGGTGTGCGATGACCTCACCGTCGATGTCCCGCATCCAGAGATGATAGACGCCGGTGATGGTCTCGATCATGGCGTAAGCGATAATCGTCTCGGCGTCGTCGATGATGGCGGTCCACCGGTTGGATCCAGTCAATAGCGGGCTGTTGCGCTTCTCCCATTCCGTCGCGTTCTTCGCAAAATCCCGGTGCTGCTCCGTACTCTGCGTGATCGTCGCGCGCTTGAGCTGCCCATTGTCGAACAGCAGAACATCGGTGTCGTTGACCAGGAATGGAGAGATGCCACGCAGCTGCTCGTTGCTAACGCCGTCCGACACAAGCCCCTCCACAATGGACGCGCAATGCCGCGGGCGGTCCCGCGCCTGGTCGTTGCGATGGATATCCAGAGCGTCAGGTATGCGATTGTGCGTCCATGACCACTCAGCTCTGCTGAATGGGTATCTGGTGCCTCGAGACCGGACGGCAACCTCAGGCATAAAATATGCGCCACCTTGGCGCGCTGCCGCCTTTCATCAGACCTCCGCAAAGATCTCCAGCACGTTGCCGTCGGGGTCGCGGAAGAAGATCGTGCGGTGACCCCACGGCTGGTCCGTCAGCGGCGCGATCAGCCTGACGCCCTTGGCCTCGAGCGCCGCAGCGCAGTCGGCCACCGTCTGCGGCGCCACACGGAAGGCCATCTGCAAGGACAGCGCGCCGGGAGCGGGCGGCGGGTCGTTGAAGACCGGCCCGTAGGCGCGCAGGGCCAGGGTCGTCGATCCGACGCGATATTCGAACCAGCGATCGCCCAGCGTCCGCATCAGCGGAAACTCCATGACGGTTTCGTAGAAGCGGCGCATCGCGTCCATGTCGCGGACGAAGATGACGGTGTAATCGATCTGGCGAATCTGGCCGAGCGCCTGCATGGCGGCTCCCCCTTGATGATGCTGAGCGCGCGCCGCTCCGGCGGACACAGCCGCCAGGACGAGCGCTGCACCGCGCACCAACACGTCGCGTCGGAACATCGGCTCTCCTGCGGCTGGACGGGCGGACCCTAGCGCCGTATAAAACTGGTAAAAGACCATATCTTATCCTAGTACAGGCACTACCAGATGCCGCTTGATCAGACCCGACGCGACGAGCTCGCGCAGTTCCTGCGTAGCCGGCGCGATCGCCTGAATCCCGCCGATCTCGGCATCGCCGTCTGCGGACGTCGTCGCGCCACGGGCCTTCGCCGCGAGGAGGTCGCCGACGCCGCCGGCATCAGCACGACCTGGTATGTCTGGCTTGAGCAGGGCCGCACCGCGAACGCCTCGCCTCACGTGCTGCGCGCGCTCGGCAAGGCATTGCGCCTGAGCCAGGCGGAACAGGCTTATCTGTTTCAACTGGCGCGGCCGGACCTCGATTGGCGCCGCCGCCCGGCCGGGCACGCCGTGCCGACGACCAACCTGCTCGCCCTGCTCGACGGCCTGGCACCCCATCCCGGATACATCACCAATCGCTATTCGCAGGTCGTCGCCGCGAACAAGCCGGCGCGGCTGCTGCTGGGCGACTTCACAGGCGGCGACGCATGGTCAAGCAGCGTGATCGGCCGGCTGTTCCTCGATCCGTTGTGGCGCGAGCGCTTCGTCGACTGGCAGACGGTGGCGCGTTCGGCCGTGGCCCAGTTCAGGCTCTCGACAGCGGCGATGGCTGACGATCCCGTGCTCGTGTCCCTGATCGCCTTCCTGACCGCATCGAGCGACGCGTTTGCCCGGTGCTGGCGCGATCGCGAACTCGCCGATCCACCGATCTGGAGCAAGACGCTGCGGCACCCGCGCGTCGGTGACATGCGCTTCGATTTCGCCGCGCTGCAGCCCAAGGGCCGTGACAGCGACTTCTCCGTCTCCGTTTACACGCCGGCCGACAAGACCAGCCGCAACCGCATGGCACGGCTGCTGGCCTTGGAAGCCACCGCGCGACCACGCCGTCGATGAGAACTGTCACCGGCGGCATGAGGAACTGGTTGCGAGTAACACGCGCTGGGGGCGCGCGACTCTGTCGCGCGTCCTGGTCTGGGGCAACATATGACGCGCGCCACGGAGTGACGCGCCCCCAGCGTGTGATCCATCCCGCCAGCGCTAACGCGCGCGCAGCAGGGTCCGCCAGGCGCTGCCGGCCGGATCGCTCATCGGCGCAATGTAGCGGTCGAATGTCATGGTCTGACGGCCGGGTTCCTCGTATGTCGGCCACGCCAGCAGGCCGGCGGCATTCGGATCGCCGGTGCGCGCGAAGTTGGCCCAGCAGGCGCGCATCGTCCGGCTGATATGACTGTAGTCGCCATCGCTGGCCCCCCGGAACATCGGGGCCTGGGCCCAGGCGTCGCGATCGCCGAACAGGAACGGCAGCTCGATGCAATGGTTGGCGCCGAAGTCGGTGGTCGGCGACGGCCAGTTGAACTGATAGACGTAGGCCGCACGGCCGGCGGCGGCCTGATGCCGCGCCAGTGCCAGGGCCGGCGCGATGAAGCGGCGGTCGCTGGCGGCGTCGGCGTGCAGCGCACCCGCGTTGCGGTAACCGCGCAATGCCTCGTACTCCGCCATCAAGGCGTCGGCCGTATCACCGAACTGGGCGCGCAGCGCCGCCTGCAGCTGGTCGCGCGTCATGGTCTTGAACGCCGGATCGATGGCGGAGAAGACGCTGCATTCCTCGCGGGTGTAGCCCACGATCATGGGACACCACGCCGCCGCACCGGCCAACGTCGACGCCAGCAGCGGCGCCTTGAGCAGGTCGCCATCGAGGCACGGCACGAACGGCGGCGTCGAATCGCCGGGGCCGCGCGCGAACCGCTGGGCGACGGCGCGCGCCGAGGTCAGCAGGACATCGACCGGTACGGCGCGCAGGGCCTCGGCGTCCGGCCTGACGCCCAGCGCGTCGGCAAAGAGGCGGCCGCGCTCCTCGGCGCGCGTAAGCGGTTCGGGCTCGAGCCCGTACGGGCCGCTTTGCAGGATGGCGCGCCGGAACAGCGAGCGTCCCTCCGCCATCATCACGAGCGCCAGCACCGCGAAGGCGCCCGCCGATTGACCGGCGATACAGACCGCATCGGGATCGCCGCCGAACGCGGCGATGCATTGCTGCACCCAGCGCAGGCTGGCGCGCTGGTCGTGCAGGCCGAGATTGCCGTCGCTGACGCCCGACAGCCGAAGATAGCCCAGCGCGCCCAGCCGGCTGTTGACCGACACCACGACGATGCGGCCGGCGCGCGCCAGCGCCGCGCCGGCGTACCACGGCAGCGAGCCGGCGCCGCTCATGAAGGCGCCGCCATGGAACCACACCAGCACCGGCACTTTCTCAGCGCCGAGATCGGCCGGCGCCCAGACGGTCAGGCTGAGGCAGTCCTCGCCCTGGGTGCCGGGGCTGGGCCCCATGGCGATCTCCAGGCGCGACGGCAACTGCGGCGGGATCGGCCCGTCAGCGCCGGCATCGATGGTCTTGTCCGACAACGGCAGCGGTTCGGGTTTGGCGAAGCGGCGCGGGCCCACCGGCGGCTGCGCATAGCGCACGCCGCGGAAAACGTTGAGATCGCCGTCGCAACGCCCGATGAGGCGACCGAAGGGAGTCATTGCCACGGGGTTGATCTGTGTCATGCCTACGCCTCTCTCCTATCGCGCACGCATCGTACGACGCACGGCGGTTCGAAAGCACGCTGGGCGCCCGCCGCGGCATGTTCATACTGGACTACCAGAGTACCCGCAGTCAGCCATGACGCGCTACAGCATGGCGCGCCCCCAAGCGTGGGTCAGGATCGCACTGCTGCGTCTGGCCCGAACGGATGGCGCCGCAGGCCGGCGACGATGGCGAAGTAGTCGCGATCGTCGGCGGCGATCAGCCCGTGGCGCACGAAGAAGTCGATCAGCACCAGGTTGCAGTTGTATTTGAAATCGAGCGTGTCGCGCACACGGGCCATGACATCGGCTACCGGCCACAGCTCGAAGGACTCCGCTTCGCCGTCGTTGCTGCGGCATTCGAAACCGTCGGGCAGTTCCAGGTCGAAGACGTATTGCACGTCGGGCTTCAGCTCCATGCCCGACTGATAGCAGTAGGTGATGGCGCCGACTGCCCTGGCCTGGCGGGCGATCTCGGCCGGGATCGAGGCTTCCTCGAAGCACTCCTTGATGATGTTCTCGAGCAGGCCGAGCTTCTCCGGCTGGCCGCCCGCTACCGTGTTGTCGAGCATCCCGGGATAGGTCGACTTGTTCCGCGCCCGGCGCGGCACCCAGATATAAAGACCATCGCGACGGCGCACATAGCCGGTCAGATGCACGCCGAAGGCGCGGATACCGAAGAACGGTACCGCGGCACGCTCCATGGCCATCAAGGCCGGCTGCGTGAAGTCGGTGGTCACCGGGTAGCGTTCGTCGCGCCAGGCCGAGAACCAGCCCTCGCGTGCAAGATCGCGCAGGAACGCCTCGACCGCGTCGGTGCGCGCCTGCGGCGTCGCGAGATCATTCGACAGGCGCCAGCCCTCGCCCGACGGCACGAACAGATCCAGCCGTCTGCCCAGCACCGGCGCGAAATCGCGGTGCACCCAGCCGGCGCGCGTGGCGCCGATGAACCACGGCCGGAACTGCGACAGGTCGTGCGCATTGCAGCGCTCGATATGATCAAGCAACGACATGGCAGGCTTATAGCAGCAGGTTTCACCTGCCGTCGTGCCTCGCCGTGATGTCACCCCGAATGCAGCGCGGGATCTCCCGGTGTCTCCGTTCGCAGGAGATCCCTCGCTGCGCTCGCGATGGCAGGGGCGCGCTCGGGATGATCGGCCGGTCGGGCCTCCGGGAAACCCAGGGTGATCGTCGCGCCGCCGCCGGGGGTGTCGGTCACATCAACCAAACCGCCGTGCATGGCCATCACCTGCGCCACGATGGCGAGGCCCAGGCCTACCCCGTCGTCATCGGTGGTGGACCCACGCGCGAAGGGCTGGAACAGCTGCTCACGCCCCGCGACCGGGATGCCGGGGCCGTGGTCGATGACGCGCACCGCGCCCGGCACGACAACGACCACCGCGACCTTGCGGCATGTGCCGGCGTGGCGCACGGCATTGCGCACGAGGTTGGCGACAGCGGAGCGGATCGCCGTCTCGACGCCGCGGACCACGACCGACCCTTCCGGCGCGGTGACCTCGATCTCGACGGAATCGGCCAGCGCCTGCGGCACCAGCTCGGCGACGGTCGTGCGGCACAGCAGGACCAGGTTCACCGGCTGGAAGGCGTGCGGCTGGCCCGACAACCGCGCCAGCTGCAGCAAGGTCGTCACGATGGACGACAGGTTGTGCACGTCGGCGGTCAGGTCCTGGCGCTGCGCCGCATCGGGAACGGCCTCGAGCTTGGTGCGCAGCCGCGTGAGCGGCGTGCGCAGCTCATGGGCCGCGTTCGACAGGAAGTTGCGCTGGGAGCGTACGGTCGCATCGATGCGCTGCAGAGCGCGATTGAAAGAGTCGACCAGCGGCACGAGTTCCTTCGGCGCCGACTCGACAGGCAGTTGGCGACCGGCGGGCAGACCGTCGATCGCCTCGGCGGCGCGCGCCACGCGGCGTACCGGCCGCGCGATCAGACGCGGCAGGACGACCAGATGCGTGACGCCCATGGCCAGCAGGATGAAGGCGAGCAAGGAATAGAGATTGGTCGCATCGCCGAGGGTGTAGAGGATCATCTCGACGAACGGCAGCGGCGAGACACCGCCCACTTCGATGGAAACCGGGCCGGCGCGCGTCTGGGCGATGACGGCCACGCTGACGGGGCCGCCGGCCTCCACCGACGACGCGTCAGCGGAGGCCTTGAATTCGGTCAACCGCAGGCGCCCCTGCCAGGCGCCGTCATGTCCCGGATTGGCCAGCATCACCCCATGGGAAAGCGTCGTATCGCCGTCGCTGACCACGTACCAGAGCTTGGGATGCGCGCCGACGAACGCGGCGAGCTCGGCGTTGGGTTCCAGCGCCAGGTGGCCCGACGCGTTGCGTGCCACTACCGTCTGCAACAGCGACGTCGCCTTGATCGGCCCCAGCAGCAGCCGGTCCTCGCCAAAATTGAGGAGGTAGGACACGACGACGACGAAGCCGCAGGCCATGACCGCGACCAGCGAGCCGGCGAACGTCGTCGCCGCCATGACCGTGATGGACCGGCGGCGCATCATTGGGCGTTCAGCACGTAGCCGACGCCGCGGACGGTCGTGATCTTGGCGGTGCAGCCAAACTCGCGCAGCCGACGGCGCAGCCGCGATACGTGCGAGTCGAGCGCATTGGACTGGATCTCGTCATCGAAACCGTAAACCGAGGACTCGAGCGCCTCGCGCAGCACGACGCGGTCGACCCGGCGGATGAGGATCTCAAGGATCGCCAGCTCGCGCCTTGGCAGCGGCAGGCGGATCTCGCCCTGGAAGGCGGAGCGATGCGCCACGTCGTAGCGCAGGTTGCCGACGTGCAGCGATCCGCTGCGGTCGAGGAAGAAACGCCGCAGCAGCGCGCGGACGCGGGCGAACAGCTCGACCGGCTCGAACGGCTTGCCGACATATTCATCGGCGCCGCCATCGAGGGCGGCGGCAATGTCCTCGGGGTCGTCGAGCGCCGTGAGCATGAGCGTCGCCGGCCGCGGTTCGAGCGCCCGCAGATCGCCCAGCAGGGTCACGCCGTCGCCGTCGGGCAGGCGCCGGTCGACGACGACCAGCTCGAAGCGGCCGACCGACAGCGCCGCGCGTGCCGCGTCCAGGCAATCGACCCGGTCGGCCGTGCCGATCTCGCGCTGGAAGGCGGCCTGCAGCCAGCCGGCCAGCTCGCGATCATCCTCTACGATCAGTACGCGCATGCCTAACCCTTGCGACAACCACGCTCAATCGATGACATCGGCCGTCACATCCAGGGGCGCGGCGACCACGTCGCCCGCCACCGGCACGACCTTCACCACGGCACTGGTGGCGCGGAACGGCAGGGCCACGACGCCGCAGCCGGTGAGGGCCATCGCGGCGGCGAGGACGGCCAGCAGTGCCAGTGGACGACGATTGCGGCGCAGGAGGGTGACAATCATGGCTCTTTCTCCCGTGCGAAACGGAGGATGCGGTTCAAAGCCCCTTATTGCGTCGTTTGTAAGGTCGCGGTGCCTGGGGCGCACCGGCTTCGCCCCTGAGCGGACTCGCGATCCGCGCTGCCGGGGTCATCGGCCCGACGGGGCGCAGAATCGGGATCTCGGCTTTGGGCTGAGGCTGCCGATGGCGCTCCGCCATGCGGCGCAACGCGAGATGGAAAAAGATCAGCATGGAAAAACCTCTGCCTCATTCTTGTCATCTGACGGCATGCGCGCGGTGGGGGCTCAGCGCGGCCCCGCGATGAACGGGACCCCCTTCATGTCGCGCGGCAGGGTTGCCGGAACGTTACCAGCAATCGTCAGGAAACAAGATGCAGAACGTCTGAGTCAGGCCTTGGGTGAGCGCACACGCACGCTCTCAGCAAGATTACCGCGGAACATGTGCTGGCCCAGGTGTCCCAAGTCGGAATGGAGATCGGCATGGACCTTGCCACCGATGTCCCGCCAGCGGCGACAGAACGCGTAGTCCTCCGACAGATAGCGGTTGGTGTCGGGGTCCACCATGCAGTCGAAGAACAGCCAGTAGAACGGTGCTTCCGGATTGTCGGGCGGACCGTCGGGGACGTAATTGAGCTTGGGGTAGTGCGCCATCAGCCGGGTGAAGACCGCGCGCTTGATCGCCATGAAGCCGGTCGGCGCTTCAGCGACCTCGATGAAATCGTCCTCGGTGACGAAGTCCGAGAGCGGCTGGGCGCCGTGGCCGATCAGATTGATCGGATAATCGGTGTGAAGCGTCTCGAACGCTTCCTTGGTGGTGCCGGCGGGCAGGCCCTGCGGCGGCCAGTTGAAGCGCTTGATGGGATAGATGCCGGCCGCGACGTCGAGGTCGGAGAGCAGCAGGCGGATCGCCGCCTGCGGTTGGAACGCGAGGTCGGAGTCGATCCAGAACAGATGCGTGTACTGCTCGTTCATCAGGAAGAACTTCACGATCTCGTTGCGGCCGCGCGTGACGAGGCTCTCGGCGCGCATGTGCAGGCTGGACTGTAGCCCCAGCGCGATCGCCTCGTGCGTGAGCTGGAACATGCTGGTCACGTAGTTCATGGAGACGGCCGAGATGTAGCACGGCGTCGCCCACAGCACGTTCATCGATTGCAGCGCGGATACGGGCAGCATGGGGGACTCAACGACGGAACGCTGTCATCCTGAGCGAAGCGAAGGATCTGTTGGGCCGTCGCTTCGCACAGACGGTCCTCACTGAGGTACCGTACGTCATCGATCATCCCGTGCGATAGAACCGCTCAACAGGTCCTTCGCTACGCTCAGGATGACAACGAGTCCGCACCCAGCCCCAGCCTCAACCCGCGCCTTGCAGGACGCTGACGGCGACGCAGGCGTTGGCGAGCGGCACCAGCATGACCTGCGCGCCGTTGGGCATGGTCATCAGCGTCATGTCGCCCAGCACGCCGGTCTGGCCGTTCTGCTTGGCAAGCTCCGCCGCCACCAACTGACAGTTGTCGGTGGTCGGCGTCACGCGCACCAGGGTGCCTTCACAGGCGCTGCCGACCGGCGCCGCGAAGACCACGCCGGCGGCGCGCTGTGGCTGGTTGGCCGGATTGACGCTGCTGAGCGCCACGACCGACTGCACCGAATGCGCATCGCCCGCCTCGGCATTCCAGTTCGTCTTGGCGCTGTAGGTCGAGCCGGCGGCAACCAGACGGCCCAGCCCGCCAAAGACGTTGGCGCACTTGGCGATCTTGCCCTGCTTGGCATGCTCGTCGAACACCGTCGGCTGCGGTGCGGGCTGGCCTTGCGGCGGCTGAGTCTGCTGCGGCGGCGCCGGCGGTTGCTGGGCAGGCGGCGATTGCTGCGACTGCTGCGGCGCCGGTGCCGCCGGTGGCTTGGCCGCGGCCGACGGTTTGGCAGCAGGCGCCGGCGTCTGGGCGACCTGATCCGGCGCGGGCGTACCTGGTGCGTGCGTCGGCACCTGCTGCGCATAGACAACGGCGCCGATGCCGACAGCGGCAGTGACAAGAACGGCGCCCTCGACAATGGCGCGCAAAACGGTCCGTGACATCGACTACAATCCCCTACTTTGACGATCTACCTGTTGGCGCGGTGCACACTACTTCAGTCTTCTCTCTGTAAGCTACAGCGCACACGCATCTCGACGGTCCGCTATGGAGTGGACGTGTGGATGCTGCATCAAGGTGATAGGATTCATTACGGAGGCACAGAGGACACAGAGGTCCACAGAGAATGATTTCTGCGCGCCGAAGCGCCCGCTTTGCTTCTCTCTGTGTTTCTCTGTGCCCTCTGTGTCTCTGTGGTCAATCTTGCTGCGCTGTGTCGCATCTACTTCGCCTCCGCCAGCGCGGCGAACAGGCCGTCGAGCGGCACTTGGATGGTGATCGACCCGGCCGGCGGCAGCACGTATGAAACCACGCAGGTCGTTCCGGCCCGGATGTGGCGCTTCAGCATGTCGCCGATGGCGATCACGGCGTGGCAGAAGGCCTGATCGCAGCGATCGGTCTGGACGCGAATCCGGTCCGGCCGATCGCCCATGGCAAGCTCGATCGTCTGGCCCACACCGGCGGCGGCGGGGATGCGCATGATCATCAGCGGTTTGCCGTCCGCCGTTGCCACCAGCGACCAGTTGAAGGCGACCGTACCCTGCTGGTCGACGATCGACTGCGTGACGTTGCACACGCGCTGTTTTGACTTCAGGCTTTCGTCGCAGATCAGGATCCAGTTCTTGAAAGGATGAACAATTCGCCTGTACTCGCCGAGCGTCTCGCCGTCAGGGATCGCAACCTCCGACGGCTTCACGGCGTACACGCGAGCCGGCGGCTGCGCCGTCGCGAAGGCCGCGCCGCACGCGATGATCAGCCCCGCCAGGCACTCGGACAGTCCCATGAACAGACTCGCACGAACCCTCCCCACGCTTACGCGTGGAGAGGTGCCCCGATACGACGTTTCGACGCGATGCGTCGAAGCGTCGGCGGGCGGAGGGAAGCCGACGTGATGTTCATTACTACCCGCACTACGTCACTATCAGCACCACGTTTGGTCCCCTCCGGCCTTCGGCTCCTCCCCCGCTCTCGCGGGGGCGGAAATCAGTTCAGCGTGAAGGTGGCGCCAATGCCGACGCCCCAGTTGCCGCCGCTGGTGGTAACCGACAAGTTGCCGCGCACCCCGCCGCTCTGGCTGGTGAAGCCCAGGCCCATGGCGTACGCGCCTTCGCCGCGCCACATGCCGCCGCCGACCGCGGCGCTGATCTTGCCCGGACGGTCGTCGTAGCGCAGCGAGGACGCCGCCAGGCCGATCGCCGCGGCGCGCCACGCCTCGCGCCGCGCCCTCTTGAT
>Ga0187894_10002675_pt1 | contig 20975 bp, 18 predicted proteins | sample GBC1701081metaG_FD_136650 | JGI IMG/M metagenome (GOLD analysis project Ga0187894, IMG submission 136650) | White microbial mat communities from a lava cave in the Kipuka Kanohina Cave System on the Island of Hawaii, USA - GBC170108-1 metaG ...
CATGCAGGCCGCGGCCTGGCGCCGGCAGATCTCCTCGGCGATCAGCGTCTTGTTGCTTTCCTTCTGCCAGCGCTCGCTCTTGGCGAGGTCGGGCCAGACGGCGTCCCAGCCTTCCTTGCTCGGGCGCAGGATGGTGGCGCCGACGCCCTCGAGCCGGAACTCCATCTTGGCCGTGGTGCTGATCAGCTTGATCAGGTCGTCGGGATTCTCGACACCGGGTACCTGGACCAGAATGCGCTCGTCGCCCTGGCGCTGGATGGTCGGCTCCTTGGTGCCGGTCTCGTCGACGCGCTTGCGCACCACCTCGATCGACTGGTCGAGTACCTGCTGGCGGCGGCGCGTCAGCTCCTGCTGCGAGTAGGCCACCCGCAGGGTCGTGGGCGACACGGTGGTGATGTCGAGCACGCCCGCTTCCAGGTTGCGGATCGCCTCGGCGACCTTGGCGGCGTCGGTACCCTCACGCAGGCTGACCGTGATCGCGGTGCCGTCGCTGTTGATTTCGCGCAGCTGCAGCTGCTGCTTGCGCAGCTCGGCACGGATGCTGTCCGACAGGTCCGTCAGGCGCTGGCGCACTACGCTGCGCACGTCGACGTCAAACAGCAGATGGGCGCCACCGCGCAGATCCAGCCCCAGGTTGATGATGCTGGAGGCATACCAGGTCGGCATGAAGCGCAGGATCGATGCCGGCAGCAGATTGGGCAGTGCCAGCAGCAGCGAGAACAGCGCAATGCCTGTGATGGTCCAGGTCTGCCAGCGTGGAAGGGTCAGCATGCGAGGTCTCGCCGTGCGGTCGGTGTCATTCCTTCTTCTTTCCGAGGCCGAACAGGCTGCCGAGCAGGCCACCACCACCCGAGCTGACCGGACCGTCGCTGGCGGACTTGCTTTCGAGCAGCGGCTTTTCAGCAGAATCGTCGTCCTTGGCGCCCTTCACCGGTTCGCCGCGCGCCAGGATGCTCGAGATCGTGCTCTTGGCAACGCGCACGCGGACGTTCTCGGCGATTTCAACCTGCACCTCGTTTTCGCCGATCACCTTGGTGACCAGCCCGATGATGCCGCCGCCGGTGACGACGCGGTCGCCGCGCTTGACGCCGCCCAGCATCTCGCGGTGCTCGCGCGCCTTCTTCTGCTGCGGCCGGATCAGCAGGAAGTAGAACACCACGAAGATCAGGATCAGCGGTAGGATCTGCTCCAGTCCGCCAAAACCACCGCCGCCGCCGGTTGCCTGGGCGTGCGCCTCCGAAATAAACATGCCGCGCTCCTGTCAGTGGGCGGTGCCCCGGCCGTTCTGTGGGCGGGGGTGCGAAAAGGACGCCGGACTATACCCACGCGTAACCGCTTTGCAACGCACAAGACGGTCCGGCATCAAGCTGCCGGAACTGGTGAAATCGCTTTCGGCTTCAAAGGTTTATCGCTAGGTTGCCGGCCCTTCGTCGACCCCATGCACAGGCTTGCGACATGACCGAACCCCTGGAACCGTTGCTACAGCGCATCGCCGAGGCGCTCGAACGGCTGGCACCCCAGGCTAAGCCCGCGTTCGACGTGATGGCGGCCGATGCGTTCGTTTGGCATGCGACGGGCGCGCTGGAGGCGATTCCCGAGGTCAACCGCGTCGATATCGGCCTGCTGCAGGGCATCGAGCGGCAGAAGGAGATCCTGCAGGACAACACGCTGCGGTTTGCGCGCGGGCTGCCGGCCAACAACGCCCTGTTGTGGGGTGCCCGCGGCTGCGGCAAGAGCTCGCTGGTCAAGGCTGTGCACGCCGCCGTCAACACCGAGCTCGGTGGCACGCCCGGCCCGCTGGCCCTGGTCGAGATCCATCGCGAGGACATCCCGTCGCTGCCCGTGCTGCTGAGCGTGCTGCGGCCGGCGTCGCGGCGCTTCATCCTGTTCTGCGACGATCTCAGCTTCGACGGCCAGGATGCGGCCTACAAGTCGCTAAAGGCGGTACTCGAAGGCGGCATCGAGGGGCGGCCGGACAACGTGCTGTTCTACGCCACGTCCAACCGCCGCCACCTGATGCCGCGCGATATGATCGAGAACGAGCGGTCGACCGCCATCAACCCCAGTGAGGCCGTCGAGGAGAAAGTCTCGCTGTCGGACCGCTTCGGCCTGTGGCTGGGCTTTCACAACGCCGACCAGCCGACGTATTTCGCGATGATCGAGGGCTATGTGCGCCGCTACGGGCTCGACATCGATCCCGAGACCCTGCGCAAGGAAGCGGTCGAATGGTCGGTCACGCGCGGTGCCCGCTCGGGCCGCGTCGCCTGGCAATACATCCAGGATCTTGCCGGGCGGTTGGGGAAGCGGTTGGCGTAGGGGAAACGGCCTCACCGGCAAAGCGTGGCGTCAATCCTCATGAACCGACGGCCCTCGGACCCGTGCAATCGGCCTGTGGCAGCGTACTTTAACTCCCATGAATAAGACCGCCCTGTACCGGGAAATTGAGAAGCTCAACCCGAAGGATCGCGCCCAGTTGGCCGAGGATGTTCTCGAAGGTCTCGCCAATGAAGTGTCAGCGCCGCCCCTGACGGAAGAGCATATGGTGGAGTTGCGTGCTCGGTTGGCGCACTATCGTGCTCATCCCGACGAACAAACCTGGACTCTGGAGGAGATAAAGGCGGAGCTGGGCGTCGATTGAATGGCCTATACGGTCCGGTACTCGGCGCCTGCCCGGGCCGAACTCAAGGCGGCCCATGCTTGGTATGTGCAACCCACGATTCGCCTTGGGCGTGCGTTCATAGCCGAAGTCACAGTCGCTGAGAGCAAGTTACGGAACAATCCCAACATCTATCAACGCGTCGGCGATGATATGCGTCGCGTCAATTTACGCCGATTTCCATATGCGCTCTTTTATCTACTAACGGATCGCTCCGTCTTTGTTCCTGCGTGCATGCACCATCACCGACAACCCCGGACCCGACAAGAGCTGGTTCGGCGATAGAGTTCGCCGGGAATCAAATACCGCCCTGTCATTGCTCCGCCTTGTTGTGCACGGCATGCTTCTTGCGCCAGCAGCCCCCTGACCTGGATGCCTCGCCATGTATGCCGTCGCCGTGCGTCTGTTGCTGATCTTCCTCGTGGAGACCCTGGTTGCCAGCCTCGCGCCAGCGGCCTTGGCGCGGTGCACTAAGAACGTCGCTGACGCCGCATCGCCGATCGAGCGCGTCCGCTGGGGCGAGCCGCTGCTGGCGCAGAGTGCCACTGCCAGCGCGGCGCGCATCACCTTCGTCGGGCACGCCAGCTTCCTGATCGAAACGCCGCAGGGCGTGCGGGTGATCACCGACTATAACGGGCTGAACGGCTATGGCCGGCGGCCCGACATCGTCACCATGAACAACGCCCATGGCACGCACTTCACGGACGACATCGAGCCCGGCGTCACGCACGTGCTGCGCGGCTGGGCCGAGGGTGGCCGGGATCTGATGTCCCACGACGTCACGCTGCGCGACATCCAGGTGTGGAACGTGCCGACCAACGTCCGCGACTATGGCGGCGTGCGGCAGAACGGCAATTCGATCTTCGGCTTCCGCATCGGCGATCTGTGCATCGCCCATCTCGGCCACCTGCATCATCGCCTGGAGAAGGAGCATCTCGAGCAGCTCGGCCGCATCGACGTGCTGATGGTGCCGATCGACGGCTCCTACACCATGGGTGTGCCGCTGATGGCCGACGTGATCAAGCAGATCCAGCCGCAGGTCGTGCTGCCCATGCACTACTGGGGCAGCCTGCAGGCCGATCGCTTTCTGGGCATCATGGCCGACAGCTACGAAGCCGTGTGGCCCGACGGTCGCACCATTGACGTCAGCAAGGCGACCTTGCCGGCCAAGCCGACGATCATCGTGATCGCCGGCCGCGGCGGCGACTAGCTACAGGAACGGCCCCTTGGGCTCGACGCCGAGCAGGATCTGGCCGACCGCCTCGAAATGCGAGATGCGCGACTGGATCTGCTGCGACAGCGTGTGGATGTCGCGGAAGCGGCGCTCGAAGGCAGTGCCGAGGAAGATCGCATCGGTACCGGCGGCCTTGTAGGCCTGGTTGGCGACCGCTTCGGCCGTCTGGATGGCGTGGGTGCAGGCCAGCCGCACCCGTGCGCGTGCCGGCACATCGATCGGCGCGTCGATGCCGGCGTTCGCCCAGACTGACGACAGCGTCTGCACGAGATACGCCCGCGCGGCGCCCAACTGCGCTTCCATCTGCGCCACGCCCGCCTGCACCATCGCACTATCGGCCAGGCGGCCGAGATTGCGCGGCGCCTTGCGGGTGGCGAGGTCGACAAAGGCCTCCAGCATGGCACGGGCGATTCCCAGCCCGACGCCGGCGACGCCGACGGCATAGAGGCCCTGCATGGTGAAGGCGTAGAGCCGGCCGGGCTCGCGCCGCAGCGCGGGGTCTTCGCGCGTACCGCTGAAGGCCTCTGGCACGAAGACGTCGGTGACCGTGTAGGAGTCGCTGGCCGTGCCGCGCAGGCCGATCACGTCCCAGGTATCGAGCAGTTCGGCCTGGGCGACCGGGAAGAGTAGCGTGCGCACCGTCGGCCGACCTGCCGGGTTCGGGCGCAGCGATCCGTCGGCCTCCACCACGAGGCAATGCGCTCCCATCCAGTTTGCCTGGCGACAGCCCGAGGCGAAATCCCAGCGGCCGTTGACACGGTAGCCGCCCGGCACTGCCTGGGCACGACAACTGTTGGGTGGCCCCCAGGCGATGATCGTACGCGGGTCGGCAAAGATCGTGCGCGCGGTCTCGAGCGGCAGGAACGGCGCGATCAGGGCCGAGCTGTTGCCGACGAACACGTTCCACGCCACCGAGCCGTCGTGGCGCGCGACTTCCGCGACGGCGTCCAGGTAGATCCAGGGCTCGACTTCATCGCCACCGACCGAGCGCGGCAGCAGCATGCGGAAGAGACGCGAGTCGTGCAGCGCCGACAGCAGCGGTTCGGGGATACGCTGCGTACGCTCGATCGTGTCGGCGGCCGCAGTCAGGGCTGGCGCCAGCGCACGTGCGCGGGCGAGGGGGTCCGGTCGAAGATCAGTCCGGGCGACATCATTCATGGGCGGACCGTGCGGCGACTGCCGGATTAGGCGTGCCGGTGCGATGGCGGTCAACCCGATACGACGCAGCAGCGTCTCGCCAGGCGCAGGCCAGCGATGTGTGGCAGGCAGCGGATCGTCAGGCCTGCAGGTTGGACAGCACGCTGGCCAGGTTGTCGCCCAGCTCGGGGCCGAGATAGCCACCTTCCTGCACCAGCACCGTGGGCAGCTTCAGCGCGGTGATCAGGGCCGCCATGCGCCCGAAACCTGAAGTGGTGACCTTCAGGCCCTGCAGCGGATCGTGCTCCGATGCATCGAGGCCCAGCGCCACGACCAACGCTGTGGGGGCAAACGTGCGGACGCGTTCCAGCGCGCGCTCGCCGGCGGCGAGCCAGGCCGCATCGCTGCTGCCCAGCGGCAGCGGCAGGTTGAGGTTGCTGCCTTCGCCGGCGCCGTCGCCGCGCTCGTGCGCATGGCCCCAGAAGAACGGGTAGTAGTCGGCCGGGTCGGCGTGGATCGAGACGGTGAGCACGTCGTTACGGGCATAGAAGATGCCCTGCGTGCCGTTGCCGTGATGCACGTCGACGTCGAGGATGGCGACGCGCTGGTGCTCGGTGCGCAGGTGCTGGGCGGCGATCGCAGTGTTGTTCAGGAAGCAGAAGCCGCCGGCCATGTCGGCGTAGGCGTGATGTCCCGGCGGGCGGCAGAGCGCGTAGGCCATCGGCGCGGCGTCACCGGCGCGGGCTTCGTCCATCACGATCTGCGCCGCCGTCACCGCCACCTGGGCTGCCGCCAGCGCCGCTTCCCAGGTGCCGGGCCCGATCGGGCAGGCGCCGTCGACCTGGTGCCAGCCGGCCCGGCCGGCGATGGCGCGCGGATACGTGCCGCGGTAACGCACGGGATGCACGTTGGGGATCACCTCGGGCCCGGCACCCTCGAGCGCCCGCCACTCGCGCTGCGCCACCTGCAGGAAGTCGACATATTCCGGCGTGTGCACCGCCAGCACCGGCACCAGCCCGGTGTAGGCCGGCGGCACGATCTCATGTCCGCTCTCGCGCGCCGCCTTGAGCAGGATATCGGCGCGGCCCGGTTTCTCGGCGCTCTCCTTGCGCTCGCCGCGCACCAGGAAGAACGCCGGATCATGCAGCGCATGCTTGTCGGAATAGACGACCTTCATTTGCGATTTTCCTTCCGCGCCTACCCTAGCGGGGAAAGCAATGGGACGACAACTGGACTGTGTCGGCGGTTGGTTCGACCAACATCCTATGATTGTAAAATTGACGTCGAATAAGTAGTATCCGTGTCATAGGAACGCGCGGGCGTGCAAGCCCAGCCAGAATGAAATTTCGAACCATTCATTCCTCCAAACCGGCAAGGACCGGTCGCAACGCGGAGACGCACATGCCGATCAACCCTGGCGACTATGTCGCTTATACGGTGCCGCCGCCGCATGGCCGCGGCATGAAAACATATGTGCACGTGCTGAGGCGCCTGCCGGCCCTGCAATTCGAGGTCGACGTACCACGCGACCCACAGCGTCCAAATGCGCCAACAGGTGCGTTGATTGTTCCCGCCGCTTCATTGGACGAGAACGACAAGCTGCCGATGCGCTACCCCGCCAACGAACGGGCGCTGGGACGCGATCTGCGCGGGCGGTACGCCTATGTCGCGTTGCCGGGAACAAGCGTTGTCAACGAGGGCGCCGGCTTTTTTCGCGGCGATGATCGGGATCCGTTGATCGTGTACGCCATGGGCTTCCGAACCCGTCAGCTTCACGCCGCCCCGATATTTCGGGCGCGGATCCCGCAGGCAGGCAACGTCCAGGTCAATCAGTTCGACATCGATCCTGAATCGGGCATCTGCCTGACCGGTCGTCCCGGCGGTGCCGCGATCTTCCCACTCAAGAAAGCCGGGGTCAGCGTCGACCACACGTTCCTGTACGTAGTTTATCCCCGACGCTTCATCCGGACCTACAAGATCCAGCAGCAAGCGCGCAAGGCATACGACGCGAACGACGTGCTTCAGCACATCGACCGCCTGGCTTTCGCGCGTGAGGCCGTCGTGCCAACCAACCATGTGCCCGGTGACCGGATCGTCGGGTGCTATCGCGTCGCACGCAACTGGCTGGGCAGTGAGTGGTCGGACGGACTCACGGTCGTTGTCGGCCACTTCAAGCCCAACCCCGACTTCGTCCATCGCCATCACGCCCGTTACAATGAATTCCTGCAGATCGTCGACGAGCGGGTCAGACAGATTCCACAGCAGCTCGGTCCGTTCTAGACCAAGGCGCGCCAGCGGAGGCGTTGCCGAGTGTTTGCGAATGATGGCGGCTGCGGCCTGCCACAGTTGACCACGAAAATTCCCCAGGGCTGCCGCGTGCTGCCCCGGGTTCGACACAACAGCAATCGTACCTATGTCTGGGGAACTCGCCCTATGAGCCGGCGTTCATATGCCGAGGCGGGTCCCCGGAGGCATCATGAGGCACTTGTTGCGCGCGGTCTCCGTTGCGTCGGTTTGTCTTGTTGCAGCCCTGGTGCTGGTCGGCAACGCCTTTGCCCAGGCCGATCCGCCGGCCCGCGTCGGCCGAGTCAGCTATCTTGCCGGCACGGTGTCCTATCACGACAGCGATGAGGCGCGCTGGTCGCCGGCGGTCGCGAACTATCCGTTCACCACGGGCAGCGCGCTGTGGACCGAGCCCAACGGCCGCGCCGAAATGGTGGTGGCCGGCATGCGCGTACGCCTGCAGGGCGCCACGGAGATCGATGCGCTGGCGCTGGATGACGAGCAGTTCCGGCTGCGCCTGCCGCAGGGCCGCATCGACGTGCGGGCATCCGGCGTCGCCACCGATCGGCCGGTCGAGTTCATGACGCCGCGCGGCACGGTGCGGTTGATGGCGGACGGCGACTACGTCATCGAAGCCGGCACCACCGAGGATCCGACCCGCATCGGCGTGCGAGCCGGTGCGGCGCAGTTCGTCGACGCCAGCGGCAGCGTGTTGGCGGTATCCGCCGGCGAAATCGGGCTGGTGACGGGCATGACGCCGGTTGTGTTCTCGACCCAGCGTCTGGCGCCGCCGCCGATGCCGCCGGAGTGGGCGGCACGCGACCGGCAGATCGTCTATCGCCCGGCGTCGCAATACATCGCTAGCACGGTGACCGGCTACGAGGACCTCGACACCTATGGCAGCTGGACTGCCGGTGGCGACTATGGCCAGGTCTGGGTGCCGCGCGCGGTGCCGGTCGGCTGGGCGCCCTATCGCTACGGCCACTGGGCATGGGTGCGGCCGTGGGGCTGGACGTGGGTCGACGATGCGCCCTGGGGCTTTGCGCCGTTCCACTATGGCCGCTGGGTGATGTTCAACAACCGCTGGTGCTGGGTGCCGCCGGCGCGCACGGCGCGGCCGGTCTATGCCCCGGCAGTCGTGGGCTTCGTCGGTGCGACGATCGCCGAGTTCACCATCGGCAGCCGCGGTCCGGCCGTCGGCTGGTTCCCGCTGGGGCCACGCGAAGTGTACGTGCCGCCCTACACGACCAACCGCACGTACATCCGCAACATCAACGTGACCAACGTCTACAACGTCACGGAGATCGAGCGACGCACCGACTATGTCGAGCGCTGGAAGGATCGCCGTGACGGCCGGCGCGACGACGAGCGCTGGAGCTATGCCAACCAGCGCTATGCCACGGTCGTGCCTGCCGATGCTTTCCAGCGCGCACAGCCGGTGAACCGCGCCGCGCTACCGGTGCAGGGTGACCGTTTGGTGAAGGCGGATGTGGCACCGGTGGCGGCTCCGCCGGTCCTGGCGGCGCCAGATCGCGCGCCGGCGTTGCCGGACAAGCGCCTGCCCAACGCCAAGGGGCCTGACGTGAAGCCCCCGGCACCTGTTGTGAGCCGTACGACATTGGGCGATATGCCAACCCTTGGACGGCCCGAGCGCTCGGAGCGTCCGGCCGCGCCGGGTCCCAAGAGCGCACGCGTGCCCGATCGTCCGGACAGCCCGCCGGCCCTGCCGCCGCAGCCGCCGGCGGCCGGTCCCAAGCCCGGCCAGCCCGACGACAAGCGCTTGCCGCCGACCGGCGCGGTGCCGCCGGCCAAGGGGCCGGGCGTGCCGCCGCGTCCGGATGAAAAAGTCAGCCCGCCGGGACGACCCGACCTGCCGCCGTTGCGCGAGCGTGCGCCTGGCCCGCAGGCGATACCGAAGGAGCCGGGCATACCGGCTGCGCCGCCGGCACCGGCGCCGGGCGCCGCCCCCAAACCGCCGGAGCGCGTGGTGCCGCCGGTGCGCGAGCGCGACCAGGCGACACCGCCGCCGGCTGCGCCGGCGAAACCACCTGAGAAGGTCGCACCGCCACCGACGGCAACGCCCAAGGCACCGGAACGGGTAGCACCGCCGCCGCGGCCAGAGGCCCCACCGCCGGCCGCAGCCCCACGTTCGGCACCAGAACGCGTGGCGCCACCGCCGAAAGAGGCGCCGCGGGCCGCGCCACCACCGCCGCCGCAGCAAGCGCGACCACCGCAAGCCGAGCCGCCACGATCGGCAGCGCCGCCGCCGAAGGAGGCACCACGGGCCGCGCCACCGCCGCCGCCACAGCCGGCGCCGCAACGCGACGATCGCCCCAAGGGGAAGGACTAGAGCGCAATTCGTCTGCTGGAATCACGGGCCTTCCCTTCTCCCCGCCTGCGCGGGGAGAAGGGAGACGCTCAGACAGCCGGCAGCACCGTGCCGGAGCAGGCACCGAAGCCGATGCGGGCGCGGCCGTCGGACGTGCAAGACGCGCGGAAGGTGACGGTGTCACCGTCCTCGACGAAGGTGCGGGTCTCACCGTTGGCCAGCGTCACCGGCTCCTTGCCGCCCTTGGACAGTTCCAGCAGAGCGCCGCCTTCCTCGGGCCGCGGGCCGGATTGCGTGCCGCTGCCGAACAGGTCGCCGGCCGCGAGGTTGCAACCGTTGGACGCGTGGTGCGCCATCATCTGCGCCCAGGTCCAGTAGGAGTCGCGGAAGTTCGAGCGCGACAGCAGCGCGGGCCCGCTGTTCTCGCGCCGCATGCGCTCGCTCTCGAGCCACACCTCCAGTCCGATATCGATGGCGCCGCGCGTGCGGTTGGCGGTCGAGTCCAGATGCGGCAGCGGCTGCGGATCGCCGTCGGGCCGCGTCCAGCCCACGCGATAGGGCTCCAGCGCCTCCAAGGTCACGATCCACGGCGAGATGGTCGTGGCGAAACTCTTGGCGAGGAACGGTCCCAGCGGTTGATATTCCCAGGCCTGGATGTCGCGCGCCGACCAGTCGTTGAGCAGCACGACACCGAACAAATGCTGCTCGGCGTTCTCCATCGCCACGGTGGCGCCCAGCGTGGTGCCCACCCCGACGAAGGCGCCGAGTTCCAGTTCGTAGTCCAGCCGCTTGCAGGGCCCGTAGGACGGCGTGTTGCCGCCGGGCGGCAGGGTCTGTCCTTTGGGGCGGTGGAAGCGCTGGCCGCTGGTGCCGACCGAGGAGGCGCGGCCGTGATAGGCGATGGGCAGCCATTTATAGTTGGGCAGCAGCGGGTTGTCGGGCCGGAACAGCTTGCCGACGGCGGTGGCGTGATAGATCGACGTATAGAAGTCGGTGAAGTCGCCGATGCTGGCCGGCACCGCCATCTCGGCGTCGCGCTGCGCCACCAGTGCGCCCGCGAGCTTGGCTTGCGCCGGTGCGCCTTCGCGCAAGGCGCGCGACAGGGCCAGGCGGAGCGCCGACCATGCCTGCGGCCCCATCGCCATGAAGGCGTTCAGCGTCGCACCGCTGGCGGCGCGCAGCGCGTTCGCTGCCGCCGTGCTACGGATGGCGCGCGCAACGCGCACGGCCGCGAGATCCAGGATCTGATCGCCGATCGCGACGCCGCCGCGGAAGGGCTCGTCCGTGCCGGCGCGTCGAAAGACGCCAAACGGCAGGTTCTGGATCGGGAAGTCGGTGTCGCCGGTGTTGGCCGAGTCGACCCAGCTCTTGAGCGCGGGATCATGCGTTTCGTTGAGCGCTGCCATCGATGTACCGTTTCCTTGTGAGAGAGATTCCTCCCCACGCAGTGGGGAGGTGCCCCGAAGGGGCGGAGGGGACCCGACGAGGTCCGGGTAACGAAGACCCGTCGGGTCCCCATCCGGCGCTACGCGCCACCTTTCCCGCGAAGCGGGGAAGGGTTATCCCTTGAACCGCGCCGCGAGGCTGTCCCAGGTCTTGTAGTAGTCGAGCTGCCGCTCCGGCGCTTCCATCGCAAAGCGCGTCGGCTTCAGCGGGTAGCGGGTCTCGAACATGAAGGCGAGCGTGTTGTCGATCTTGTGCGGCGCCAGCGTCGCGTTGCTGGCGGCGTCGAAGGTCGGCGCATCGGGACCGTGCGCGGTGAAGGCGTTGTGCAACGACGTGCCACCCGGCGTGAAGCCTTCGGCGCGTGCATCGTACTGGCCATGAAGCAGGCCCATGAACTCGCTCATCACGTTGCGGTGGAACCACGGCGGGCGGAACGTGTCCTCGGCCACCATCCAGCGCGGCGGGAAGATCACGAAGTCGATGTTGGCCCAGCCCGGCGTGTCGGAGGGCGCCGTCAGCACCGTGTAGATCGACGGGTCGGGATGGTCGTAGCTCACCGTGCCCATCACGTTGAAGCGTGCGAGGTCGTAGCGGTACGGCGCGAGGTTGCCATGCCAGGCCACGACATCGAGCGGCGAGCGGTCAGTGCTGCATTCCCACAAGCGGCCGCCCGTCTTCACCACCATCCGGAAATTGCCCATGCGGTCTTCATAGGCCGCGACCGGTGTCTCGAAATCGCGCGGGTTGGCGAGGCCGTTGGAGCCCAGCGGCCCGAGATCGGGCAGTCGCAGATGCGTGCCGTAGTTCTCGCCGACGAAGCCGTAGGACGGCCCGTCGGGCAGTTCGATGCGGCAGCGCACGCCGCGCGGCAGCACGGCGATCTCGCCGGGCTTGGCTTCCAGGATGCCCATCTCGCTGGCCAACCGCAGCCGGCCGGTCTGCGGCACGAACAGCATCTCGCCGTCGTGGTTGGCGAAGAAGCGATCGGTCATCGAGGCATCGGCGCGATAGACGTGTACGGCGATGCCCGCCTGCATGCCGGCATCGCCGTTGACGGCGAGTGTCGCCACACCGTCGATGAAATCGGTGCCGGCCTTGGGCATCGCGAAGCGGCTCCAGCGCAGGCGGTCAGCCGGCAGCGGCACTTCTTCGACGGGCCCGCTGCGCCACAAATGAGCGGTGTAAGGCCGGAACGGCGCGTTCTTCGCCGACGGACGGATGCGATAGAGCCATGACCGGCGACTGACCGCGCGCGGCGCCAGGAACGACGTACCCGACAGCAGCTCGGTGTAGAGGCCGTGGGCTGGCTTCTGCGGCGAGTTGCGCCCGACGGGCAGCGCGCCGGGTAACGCCTCGGTCGCGAACTCGTTGCCGAAACCCGTTTGGTAGGCCAGCGTGGTGGTGCTGGACGCGGCTGCCGTGCGGCCATCGGCGATATCGGAAACCGGCATGTGTGCCTCCCGCAGATCCTGCGCCTGACTACCGCCGGGGGAGGACGATGGCAACCCGGGCTGTCCGTCCCCGGGCAACAGCGTGTCCCAATATCAGGTCGTAACTGTTTCACCGTCATAGAGGCGTACGGCGTGCGAGCGCGACAGCGCCTCGATCTCACCGTCGCGATAGCCGATCTCGCGCAGGATTTCGCGCGTGTGTTCGCCCAGCTGTGGTCCCAGGCGACGTACCTCGACGGGCGCATCGGAGAACCGCAGCGGGTTGTTGGCGCTCATCACCTTGCCGAGACCGGGGTAGTCCATGGCGACGAAGCTCTGCCGGGCGATGGCGTGCGGATCATGCAGCATGTCGCTGACCGCCTTGACTGGTGCGCACGGCACGCCGGCGGGGATCAGGCGCCCCAGCAAGGTCTCGCAGGTTTCGGCGGCAAAGGCTGTTTCCAGCAGCGGCTCCAGCACGGCACGATTGGCGACCCGATCGGCGTTCGTCTTGAATCGCGGGTCGCTCTTCAGCCGCGAGAGCCCCACGGCCTCGAGCAGCTTGAGCCAGAACGCGTCCTGCGTGCAGGCCACGTAGAGCGGCTGGGTTTGCGTCGCAAATGTTCGCAGCGGCACAAGCAGGGTGTGCGACATGCCCATGCGCCGGGGATCCTCGCCGGTGCGGCCGTAGTTGGTGATCCAGTGGCTCATCAGCTGCACGCCGACGTCGTATAGCGCCAAGTCGATGTGCTGGCCGCGGCCGGTGCGATGGCGTGCGAGCAGCGCGATGGCGACACCGAGCGCCCCGTACGTACCGGTGCCCTGATCGATCGGCGCCGTGCCGACGCGGGCCGGTGGCCCGTCCGGTTCGCCGGTCGCTTCCATGATGCCGGTCTCGGCCTGGATGCAGGGGTCGTAGCCACCGCGACCGCGATAGGGACCGGTCTGGCCGTAGCCCGAGATCGACAGGTAGACGAGGCCGGGATTGACGGCGCTCACGGCGGGATAGCCGAAGCCCAGCTTGGTGATGACGCCGGGTACGAAGGCTTCCATGAACACGTCGGCCTTCTGCACCAGCCGCCACATCACCTGCTTGCCGCCCTCGGACGTCAGATCGATCGCCAGGCCACGCTTGTTACGATTGAGCGAGGGAACCCAGGCGCCACCCAACTGCGGGCGGAAATGCTCGCCGCCCATCGGCTCGACCTTGATCACGTCGGCGCCCATGTCGCCCAGGATCTGCCCTGCCATGGGGCCGGCCATCGCCTGCGTCAGGTCGAGTACAGAGATTCCCTGCAACGGCAGCATGCATTCCTCGCGTTGTCTGTATTTCCGGCCAATGGGGCGCTAGGGTTGCGCCAGCCGATGCAAGACAGCAAGCGTTGCGCGGGTTTTCGGTCGCTGGTCCGCTATGCACGATAGCGAGGCCTGGTGTCGCGCAGCAAAAGAAGACGCGGGAGGGTAGCATGCATATCGGAAGGCGCCAGGCCGTGGCGGCGATGGCATCGCTGCTGTGTTCCGCTCCTTCCGTCGGACTGCGGGCGCAGGGCCTGTCCGATCGACCGATCACCATCATCGTGCCTTTCACACCCGGCACCGGCATCGACATCCTGGCACGCCTGGTGGGCGAACACCTGCGGCAGCGCTGGAACCAGCCGGTGGTGATCGACAACAAGCCCGGCGCCAGCGGTAGTATCGGCACCCAGACAGCGGCGCGCGCCGCCCCGGACGGTCATACGCTGATGATGACCGCCAACACCTTCGTCACCAACGTGCCGCTCTACCCCAACATCGGTTACGATCCGGTGGCGGACTTCGCGGCGATCGCCAAGGTCGCCACCGGTGATCTGGTGCTGACGGTCAATCCCGCGGTCAAGGTCAACGCGATTGCAGGGTTCCTGCAGCGTGCACGCGCCGAGCCCGGCGCCATGAAATATGCATCACCCGGCGTCGGCACGCCGCAGCATCTCTTTATGGAGCTGTTCAAGCTCGCCACCAACATCGACGTGGTTCACGTGCCCTATCGCGGCTCGGCAGGTGCCGTCCAGGACGTCGTGGCCGGCCATGTCGGCACCATGGTCATGCCGCTGCACACGGCGTTGCCGCAGGAACGCACCGGCAAGATCAAGCTGCTGGCCATCGGCAGCGAAAAGCGTTCACCGCTGGCCAACGACGTGCCGACGCTGATGGAAGAGGGGATTGCCGGCTTCAACGTCGACCTGTGGTACGGCCTGTTCGCGCCGGCGCACACGCCACCCGACATCGTGGCTCGGCTCAACGCTGAAGTGAACGCGATCCTGGCGCTCGACCCGGTCAGGGCAGCACTGGGCGAGCAGGGGCTGGTGCCGGTCGGTGGTCCACCGGATCCGCTGGCAGCCCTGGTACGCACTGATCTCGCCAAATGGCAGAAGGTTATCCGCGATGCCAACATCAAGCCGGAGTAATCCGTCTGTGCAGCCATGGAGTGGACACATTTGGGGATCGGATGTTTTGTCGTCCTGAGCGCAGCGAAGGACCTGTTGCGCCGTCGAAGCGCACGGAACTGCCGATGACGCACGTGCGTCGGCAACCGCCGTTCGTGCGAGACGACAGTCTAACAGGTCCTTCGCTGCGCTCTGGACGACAGCAGGCGGCTTTCTCAACGGGGAGGAGCAGGAGACTTCATGGATGACGTCATCATCATCGGCGCCGGCATTGGCGGATTGACGCTGGCGCTGACCCTGCATCGGGCTGGTATACCGTGCCGCGTCTATGAAGCGGCCGATGCGATCCGGTCGGTCGGCGTTGGTGTCAATCTGCTGCCGCATGCCGTGCGTGTGCTGAGCGAGCTGGGATTGCAGGCGGCGCTGGCGCGCGTTGCGATCGCCACGCAGGAAGCTGTCTTCTTCAATCGCTTCGGCCAGCTCATCTATCGCGAGGCGCTGGGCCGCTTTGCCGGTTTCGACTGGCCGCAATTCTCGATTCACCGTGGCGATCTGCAGGCGGTGCTGCTCGAGGCGTTCAAGGCGCGTGTCGGTGCCGACCGCCTGCACCTGGGGTGGCGTTGCGTCGGCGCCGGCCAGGATGCGGGCGGCGTTGCGGTACGCTTCCGCCGCGCGGGTGACGATGCCGACCTGCCGGCGCAACGCGGCGCGATGCTCATTGCCTGCGATGGCATCCACTCGGTGATCCGCAAGCAGTTCTATCCCGACGAAGGTGATCCGATTTATTCCGGTTACAACATGTGGCGCGGCGTCACGCGCTGGCCGCCGTTCCTGTCGGGCGCCAGCCTGGTGCGTGCCGGCTGGCTGGCGACCGGCAAGATGGTGATCTATCCCATCCGCGATGCCATCGATGGCGCCGGCCGGCAACTCGTGAACTGGGTGGTCGAGATCGAGACGCCGCACTACAAGCGGCGCGACTGGAACCGCCCCGGCCGTCTCGAGGATTTCATCGATGCGGTGGCCGACTGGCATTTCGACTGGCTCGACGTGCCGGCGTTCCTGCGCGCCGCCGATATCGTGCTCGAATTCCCGATGGTCGATCAGGACCCGCTGCCGCGCTGGAGCTTCGAGCGCATCACCTTGCTGGGCGACGCGGCCCATCCCATGGTACCGCGCGGCTCCAACGGCGCCGGCCAGGCCATCCTCGATGCGCAGGTGCTGGCCGACGCGCTGGCAGCGCACGCCGATCCGGTACAGGCCTTGCGCCGCTACGAGGCGCAGCGCCTGGAGGTGACATCGAACATCGTGCTGACCAACCGGAAGAACCCACCCGACGCCATCCTGCGCGAGGTCTTTTTGCGCACCGGCGACAAGCCGTTCGATCGCATCGAGGACGTGATCGCGCGCGAGGAACTGGTGGCGCTGTCGGACGGCTACAAACGTGTGAGCGGCTCGAGCAAGGAAGCACTCACCGTTCTCCAGAAGTGACCAGAGACCACCATGACGAACGTCGCGGCACTATTCAGCGAGGAAAGGCTCGATGAACTGATCAGCGAAGCGATCGTCGATTGCTATGGTCGGCTGGAAGAAGCGGCGGGTTTGGCTGGCGTGATTGAGCGTAAGGTGCGTGTGCCTTTCAGGCGCACGATGGCGACGAGCCGGTGACCGTGATTAGCTTCGCGGCTGACGGCCCGCTCATCGAGGCTGTCTGCGAGCGCGCTGGCGAGCAGGAGAACATTCCGCTCATCGACGTGACCCTGATCGAACCGTACCCGAAGGTGCTGAGTGGATTGCAGCATATTGCTATTGGGCCAAGCGTGTCGGCGTTGATGATGACGACTGGGATGAGGATGAGTCGTGAGTGAGCATCAGTACTACGAATTCCAGGCCATAGACCGCCGGCTGGATGCGGCGGCGCAGGCGGCACTGCGGAAGATATCGTCGCGCGGCTCCATCACGGCTCATAGCTTCGTCAACATCTACCAGTGGGGTGATTTCAAGGGCGATCCGCGCCGCCTGATGGAAGACTGGTTCGATCTGTTCATCTACTGGGCCAACTGGGGTAACCGAACGCTGATGCTGCGGGTACCGCGTCGTTACCTCGATCCGAAAGTTCTCAGACCATATCGTACCGAGAATATGGTTGAGGCCTGGACGGCCGGCGATTTTACGATTGTATCCTTCGATCGAGAACCCGAAGAGTCACTGGACGACTTTTTCGGGGAAGAAGACGAGCCGACGGCGGCGCCATTTGCCGCGTTGCGCGCCGAGGTCATGCGGGGTGATCGGCGAGTCTTCTATCTCGGCTGGCTGATCGGCGTGTCGGAAGGGCATGTCAAGGAGACGGCACTGGAGCCACCGTGTCCGCCCGGACTCGGTTCGCTTTCCGGTGCGCTCGAGGCTTTTGTCGACTTCTTCGCCATCGATCCGGATCTGCTCGCCGCGGCGGCGGATGGCAGTGCCGACGCCGTGCCCGAAGCGGGCGAACCGTCCGTGGAGTCGCTGCGGGCCGTCATCGAGAAGCTGCCCGACAAAGACAAGACAGATTTCCTGTGCCGCGCCGTTCTGGAGAACGATCCTAACGTGCGAATCGATATCGGCCGTCGCCTGGTGCAGGCCACGGCCGGCTCATCGGCTAGCGTAACACAGCATGAGCGGCCACGCCGGGAGGTACGGGACTTGCTGGCCGGTGCGGCGGCTCGGGCCGAGGCACGAGAACGGCATCATGCGAAGCTGAAAGCCGCGGAACAGGCCAGTCGCGAGAAGCGGGCGCACCGAGAATTGTCCGAACGCCTGGACAAACTCGCGCTACGCACCGAGGCGGCTTGGCAAGATGTCGATGAGTTGATCGATAGGAAGCAACCAAACGACTACGATAGGGCGACGGCCCTGCTGAAGGACCTCGCGCATCTGGCCGATCGCAACGGTGAGCGTACGGCGTTCGACGGCCGCTTGGGTGGCATCCGGGAGCGTCATGCGCGCAAGCCGAGATTCCTGGACCGCCTGAAAGCGGCGGGCTTGATCGGTAAACCAGAATGAAACTGTACGCGGCGCGACGCCAACGTTACGCTATAGATCCACGATGCGACAGCGTTCAGAATACACCATGAAGCCTATTGTACTGCTTCTTGCAGCCGCGGTTGCGGTGCTTACGCTGTCTGCGTGTTCGGTGCCGGCCGACCGGTCAGCCGAGACGCTGACCCTGCGGGGCAGCCTGACCTACCGCGAAAGGATTGCCGTGCCGCCGGGCAGCGTCGCCGAGGCGACGCTGTCGGATGTCTCGCTTGCCGATGCACCCTCGCAGGTTCTCGCCCGCCAGACCATCGCCATGGAGGGACGCCAGGTTCCCGTGCCGTTCGCTTTGACGGTCGACCGCGCGCAGCTGAAGCCGCGCATGCGCTACAGCGTCAGCGGTGCGATTCGCGACAGCCGCGGCACTCTGCTGTGGAGCACCGACACGGTGCATTCGGTGGATTCCGCCGCGCCGGCCAGCGACATGGGTACGCTGACCATGGTGCGCGTCAGCACGCCGCAGACGGCGGGAGCGCCCGCCCTGCAGGGTGCCGAGTGGGTCGTCGAGGATGTCGGCGGTGCCGGCATCATCGACAATTCGCGGGTGACGATCCGGTTCGGCAATGACCGGCGCGTGGGCGGCCGGGCCGGGTGCAATTCATACGGTGCGGCCTACACGCTGGCCGGCGACCGCCTCAAGATCGGCCAGGGTTTTTCGACCCAGATGGCATGCGCGCCGGCCCTGATGCAGCAGGAGGCGACCTTCCTGCGCCTGCTGGAACAGGTGCAGCGGTTTGACAGGACGGCCGATGGTGGGCTGGTCTTGGTGGCTGCCGACGGTCGCCGGATCGTCGCTCGACGCTAATCAGAGGAAGAATTCATGAGCCAGCAGGATGTCACCAACCTGAAGATCAACAGTGATCGGCTGTGGGACAGCCTGATGGACATGGCGAAGATCGGCGGCACCGACAAAGGCGGTGTCTGCCGCATCGCCCTCACCGATCTCGACCGTCAGGGGCGCGACCTCTTCGTGCGCTGGTGCAAGGACGCCGGCTGCGACATCCGCATCGACCAGGTCGGCAACATCTTCGCCCGCCGTCCGGGCCGCGACAACAGCAAGCCGCCGATCATGACCGGCAGCCACCTCGATACGCAGCCGACCGGCGGCAAGTTCGACGGCTGCTATGGCGTTCTGGCCGGCCTGGAGGTGATCCGCGCGCTTAATGACCACGGCTACGAAACCGAGGCGCCGGTCGAGGTCTCGGTGTGGACCAACGAGGAAGGCTGCCGCTTCGCACCGGCCATGACGGCGTCGGGCGTGTTCGGCGGGGTGTTCACCGTCGACTATGCGTTGTCGCGCACCGACCCCGACGGCGTCACGTTCGGCCAGGCGCTGAAGCAGATCGGCTACGACGGTCCGGAGGCGGTCGGCGGCCGGCCGGTCGGCGCATTCTTCGAGGCGCATATCGAGCAGGGGCCGATCCTCGAACGCGAGGAGAAGACCATCGGCGTCGTCATGGCGGCGCAGGGCCAGCGCTGGTACGAGATCCAGTGGACTGGCATGGAAAGCCACGCCGGTACGACGCCGATGGAAGGCCGGCGCGACGCGCTGCTGGGTGCCGCGCTGCTGATCGCCGAGGTACGCAAGATCGGCGAGCGCCCCAACGGTCGCTCGACCGTGGGCGTGATCGAGAGCAAGCCGCAGTCGCGCAACACGATTCCCGGCCGCGTGTTCATGACGCTCGATTTCCGCCATCCCGACGATGCCGAGATCTCACGCATGGATGCGGAAATGCGAGCGGCGGCCGCGCGCATCGCGGCCGAGCATCGGCTTGAGGTGAAGATCGAGCAGATCTGGTACTTCCCGCCCACACCGTTCGATGCCAAATGCGTGGCGGCCGTGCGCGCTGCGGCGGCGAAGGCCGGCATGCCGCACATGGACATCGTCAGTGGCGCCGGCCACGATGCCTGCTACGTCGCCAAGGTGGCGCCCACCGGCATGATCTTCGTGCCGTGCAAGGACGGCATCAGCCACAACGAGATCGAGGACGCGCGCAAGGAGGATATCGCCGCCGGCTGCCAGATCCTGCTCCAGGCCATGGTCGAGCGCGCGAACGCGTAAACGCCGTCAACCCGCGCGAAGGACTGTCATCTCGAGGGCAGCGAGGGATCTCCCGCGGATGGAGCCTCTACTCTCGGAGATCCCTCGCTGCCCTCGGGATGACGGCAGTTACAATCGGGTGTGCTGCACACCGTTGTGTATGTCACATGTCGGTGTGACCGTGCGCACCTTTGTTCGTCAATCGCCCGGCTTAGAGGAGAGTGACGCGTCTCAAGAATAGAGGAGGGAGCCATGATGCGTTGGGGTGCGCTGGTTGCCGGCGCCGTCGTCGCGATGATGTCGTTGGCAGAGGTGTCGGCGCAGACACAAAGCCCGCCACCGCCGGTGCGCGAGATCACCAAGATTTCGGGCGAGGTCTATCGCTTCCGCAACAACTTCCACTACTCGGTCTTCGCCGTGACGCCGGCCGGCGTGATCGCCACCGACCCGATCAACGCCGATGCCGCCAAGTGGCTGAAGGCCGAGATCAAGACGCGCTTCAATCAGCCCATCAAGTACGTGATCTACAGCCACGACCATGCCGACCATATCTCGGGCGGCGAGGAATGGGCCGACACCGCGACCGTGATCGCGCATGCCAACGCCAAGGACATCATCATCGGTGAGAAGCGTCCCACGGCGGTGCCGCACGTCACCTTCAGCGACCGCATGGAGTTGGAGCTGGGCGGTACGCAGGTCGAACTGATCTATGTCGGACGCAACCACTCGAACAATTCGCTGGTGCTGCGCTTCCCCAAGGAGAAGCTGATTTTCGCCGTCGACTTCATCCCGGTCGGCGCTGTCGCCTTCCGCGATTTCCCCGACGCCTATCTCACCGACTGGATCGAGTCGCTGCGCCGGGTCGAGGCGATGGAGTTCGACACGCTGGCGCCGGGTCACGGGCCGCTGGGCAACAAGCAGAGC
>Ga0187894_10002676_pt1 | contig 20973 bp, 25 predicted proteins | sample GBC1701081metaG_FD_136650 | JGI IMG/M metagenome (GOLD analysis project Ga0187894, IMG submission 136650) | White microbial mat communities from a lava cave in the Kipuka Kanohina Cave System on the Island of Hawaii, USA - GBC170108-1 metaG ...
CTCAAAATACACGAAGGGGGGTGAGAGTCTTGGCGACGAAGAAAGCAGCAAAGAAGAAGAAGAAGTAGTCCCCGCCTTGATTCTAGCGTCGGGAGCGAGGCCACTTGCTCCCGACGTTAAATCGCATCTCAGTACCAGCACGTCACAAGTCACCTCGCCTGTACAGGCAAAGATCGCGCACAAGCTTCCATTCAAGAAGAGATGAGCGACAACCGGCATTATTTGTGAAGATTCGCCGCGAAAACGTACGGACGCGAAACGAGACGGCCCGTCACAGCCGCGTATCCGCGCTTCCAGCAGAAGCATTCATGAACAATGCTGGTTAAGATGCTTGGAGGGCCACCAGCGACGCAGATCGCGGTGCGGCCATTGCAGAACGAGGCTCAGATGCAGTGAATGTTTCGTCAGCGTTGAGCAGGACCCAGCTATCGGGGTGGGAGAGAATCTGTTGAACGAGGCGTGTGTGGATCGCATGCCCCGAGCGCTCGGCAATCAAATGTCCGATAAACGGTACACCGAGCAGCGAAAAGTCTCCGATTAAGTCCAAAATCTTATGTCGTACAAATTCATTGGCGAACCGAAGACCTGATTCATTGAGAATGCCGTCTTCGGAGAGAACGATCGTATTATCTAGGTTACCGCCCTGGCCGAGCCCGCGAGCCCAAAGGGCCTCCACTTCCTGTAAAAATCCGAATGTCCTCGCATCCGCAATCTCGCGCTCAAATGCATGGGCTGAATGTTCATAGGCATAGGACTGAGTCTGAATCAACGGATGATTGTAGTGGATGGAATAGGTGATCTTGGTAGTCGATGACGGCTCGATACGAACTCGACGAGTTCCATCCACCACCTCAAGAGGCCGAGTGATTTTCAAATACGGTTGCCGCCGGCTCTGAGGGACAATTCCGGCTGACCGAATCAAGCGAACGAAGTGCGCCGCGCTGCCATCCATGACAGGAGCCTCACCGGCATCAAGCTCCACATAGGCGTTATCAATATCGAGGCCAGCCAAAGCGGCCAAGACATGTTCGATCGTCTTGACCTGAAACCCGTTTCCGCTGATCGCAGTACAGAGCTCCGTAGGGACTAAATGTTCGATAGAAGCCGCAAGGGAAGCCCCGTCTTTGCCGTTTCGGTTTATAAAAACGACGCCGGTATTTGCAGGGGCAGGCCTGAGCGTAAGGGTGACAGGTTGGCCGGAATGGAGCCCGACTCCCTCACAACTTACTGGATTCGCTAAGGTTTGTTGAGCTCTCACACGTCTCCTCAATAAATTACACAGAGGGGTATCAGCAACTCGTGTGCCAGCTCTTATTCTTACAGAATACTGTCATATCTCATTGATAATAAAAAATAATTTATCTTGTGAAGCGATAGTAAGCCATGTTGTAAAAACATGACACCTGTGACTTTTCAAAGATTATTGAATCGCAAATCCTCTCCCTACTCTTAACGAGCTGGCACAACCGAACAAGGAATCGATCGCCGTTATTGCAACGAAGTTGAACGGAACTGGCTCACGATCTATTGATGGCTGGCAAGAGAAACGCGGCAATTAAATTGAGTTAGAGAGAAATACGAACCGTTTGTCATGCCAGAACGCTTACAATGGTGGACCTAACAACTACGGTCGGGGATCCAATTCGATGAGTCCTTTCCGAATGGCCAGGATAGCCGCTTGCGTACGGTCATAGACTTGCAGCTTATGAAAAATGTTGCGGACATGATTCTTCACCGTCTTCTCGCTCAGGTCCAAGTTATTGGCAATCTCCTTGTTCGTCTTACCGTCTGCAACCAAACGCAAGACTGTGATCTCTCGCTCTGTCAGATCATGCTCAACCCACCCAGGTTTTTTCCCTTTCTTCTGGGACATCAGGGAGAACTCCGCCAAGATTTTGCTCGCGACGGACGGGTGGATCAGTGACTCGCCCTTGTAGATCGCACGAATCGCGGCGACGATCTGAGAGGACTCGGAATCTTTCAAGAGATATCCGGTGGCGCCGGCGCGCACCAAATCGAATATGTATTGTTGCTCGTCATACATGGTCAAGGCGACGATTCCGATGTGAGGGAACTCGCGCTTGATGTGCCTGGTCGCTTCGACCCCGCCCATCCTGGGCATGCTTACGTCCATCAGCACAACGTCAGGGACCAGCGTCCTCACCTTCTCGACCGCTTCCATGCCGTCCTGAGCTTCGCCCACGATATGAATGTCGTCTTTTGTCTTGAGGATTGCGGCCAATCCTTCGCGCACGACGCGATGATCGTCTGCGATAAGCACCTTAATTTTTTCCATACAGAGTCGGCTCCTTTTTCACCAGAGGAATGTTGACGACAATGGTCGTGCCACGCCCTTTCTTAGACTCGATCTTGCCTTCACCGCCCACGAGTCGAGCCCGCTCCAGGATTCCTCGAATCCCGAAATGATCCCATTTGTCAGGATCGCGCAGCACGGTATCCATGTCGAATCCCACACCGTTGTCCCCGATGGTGACCTTGAGGCGTTTGGGGTCGATGTCCAGTCCCACATTCACTCGAGTCGCTTTCGCGTGCCTCTCTACGTTGCTCAGAGCCTCTTGCACGATGCGAAACAGGAAGATCTTGGTGCGCGGGAATAAAATCTGCTCATCGCCGGATACGTGAAACTGCGTCTTGATATGATACTGGGTCTCATACGACGTGAGATAGTTGGTAAGGGCCGGGAGCAGCTCCATTTTGTCGTAGTGGAGGGGGCGGAGATTGAAAATGACTTGCCGCGCTTCATGGATGGCCAACTTCAGCTGGGCTTTGCTTTCGCGCATGGTGGCCAGACTGGCCTTCGGATCTTTTCGGATCAATTGCAGGGCCAGATCCAGTTTGAAGTTCACCCCGGCCAAGTTCTGCACAAGGCCGTCGTGCATTTCGCAGGCAATGCGCGTCCGCTCCTCCGTCACCGCCACACCGGTCTCTTTGACATACAATCGATAGAGCGATTGGTATTTATTCAGAGTTTTTTCGATATCCGACGTGGCGCGAATACGGGCCTCGATGAGCTCCCACATGAATTTGGCGCTGGCCCCTCCGATGATGGTGACGCCCATTCGGTGGAAGTCTTGAAGCAACTCCCAGACTTTGGCATCGCCCGACACGTCGATGATGAGATCCACGCGTTCGAGGTCCAGGAGCCGCCGATAATCGCGGGTCACTGGGATACCGAGCCGTTTTGCCAGAGCGAGGCCCGGGGCACTTTTCTGAACTTCGGCCACACACACGATTGTTACAAGTGGGTCCGTCGCAAAGATCTCCATCAGCGCCGTGCCGCCACGGCCTGCGCCGATGATCGCGACATGCGTCCCGCTCGCCGTGCCGGTCTTGTGCGGTCGCCTGGGAGACTTGGATTGAACTGCCGGCATCATGACGCCTACCTGTTGAAACTTGACACTCTGTTGGAGCCTGACGAACAGCGGAGAGACATGGCAAGGACGATGGGGAAAGGGAGGGAATCCGTGGCCCTCACCGCTCGCGGCGTTGCTGAGCCAACGTCTTCAACTCGTCCATGAACTGGTCGATGTCTTTAAACTCACGGTAGACGGAAGCAAAGCGAACATAGGCGACCTGATCCAGTTGATGAAGCTCTTTCATCAACTCCTCGCCCACGATCCGGCTCTCTATTTCAGTTTCACCCATTTCCTGAATGCGTTTCTCGATGCGATCCGTCACGTCTTCAATGGTGGCGGTACTGATTGGCCTCTTTTCGCAGGCCTTTTTGAGGCCGGCGTGAATTTTGGCACGATCGAACGACTCCCGGCGGCCATCTTTCTTCACCACCATGGGAAGAATTTCTTCAACGCGTTCATAGGTAGTATACCGACGCTTGCAGCCGAGACATTCACGGCGGCGGCGAATGACCTCGCCCTCCTTCGCCATGCGCGAGTCGACAACCTTGTCTTCGAGTTCATCGCAGAACGGACATTTCACAGGCGGTGATCCTGCCCCATCTGACGCGGTTTAGTAGGTATGAAAGATCGGGAAACGGCCGCAGAGCGCTTTGGCCTGAAGGCGGATTTCCTCGAGTGTCGCGGGTTCTTGCCGATGCTGCAAGACCCGGTCAACCAAGTCCACAATTTCGTTCATCTCGGCCTCCCGCATCCCACGGGTAGAGACAACGGGAGTTCCCAGTCGAATGCCGCTGGCGACGGCCGGCGGTTTCTCGTCGTAGGGCACGGCATTTTTGTTCACGATAATACCGGCAGTGCCCAAGGCCGCATCCGCTTCTTTGCCTGTAATGCCCTTGTTGGTCAGATTCATCAGCATGAGGTGCGTATCTGTGCCGCCCGACACAATCTTGTACCCACGGTCGAGGAGGCCTTGAGCCAGCACCTTCGCATTGGCAATCACCTGCTGCTGATACCGCGTGAAAGCCGGTGAGAGAGCTTCTTTGAAGGCGACGGCCTTCGCCGCGATCACATGCATTAAGGGTCCGCCTTGTATTCCAGGGAAGAGCAATTTGTCGACCGCTTTGGCATGCTCAGCCTTGCACATCACGACGCCACCCCGGGGCCCGCGCAGGGTTTTGTGAGTGGTTGTTGTAACAAAATCGGCGTAGGGAACAGGGTTCGGATGGAGCCCTGCAGCAATCAGCCCGGCGATGTGGGCGATGTCGACGAGCAGATAGGCGCCAACCGACTTGGCAATCTGTTGGAATCGTGGAAAGTCGAACGTGCGCGCATAGGCGCTTGCGCCGACGACGAGCAGGCGTGGCCGGCACTCCTCCGCTACCTTCTGGACTGCGTCATAGTTGATGGTTTCGGTCTCACGTTCTACGCCGTAGGAAAACACACGAAACAGGATCCCTGAAAAATTGACCTTGCTGCCGTGGGTCAGGTGGCCGCCCTGAGCGAGATCCATGCCCAGGATGGTGTCGCCGGGTTTCAACACGGACAGGTAGGCTGCCATATTGGCTTGGGATCCTGAGTGCGGCTGCACGTTGACATGCTCCGCGCCGAAAATCTGCTGACAACGCTGAATGGCGAGGTCCTCCACCGTGTCCACATGTTGACAGCCACCGTAGTACCTTTTCCCCGGGTACCCTTCGGCGTACTTATTCGTCATGATGGAGCCCTGAGCGGCCAGGACGGCCGGACTGGCAAAGTTTTCCGACGCGATCAGGAGCAACTTCTCACGCTGCCGCTCTTCCTCAGCGACAATTGCGGCATAGACATCCGGGTCTGTGGCTTTGAGTGCGTCTAAAGAACCGACCGCGTCATTCATGGCAGCTTATTTCCTCGTTAGACCTCAGCCGTAGCCGTTTCAGCTTCCTGTTTCTTGACGACGTGGATGACCACCGTCGCGGTCACGTCCCTTGGAAGCTTAATCGGCACAGTAACGGTGCCGAGCTCCTTGATCGGGTGGTCCAATTGGATCTTGCGGCGATCCACCGTAAATCCCTGCTCCGCCAATCGTTCCGCAATGTCCTTGGACGTCACGGACCCGAACATCTTGTCATCCTTGCCGACCTGAGCCTGCACCGTGATAGACACGGCCGAGAGGCTCTTGGCATGGGTTTCGATTTCCAGTTTTTCTTTCTTCGCCCGATCGCCGGCCACACGCTTGATGTGCTCAAACTCCTTGATGCTCCGGCTGTCCGCTAACACCGCTTTCTTGCGTGGAAGCAGAAAGTTCCGCGCGTATCCAGCTTTCACATCGAGGAGGTCTCCGAGATGGCCAACCCCGTCCATCGTTTCTTGTAGAATGACCTTCATACTCCTAACTCCTTCTGTTGGAAAGGGAAAGAGGATACTGGGGGGCCGACAAAAAGTCAATTCGCAATGTGCAGGAAGATGCTCACTGAAACAGAGTCGTCAGACGATCGTGAACGAAAATATAGTCAACAGCCAAACTGGACAGGTGTAAGAGCCCGACCGTATGATGGCGACCGTTATACGAGGACTATCTTCCTTCTACGAATTTTATGACCGCGCGCGACCTTCTCGAAACATGGGCGCTCCGCCTCGAAGTCGAACAGACACGGCTAACCGGTACAGCGTGTGATCAACCGATGACTTCAGTCGCAGGCCGACTTATGCAGACAATCGGCTCGCTTCACCTCTACGAGCTGACACTCCCGCTGGGCTCATCCATCGAGCATGACACGCCCCTCTCGATTATCCCCCCGGACGATATCGAACCAACCGAAGGCATCGTGCTTGGCGGGCAAGGTAACGTGGCCCTTGTGCAGACATTCGATGCCATCGGACAGTGTTACACCGACGCGACGGTGATTCCTGATCGGGCCGGGCTTCTGGCCACCTCCGCCAAGCGATTGCGCACCATGCTTGCGCAACCCGACGCTTATCGACTCGGTCCAGCAGACCGTTTGGCCTCGCTCCTCAATACGGCAGCAGAGATGGACCAGCTTTCCGGGTCGGTCACTGGATCGTCAACTCTCACCACCGTCTGGGAGGATGAGCTGTCGGTGCGACGACAGCGGTTAGCGACCCTGGCGATCGAATTGATTCGCGCGAATAAGCGCATCCTGGTCGTCTGTCCTGATCACCAAGCGGCGGATGCACTCGTCGGAACCATTGCACGAGCCATGAAGGCTGTCGGGCTGACGTATAAAACCTGGGTAAGTCGCTATGAAATGGCATTGACCCAGCAGGTTGAGGGTATCGGGATTCAGGAGCTGGGATTCGAAGCGCAGATGCATCAGTTCTATGCCAAGTCGCGCGCAGAGAAGGCTGCGCTCCGGCGCAAGTACGATCGATTCCGCGAACTGGCGCCCATATTGGCGTATAAGGGGCAGAAGCAAAAGGATCTCGACGAAGTGCGCCTACTCGAATGGCGGTTGCTGACACAAGTCAGCGATCTACAGGCCAAGATCAAAGAGGTGAATGCCACGCTTGAAGAATATGAGAATCTCCCTCTCCTCAAGAGGCTGAGCCTGCAGGTTGTCGGGAAAAACGTCGAATCGCTGCATCAATACATCGAGCTGTACGAGAGTCAGTGTGCTGAACTGAGAGGGGAACTCGATACCGCCAAAGCGCGCATCGACGAACTGGTGCCGGAGGCCGCTGTGCCGAAAGACATGCGGCCGGAGTTTGCCGAACTCAAAGAAGAGATTGTCCGGTTGGGCGGGACGAAAAAGATCAGGGAATTGCTCGCAGCAGAAGAAGACACGAACCGCCAGGCCTTCATTCAGAATCGGCGGCTCGTGATCACCACGGCATCGCGAGTGCTGAACGACCCCCTGTTCAGTCGCATTCGGTTCGATGTCTTGATCGCCGATGAGGCTCCGTGGATCGCAGCCGCTCCGTTGCTCGGCGCCGCCGGGCTCGTGCACGAACGGATCATCATCAGCGGCGACCAGCGTGACACCGCATCGGCAGGATTGTGGACCTTACGCGAGTCGGAACCTCGATGACCGAAGCCACTTGCTTGACGGAGGCCTCACGAATTCAGGATAATCCGATCCGCCTCGATATGCCGAAGTGGCGAAACTGGCAGACGCACTAGATTCAGGGTCTAGCGCCCGCAAGGGTGTGCGGGTTCAAATCCCGCCTTCGGCACCACACGAAGCCCCATGCCGTTCATACCTCATCTTTACCGCTACCTCTTTGCACGATACCCTGTCGTGTGCAACGCGCGCATATTCCAAGGATACGGCCGCGTGCGGAATCGTTCGACCTCACTTCGACTCTCTTTCCTCCTTGTGCTGTCGATTCTCTGTCTCGCCCTGCCCGTATGGGCGGATTTTCAAGCCGGCATGGATGCCTATAACCGTGGAGACTTCAAAACAGCCTTGCGTGAATGGCAACCACTGGCCGAACAGGGAGACGCGCAGGCACAATTCTCTTATGGTTTGCTGTATGAAAACGGAGACGGCGTCCCGCGAGATTATGCAAAAGCGCGGCAGTGGTATGAAAAAGCTGCTGTTCAAGGGGACGCCAAGGCGCAGCTCTACCTCGGCCTCCAGTCTTCCTTCGGCCAGGGCGTACCCATGGACGTAGTCGAAGCCTACATGTGGTACAGCCTGGCGGCAGGAAACGGCAATATGCACGCGCCTGGATACCGCAATGATCTCACCAGGCAGATGACGCCCGCCCAGATTGCCGAGGGGCAGAAGCGGGCGCGGGAGTGGAAACCGAAAGGCAAATGAATAACGAGGCCGCCACACGTGGAACCATGTTGCTTCTACCATCCATCGCCCTTGTCCTGTCGACTGTCTGTCTCACCACACCCGCGTGGGCGGATTTCAAAGCGGGCATGGACGCCTATCAGCGCGGCGATTACGCCACAGCCTTGAGTGAATGGCAACCGCTGGCTGAGCAGGGACAGGCCATCGCCCAGTACCAACTCGGCCTCCTCTATGCCAATGGGAAGGGTGTCACAAAGGACGATGCCAAAGCGCGGCAGTGGTATGAAAAAGCCGCGATCCAAGGGCATACGGAAGCCCAGGTCAACCTGGGAGTGTTGTTGATGTATGCGCGAGGCGGTCAGCAGGATTACAAGATGGCCGTGTACTACTTACGGCTGGCCGCCAATCAAGGCAACGATTTAGCGCAGCGAAGACTTGGCCAGATGTATGAGCGTGGGGAAGGCGTACAGCAGGACTATGTCAAAGCCTACATGTGGTACAGCCTTGGGTCAGCGAACGGCATGGAGGCTGGGGCCAGGCTTCGGGATGCGCTTGCCAAACGGATGGAACCTGATCAGATCGCCGAGGCGCAAAAGCTGGCGCGGGAGTGGAAGCCGAAAGGTAAATGAGCACTCGATCATGCCCATCGAAGGGGCGATGGTCTCCAAGATGCAGGCGGATTGTCGGGATGGTGGAGGTGTTGGAGTACAATGGCAAGCACGACAGATTCAATACACTGATCTACCCTCCATCCTCAAGAGGAGGGAACGACCATGAATGTCATTGACCGCATCCTTCTCAGTTCCGTCGCGCTTGGGATCTGGGCTTGGGTGCTCATAACCTTTCTTTCAGGCCAGCATATCGATTGTTAGCTGCTCGATGCTGCCGTGAGAGCAGCGAACCCCTGCGCCTTGATGTCTGAGGGATCCACGCCATACGGATCTTTCACGCTCGTCCTTTCTGTCATCACTCTCTTGACGACACGCATCCTTCCGACAGATGCCGTTGCCGAAGTCCGGACGATGACCGATACCCTCGCGCCTCGCCTTCATAAACTCTGCCTGTATCAGCTATGAGAAACGAGCGGTGTGCGTGCGCGTTGAAAGAAGAGTCATCAGGCGGCCCTGGAGTGCCGTGAGATCGTCGAGCAGTTCGATCTTTGTTTCACGAAGGCGATCTTCAATGGCGAGGGCACCCTGGCCACCCACGGCAACAGACCAATGGGTGGCAATTTTCTCGAGCTCATTGATTTGTTGGAGCGCGGCGGCCTCTGTCTTTATCTCCGTGAGAGAGAGAAGCACGAGGTCGGGTATCATCGTCTCGCAGAAGGTAGCGAGGTCTGCACTGGGAAGGTCAGGGCCGAGGTAATACACGTGGCAACCTTTTGTCGCTGCAATGTATGCCACAGCCTGGGCGCCGATCTCATGTGTCTCGCCCTCCGGGCACGCGACCAGGACTCGGGGACCGAATTCATTTACCGGAAGTTGATTCATGACGGAAAACAACTTCTGTTGGATGATCTTCGTCACATAATGTTCGACAGCCGTATGCAATCGACCTTGGTGCCATAGCTCGCCGATTCGTCGTTGCAGTGGGAGCAGAATCCGCTGGACGGCTTCATCAAACGGTATGACGGCCACCGCACCGTTGAGTCTGCGCTCAAATCCTGCCTTATCGAGCGGGTCGAGTGACCCAATTAAATCGTCTAACAGTCGCTCATGTGGCTTCTGCTCCTCCACAGAAACCGGAGTCGTGACACGCATCCGCGCGATAAGCGGATCGTGTCCTTCCGCTGCAAGTGCACCAATCGTTGCCCCTTGTTCCATCTGAGCCTTCACGAAACGGAGGAGCGCTACCTCTTCGTCGCTATATTCGCGATAGCGATTGGAACTTCGTGAAGGTTTGACAAGCCCATATCGTCTCTCCCAGATGCGAATGACGTCCTTCGATAGGCCAGTAAGTTTTGCAACTCTATGAATTCTATGAGTATTCATGTTTACATTTTGATTATATTACTATGTCTAATGTTTGTCAAATATTTATTTCAATAACGCTTGACACATTGGACAAAATGGTTTATACATTGGACATACATAGTGCAAACAATGAACGCGTGAATGGGGAGGCATTTATGGCAAGAGCTCTGACGGAAAAAACAAGCGCTGAACAACAGGGGAATCACACGGTCATTTCCGCAATTACAGACAAATCGGCCTGCACCAGATGCGGTGGACTCATGGTGACCGACTTCTGCATGGATTTACTGTTCTGTATTGGCGAGACGGAGTTTGCAGCCCAGCGCTGTGTTCAATGTGGCGAGATAGTCGATCCCGTCATTCTACGCAATCGAGGAATTACAGAGAATCCGGAGACGGGCCCGACTGGAGTAAATGATCGATTAGGTGAAGCAATGCAACCAGATAACCGCAGCAGAAAGACGGAGCAAGTTTCTTTTTTTTGCATCGAGGAAGGCGCCACGAATCCTCGCGGCGTCTCCCGCTGAGGTAGATAGGCCCCCCTTTACACCCCGGAGGGGCCTGTCTGCTCGGTGACCCACAGAGGCTTATGACGAGAATGACTGAACTGTCAAGCGATCAACTAGAGTAAATGGGAGGACGACATGGACCTGATCATCTTGGTGATAATGGCGATAGTGACACTACTCTGGTGGGCGAGCGCCGAGCGATGGAGAACAGCTGCAGCAGTACGACGGAAGGTCGAATCGGATCGGCCTCGCATCAGGTAATACGTATTGTGATCGACATCGAGGTGTTCTAGTGAAATCGAATGGGAGACTGGACAATCGTTCACCATCCAGTTCACAAGCCGGCGCTAGGTTTCCTTGGCGGCACGAACAACGGTTCATCGCACAGGTTCACACAGGGGGGTCAGCCATGATGACACACATGAGGGGGGTTGGCACGACGGGGCTCCTGCTTCTTGCTGTCCTGTCCCAGCCCGGCATCGCCAGTGCCCATGGCTCAGTGAGCGGAGAAGACGATCCCTGCGTACGCCTGATCGGGGAGCAGGTGGTGCATTTCAACGCGTATCAGCCGCAATACCAGTTGAGAGAGCAATACTGCACGGACATTCCGAAAGAAGGCGATACATTTCTGGTCGTCGACCTTGTGGATCCGGCCTTGCGCAACGAGCCGGTCGGAATGCGAGTTGTGAAGGGGACTGGGAGCAAAGAGGGCGACAAGCAGATTGTGGCGGATATTCGGCCGAGCCTTCACCCGGATGGCATATTGAGAGGCGAAGTCCGGCTGGACGAAGGTCTGTATACGGTCACGATTGCGACGGAGAAGCAGAATCTGATGAAGCGCCCTCAGTATCTGTTGCGGGTGCACATGACCGATTATCAGAAGTTAGTACAAACCGTAGCTGTCCCACTGCTCAGCCTGCTGTTCGTAGCCTGGCTCGGGTACAAGCTCTTTCGTTCGACGTGGCTGTGGAATTGGTGGACCGTCCTTCGGTCGTAGAAAGCCGGACTTTCCAGTCCGCGATCAGTGGGTTGACACATGGGAGCATGCTGAATGCCAACGATCGCGCAATCATTGTAGGTGACAACAGCGCAACTCAACTTGTCTTGGAGATGATCGACGCGTTCAAACGATCAGCCACAAAGTGAGTCGCCCAGTGGAACCGAATGAGAGACCAGAAAATCCTCCATACCCCGCTTCGCAAACCGGCGAAAACAGCTGCATGCGTTGCGGAGGGTTGATGGTCACGGAGTATTACATGGACCTCCAAGACGATACCGGCCAAATCGGCATCATGGGCTTGCGTTGCAGCAGTTGCGGCGAGGTCATCGACCCGGTCATTCTTCGGAACCGACTGAACCCGACTCCGGATCTGTTGTGTGGCGCGAAAGAGAGAAAGTATGCTCAATGTTTCGGTCAGGGTGAGGCAGATGGTCAAGATCGGAACCGCCGTGGAAAATAACCGACAGGCCGTCGAGTAATCACTTGTCGGCCCCGCTCGAAAGTTCTGCTAGTGAGAGGAGACCATGCAGATTGTTGTGACCGGCGGAACGGGGTTTATCGGTCGCCCCTTATGCGCCGCTCTCTGTCAGGAAGGGCATCAGGTCACGCTCCTCACGAGAAGAGTTGAAGCACAACGGTCTTGCCACTCGACCGTCACGGTCGTCGAATGGAATGGCCGAGAGGCGGGAGACTGGGAGCAATGTTTCAACAGCGCCGATGCCGTCATCAATTTGGCTGGTGCCCCGATTGCGGATGGTCGCTGGAACGACGCCCGCAAGCAACTCCTCATGGAAAGCCGGGTCCTCACGACTCGTCTGCTGGTAGAGGCTCTATCTCGCTGCTCTTCCAAACCCCGGACACTGATCAGCGCATCCGGCATCGGTTACTACGGAGCCAGCGACGATCGTGGGCTGGATGAAGGAGCCGCGCGCGGCCAAGGCTTTCTCGCTGATCTCTGTCTTGCATGGGAAGCGGAAGCGCTGCGGGCTGCGGAGTTCGGTATGAGAGTGGTCCTGTTGCGGACCGGAATGGTGCTCGAACAAGACGGTGGAGCCTTGCCGAAGATGCTGTTGCCGTTCAAGATTTTCGCTGGCGGTCCGATCATGCCGGGAACTCAGTGGGTATCGTGGATTCACCGGCGTGATCACATCGGATTGATCCAGTGGCTGCTGAAAACGCCAAGCGTCTCTGGTCCTGTCAACGCCGTGGCTCCCGAGGCTGTGACGATGAATCGATTCTGCCAGGTGCTCGGAAAAGTTCTCCATCGGCCGTCCTGGCTTCCTGTGCCAAGATTCGCCTTACGCATGGCTTTGGGGGAACTGGGGACGCTCATGACCACGGGCCAACGGGTTACTCCGGCGAAGGTGCTCTCCGGGAGATATGTCTTTCACTACCCGAAACTGGAACCGGCCTTGCGGGCAATCCTGGCGAAGGAAAGATGAGGATGTGATTCACAAGGAGGTATTCACATGATGACCAAGAAGATGGGCGTCGCGACCACCCTATTGCTGAGTGTGCTGACTCTTGTGCTGTATCAGACCTCGGGGACGGCAAATGAGGTGAGGGCTGCTGAGGGACAGGACAAGCCGGAGAGTCAGGCCCAGCGACCGCACGGGGACGATGCCAACATGCCGAAGGGTGTGATCGGCGTGTCGCTGCATGTCGGAGCGGAACGTATCGGCGATCCAGCTTCGCTGTACGTGGCCCATGTGCACCCGGAGGGTCCTGCACAACAAGCAGGCCTCAAGCACGGGGATGAAATCGTGACGGTGAACGGTGAGGCAGTCACCGGTAAGACCTATGAGCAGGTGATACAGATGGTGCGGGGGGAAGCGGGAGCAGCAGTAAAACTCGGCATCAAGGGCGAGAGTGGCGTCCTTGAACTGTCCATCACCCGTGTCGAAGGCCAGACGCTCTATAAGCACCAAAAGGGCAAGATGGAACCACATGGCAATCCAGCACGATAGAAGGCAGTCATGAAGCCGACCGGAACTGATCGAGATATTCAGCTACTGGGTGGATTATTCCTGATTGTCGGCACGGTCGATTTCGTCATCATCGCGCAGTTTCCCGCCTATGCGCTCAAACTATTCGGGACGGCAGTGACGGGACCAGCCTCGTTTCTCGTGAAACTTCATGCCTCTGTCGTCCATCTGTTGATCGGCCACGGATTTCTCTGGTTGCGACCTTGGGCCTGGGGACTCGCGCTGACCTATGCGGGGTTCGGTGTGGTCAGTGAAACCATGAACCAACTGACGTTCGGCTTCAGCCAGATCCGATCCGGTTTCATGGCAGCGACGTTCCTGTTTACCTCCTATCTCATCTGGAGACGCGCCGCTTTCATCGATGAGTCCGTGCCCGAGAACAGGCCGAAGCCGGAACCACAGGAGTTACTCTGATGCGTGGAATCGTTTGGTTCAGGCGGGATCTTCGACTCAACGATCAGCCCGCGTTGACGGCGGCTTGCGGCGAGTGCGATGAGGTCATCCCGTTGTTTGTGTTCGATGAGCCGCTGTTACAATCCCATGTGTTCGGCTCCGCCTGTGTGAACTTCATGCTCGGCTGCCTCCAGGATGTCGCTGCATCGTTGGCGGGCCGAGGGATCACGCTTCAGTGGTGTCGCGGCATGCCGGCAGAAGAAGTCGTTCGCGCTGCGCGCGAATGGAAAGCCGATGTGGTCTACTGGAATCGTGACTATGAGCCAGGAGCCATCGAACGGGACCGTGTCGTTCAACAACGATTGGCGCAGATCGGTGTCATCGTGCGGACATTCAAAGACCATGTGGTCTTCGAGGCCGAAGAAGTTCGGAGCGCAACCGGCGAGCCGATGCAGCGGTATAGCGCCTATCGCGTACGCTGGTGGACGAAGTGGCAGGCGGTGAAACCAACCGCTCTTCCAGTTCCCCGGTTGTTGACGGCAAAGAAGGCTGCTTCGTTGCCCGTTCCGCCTCCATTGCCCTCGGCAAGCGACTTAGGGTATAGACCCGTGACCCTGTCGATTGAACCGGGAGAGCGAAGCGCTCAGAAACGATTGCGTCGGTTTGTCGAAGGTCCCATTCATGCCTACATCACGGGACGAAATCTTCCCGCTGTCGACGGCAGTTCGATCCTCTCCCCCCACTTTCGATTCGGGACCCTGTCGGCCCGTGCAGCAGTGCATGCAGCCCTGGCGTCGCTTGCACGAGGCAGACGCGTCTCCCGTCCCGATGTCTTCATCTGGATCGACGAACTGGTCTGGCGGGAATTTTTTCAGCAGGTTCTCGCCGCCTTCCCCCATGTCGCCGACAGGCCATTTCGCCAGGTTCCGACACCAGCTCCACGTGCGCCTGGCGTCGAACGTGATCGATTGTACCAGGCTTGGTGCGAGGGCAAAACCGGCTTTCCGATTGTGGACGCGGGTATGCGCCAGTTGAACCACACCGGGTGGATGCACAACCGCGTGCGGATGATCGTTGCCTCGTTTCTCGTCAAAGACCTCAGGATTGACTGGCAGAGTGGAGAGGCGTATTTCATGCAGCACCTGATCGATGCCGACGTCGCGGCAAATAATGGCAACTGGCAATGGTGTGCCTCGACCGGCACAGATGCGATGCAGGGCTATCGGATTTTCAATCCTTTTATGCAAAGTAAGAAATTCGACGCCAAGGGAGAGTACATCCGGCGCTATATACCGGAGTTGGCCAAGGTGCCGCTGGCCGCTATTCATGAACCCCATACGATGACCGTCGAAGATCAGAAACAGTCAGGATGCCGGATCGGTCTGGACTATCCCGCGCAAATCGTCGATCATCAGCGAGCTCGGCAGGAATATCTCGACCTGGGGAAAGCAGCGAAAGCGGGCAAATAATGATACAGGCAACTATGCATCCATTACGAACGGGCTTACCGACCCGCATTGGGGTGAGTCGGTGCCTGTTGGGCGAGGAGGTCCGATACGACGGCGGGCACAAACGCGATCGGTTTTTAACCGATGTGCTCGGTCGCTATGTCGAATGGGTCCCGATCTGTCCGGAAATCGAGGCGGGATTGGGTGCCCCGCGTGAGCCGATGCGGCTGGTCGGTGATCCTCAGCGTCCCCGGCTCGTCACGATCAAGAGCGGAATAGATCACACGCACGCACTGGAGACAATGACCATGAATCGTATTGAGACACTCAAGAAGCTTGATCTATCCGGGTACGTCTTCAAGAAGGGTTCACCAAGCTGCGGGATCGAGCGGGTTCGGATCTACAATGAGCATGGGATGCACAGCCGGAACGGGGTCGGATTATTTGCGCGATCTTTTATGAAGCAGTTTCCGCTGACTCCTGTCGAGGAAGAAGGACGCCTCTGTGATCCGACGCTCAGAGAGAACTTCATCGAACGGGTCTTCAATTACCGACGCTGGCAGGATCTCATTCAGAGGGGAACCACGAAACAGGCCCTGGTGCGATTTCATACGATCCACAAGTATCTGTTGATGGCTCATCACCCGCAGCAATGCGAGATGCTCGGACGACTCATCGGTCAGGCTCATCAGTATCGCCCAAAGGAACTTGCCCGCCGGTATGGGGAGCTATTCATGAACACACTTGCCGTGAAGGCGACGGTGCGCAAGCATGTGAATGTGCTCCAACATATTGTTGGGCATTTCAAAAAACGGCTCAATGTTCACGAGAAAGCTGAGTTGCTGGGCGTGATCGGCGATTATCATCATGGGCTCACACCCTTGGTTGTTCCGCTGACACTCATCAAGCACTATGTCCACACCTTTGATGTCCACTACATTCGCGAGCAGGTGTATCTCAATCCCCATCCAAAAGAACTCATGTTGCGGAATCATGTGTAGGGGGGAAGAACCATGCCGCATGTTGTCATAGAAGAAGCCGGGGATTTGCAGGGCATATATCAGGCCTTCACACCATTGAGTAGGCGGGCTGGGAACGATATTCTGAAAGTACGGGAATTCTATCTGGCACGAAGCGGCAAAGAGGCACTGCTGGAGTCGATTACGATCGAACAGGGTGCTGTGTGCAATTACTTTGTCCAGCTCAAGCTGCACGAGAAGGCTATCACTGTGCGTCTCTTGCCTGCCACAGATCCTGAGAAAACCCCCGCGGTGAAGAAGGTGATGGCCATGGTAGCCGGATTCATTCGGGACGTGTACCCGGACAGTCGCTATGGCAAGACCAACTTACAGGAATATCTAGAGGCAGTAACGGGTTCGAAGTGAGTGAGAACGGACGCGAATATCAACAAGGAGAGCGATGAGATGGCGACCACAACACGAGGAGTGATTCTAGTTGGTCACGGCGGTATTCCCAAAGGGTGTCCACCGGAATTGATCACAAAGCTGAAACGGTTGGAAGGACAGCGGCGGGCGGCGGGTACGCCAATGTCGGCAGAGGAACGTGAACTGGACACAAGAATTCGCCAGTGGCCGAGGACGCCGGAGACGGACCCCTATCAATCGGGACTGGAAGCGGTGGCGGCTCAGTTGCGGGCCAACCTGGGCAATGTGTTCTTTGCCGTGGCCTACAACGAATTCTGTGCGCCGACCTTGGAAGAATCGGTGGAGGAGCTGATCAAGAAAGGGGCAACCCACATTACCGTCACCACGACGATGTTTACGCCGGGCGGTTCTCACTCAGAGGTCGAGATTCCTGAAATCCTCGACCATCTGCGACCGCAGCATCCGGGGGTCGAACTCCGTTACGCCTGGCCCTTCGATCTGAAGCTTGTCGCGAACACCTTGACGGAACAGGTGAAGCGCTTTTCCTGAACAGGATCGTGATGAGGAGAAGCATGGCGGTGAGGCAAAAGAGGCAGGTATGGCTGTGTGTTCTGGGCCTGTTGATGGCCGTGGCATTCGTCGCCTGGGTCTCAGACCCGGCGCAGGCACAGCAGCAAGAGATCATCGGTAAAGATGGGGCACCGATGGTGCTCGCGCCGGCGGGGGAATTTACGATGGGGAGCAACGACGGTGGTGACGATGAAAAGCCCGTCCATCGGGTCTCTCTCGATGCCTATACATCGACAAGTATGAAGTGACGGTCGGGCAGTATGCGAAATTTCTGGAGGCCAGGGGCGTGAACGGACCACCGATGTGGACAACCATGGACCAGCCGCCCCATCAGAAGCGCCCGGTCGTAAATGTCGATTGGTCGGATGCGAACACCTATTGCGAGTGGGCCGGCAAGCGTCTCCCGACAGAAGCGGAATGGGAGAAGGCGGCACGGGAGGCGGATGGGCGGATCTATCCGTGGGGCAATGAGCCACCCGATCCACTCCGGGCGAACTATGGGAAGGAGAAGTGGAACAACCATGACGCGCTGGTGCCGGTGGGGCAATTGAAAGACGGCAAGAGCCCCTATGGGATCTATGATCTGGCGGGGAATGTCTGGGAATGGGTGAGCGACTGGTATGACCAGGACTATTACACGACCAGCCCGCCGCAGAACCCGAAGGGGCCGGGAAATGGTAAATACAGAGTGTTGCGGGGCGGTTCGTGGGACCTGGCTCCGGAGCACCTGTGATCCACGCGCCGGGACTTCAACCTACCGTTATCCCCCAGCTATGAGTCACCGTCGTACCGAAACTTCAACAGCGGGTTCCGCTGTGCAAAAAATCCTGTCCTGATTCCTTCAGGAGGGATGGCGTCCTCGGAGGAACCAATGCCATTGTTTCCAGTTCCTGCCGATTATGCCGACAAACATATGCCGACTGGCTGGTGGAAGGACCCGAATGTCATTGAGGAGGGAAGGCAGATTTACTCCGGGGAGGGCAACCAGCTTGTCAACTGCCGCAGTTGTCATAAAGACGGTAAACCGGTAAAAAGTAGGGGCGGGCTTCGTGATCAGAAAAACACCCGCCGTTTCTCAGACAGCTACTGGTTCTGGCGAGTGGCGGAAGGGGTTCCAAAGACGACCATGAAGTCCTGGAAATCGCTCTTGTCAGAAGAGCAGATTTGGCAGGTGATCGCGTTCGTGCATCAGTTCTCGCATGGGGGCAAGCCCTCCGAACACACGGACTACAAGCCTTGACGTTGTCCATTGATTCGGCTCGCTGGTCCCCATACAAAACTTGCTCGATCTAGAGCGTTCTAACAAGTTGTTGAAAAGGTCCGTCATCGGCTGGCTCGCGCCACTCAGCGGGCATCGGCACTATCGCCTTCCGCAAAAGTGGTGAGCGAAGTTGCGGCCCGTTTGCACGCGCTTTCCGGGAAACAGGGCGGAATTTCTCGACCTACACTCTTCTCACTCGACTGTACGTTCACCTCCGGCTCCGCCAAGACGGATTTGGACAGATAGCTCGCGAAAAGACTGATCATCGGAGGATCGGAGGGTTCGCGCAGATACCACGGCACAACCGAATCAATGTTGAACGAAGGAATCGCTCCATTGAGACTGTTGCTCGGAGGAACAGGACACCCGTTGAAGCAGACGAGCCCCGGCGGCACGTTCAAAAGGGTGAGGGCATTGCCTGGGAGCACGATGCCGGTGAGAAAAGCGGAAATTCCTGCGATAGCGGTAGTCGCGCGAATGCTGAGCGTGCCAGTGTTGAGGTTGACGGTCATGGGATTCGCCTGGGTCCCCACGACGCCGTTGAAGGCTTGCAACGTCGAGTTGGCGCCGGCGGTCACGTTGGTGCCCGAGCCAGGGGCGCTCAGCACCGACCCGCCGTTCGCAACGACGTTCACCCCACCCCCTGTCGTCAACGATCCCAATGTCACATCCGTGCCAGCCGTGTAAGTGATCGCACCGGTCCCGCTGTTTGTTGTCGCGGCGGCTGCCATCGTGATCGGGCCTCCCGTGGCCGTGACGGTCACGTTGTTTGCTCCCGCTGCGCTGAGGTTGGCCGACTGCGTCACGGAATTCGTGGCGGTCAAGTTCACCGCACCGCCGGTTGACGCGACCGGCCCACCAACCGTCATGTCTGCCGCGTTAGCGGAGAAGGCACCCGAGACATTAGAGGAGTTCAACGTCAGCGCGGTGGCGTCGGTCAGAGCGACGTTCTGGCCGCTGGTGATCCCAACGGTGTTGAAATCGTTCGCGGCATTATTCAAGGTAATGTCGTTGCCTCCGGCCGCCAGCGTCGTGGTGGCAGCCACGGTCACGGCCCCACTCTGTGTCAGGACGCCACCGGTGGTGACATTGAGATTTCCACCGACTGTCGAGGCGCCGAGACCCAGCGCGTTGATGGCGTTGAGTGTGACGTTATTCCCGTTGGCTATGGAGACGGCACCGATGAAGTCGTTCGCATTATCGAGCGTGATGTCGCTGGCGCCAGCGGCCAAGGTGGTCGTGCCGGCGACGATCAGATTCCCGCTATCCGTAATGGCCCCCCCGGCGGTGACGTTGAGGCTGCCCCCTGCTGTGAGGGTCAAGGTCGGCAGGGTGACCGGGGCAGTATCGAAGGTCAGGGTGAGATTGCGCAGATTGGTCAGCCCCGCCAACGCCGGGACGCTGGCGCCTGCATTGAGGTTGCGCAGCCCCACGTCACGAATGTTGCTCTGCGTGCCGCCGAACGACACCGCCCCGCCGAAGTTGTTGGCTTGAGTGTGAAGGAAAATGTCGGAGCCGGCGACGGTCGTGGCCAACGTGGTGGTGCCGGGAACAGTGACTGCCCCGGTTTGTGTGATCGAGCCGCCTGCGGTCACATTTAGATTGCCACCGGCTGTCAGCGTCAAAGCCGGAAGCGCAATCGCGGTGTTGTCGAACGTCAGGGTCAAGTCGTGTAGATTCGTCAGACCGGCCAGCGAGGGAATGGTGGCGCCCACATTGATGTTGCGCAGTCCCACGTCATGAATGTTGCTCTGCGTGCCGCCGAACGAGACGGCGCCCACGAAGTTATTGGCCTGCGTGTCGAGCAAGAAGTCTGATCCGGCGACGGTGGTGGCCAGCGTGGTGGTCCCGCCGACCGTCACGGCCCCGGACTGATTGATCGAGCCCCCCGCCGTGAGATTCACATTCCCACTCGCCAGCAGGGTCGGGACCGTCATCGCGGCAGTATCGAAGGTCAGGGTCAGGTTGCGCAGATTGGTCAGGCCGGCGAGGACGGGGACCGTCACCCCGGCGTTGACATTGCGCAACTGCACATCACGGAAGTTGCTCTGGGTTCCGACAAACGACCAGGCCCCTCCGAAATTGTTCGCCTGCGTATCCAACAGGATGTCGGTGTTGGCTGCCGTGGCCGTAAATGATGTGGTGCCGGTCACCGCGAGCACCCCAGTCTGTGAGAGGGGACCGCCCGTTGTCAGGGCAAGAGTCCCGGTCACCGTGGAGGCGCTCAGCACTAGGGCATTGGCGTCGGTCAGGGTGACATTATTCCCGCTGGTGATGCCGACGCTGCTGAAGTCGTTCGCGGCATTCGTTAAGGTAATGTCGTTGCCTCC
>Ga0187894_10002677_pt1 | contig 20971 bp, 27 predicted proteins | sample GBC1701081metaG_FD_136650 | JGI IMG/M metagenome (GOLD analysis project Ga0187894, IMG submission 136650) | White microbial mat communities from a lava cave in the Kipuka Kanohina Cave System on the Island of Hawaii, USA - GBC170108-1 metaG ...
ATTGAAACCGAGATGATACAGTTTACTCGCGTGGGCCTGAAGACAAGTTACCGTGTCGCGCAAGCTTTCCCGATGCGTGACCTGCCCGAAACTCATCGCCAAAAACTGTATCCAACAGGTCAACCCGCGAACCCTGTAATTGCCTCGATAACGGGCAACGCATTTTTCAAATTCGCGTCGCGGCAATACCTGAGTGAACTGCCCGAAAACGTATTGTCCTTTGTTCATTCACAAAGTAAACAATATTGGCAGGCTTAAGTTAATCTGAAATCGAAAAATCTGAAAGTATCCGTAACCATCATCAACATAATGACTTACGAATCTACAAGATTTTTTAACCGGACACTAGTGACTTTTCCCTTATCCTGAATTAGTTTTATCGCAGCTACATACAAGGTGTGTTCCTGTTCGAGGATTTTGGCGGCAAGGGTTTCGGGTGAGTCGCCGGTGAGCACTTCGACCGCTTTTTGAAGAATGATCGGCCCGGCGTCGAGGTCTTCGTCAACGTAATGAACGGTGCAGCCCGATTGTCTGGCACCTGATTCAAAAACGCGTTCGTGAACATTTAACCCCGGAAAAGCCGGCAGCAAACTCGGATGAATATTGATGATCTTGTTCGGAAAGGCTTTGATAAAAAGTGGCGACAGCAGCCGCATGTAACCTGCAAGGCAGACCAACTCGACGCCGCGATTCTGCAATTCGGCGATAATCTCAGCGTCATGCTCTTCGCGCGAGCGCCCGCGACGTTCGATGATGACCGTCTCGACGCCGCGCGTTCGTGCTTTTTCTAAACCCGCAGCGTCTGTCTTGTCGCTGATCACTACCGCAACCTCAGCATCAGGCATCTCGCCGCTCTTCACGGCATCAACGATCGCGACCATATTCGACCCGCGGCCAGATATGAGAATTCCGATCTTCATCTTATATGTTAGAGCCTTCTGAAATTCCTTTCTTGACAGATGTATATAGCTATAATATACCATTTGTCTTATGTCATCGGTCGAACTTCTCCGAAATTGTACCGGATTCGATTGGGACGATGGCAACATTGACAAGAATTGGAAGAGTCACAGCGTGACAGCGGCCGAGTGCGAACAAATCTTCTTCAACTTGCCGCTTACCATAGCCGACGACCTAGAGCATTCCGACGATGAGGCTCGCTTTTACGCTCTCGGTCAGACCGACTCGAGCAGATTACTTTTCCTTGTGTTTACACTCAGGCGAAATATGATCCGCGTGATCTCGGCGCGGGATATGAATCGAAGCGAAAGAAAAATATATCAAGCAACATGAAGAAGAAGGTGCCAAAATTCAAATCCGAAGATGCGGAACGAGAGTTCTGGGCATCGGCGGATTCAACCGAGTTTTTCGATTGGAAAAAAGCAGAACGTACCGTGCTGTCCAACCTTAAGCCGTCCGTCAAAACCATTTCGCTGCGCCTACCGGCCTCGATGCTTGAGGAACTCAAGCTGATAGCCAATAAACGCGACGTTCCCTATCAGTCGTTGGTAAAAATATTCCTCGCCGAACGAATCGATGGGGAATTGCGCATGTCTTAAACGATCACGACATATTAGACCCGCGGCCTGAGATGAGTATTCCGATCTTCATAAAGTGAGTTTACGGAAGAGGAAGAATCGATTTTTCGGTATCATCACCAAAAGCAAGAATGGTTTTTTGTGAGTTCGTAAGCAGTGCGGTGATCTGATTTGTCCTGCAATTACCCAGTCTTATCCAGATAACCTTTGGAGGATGTCCGAGCAAAATACTTCTCTGCTCGAAGTCGTCATCTTTCGTGACGATGACAAATCCATGCTCCTGCGCGTAAAGCCAAATATCCCGATCCGACGTTGTCTCAGTCAACACTGAGGAAAGGTGACAACTATCTGGGTATGCCGCCTCAATTTGCCCGACGATTTTTCGTGAAAGATTTTGATCAAGCAACAATTTCATATTGCTGAGCAACGGCTAATTGACGCTCGCGGTTTGCAGCGAATGCAAGGCATGCTCGAATATCTTCGTGGGTCAGCTCAGGAAAATCGGCGAGGATCTCTTCCTCAGTCATTCCACCTGCGAGGTATTCCAAAATATCCTGGACCGTAATGCGCAATCCGCGAATACAAGGCTTCCCGCTTCTTTTTCCAGGTTCAATTGTGATGATGTCACGGTAATCCATGAAACTAATACTACACCACGTTTCATAAAGCGTGCACTGAGAACACTGAGATCATTGATGTAAAAAGGATATTATCGGGTGCGTGTTACAAAAACTTCAGTACCGCATACGAGTTTGCGTCAAAGATCACGTCCGGCAGTTTTGGGTCCTGAACGTATTCGACAGAGTTGAGTCTGTCGGGCTCGGTTAGCTTCGACTTGCCGACCTGAAAGCCAACGACGGTCGTTTCGGCGATCACCCACGACTTTTGGTTCCAAGTAAAATCGAGCTTGTTGTCATTTACAAACGCGCCCTGCGGAACGGCGACCGTTATGTGCTGCGGGCAATATAGCAGAATGTATTCTTCGCCGATCTGTTCGAGCAGCGATGCGAGCAGTATCGATTTGTTGCTGCAATCGCCGTTACGCGTCATCAGCGTTTCGTTCGGACGCTTTAACGTTTCCTGTCCGCCGAGAGCTTCGGCAAAACTGTATTCGATCTCGTTTGCAACAAAATCGACGAGCCGCTGGATACGCTCTTCTCGATTGTCGCCGGTATCTTTTAGCAATTCGTCGCTCAGCCGCTTTAGCGAAGGCTCGGTTGGTCGCGCGACCTTTATCCCGTGGTTCGCAAACACAAACTGCGGTTCGTCACGCCTACTGCTCGCCTGCGTGATCATCCTGCCGCCGTAAACCTGCGAGTCGTTTGTGAGATTTAGCAACTCGGCGAGACTTGCTGTGTAATTTACATTTTTGTATGGAAAGTTAACCGTCTGTTCAGCCGCGATCTTTACGTTGTCGAGTTTTGTGCGAAACAATCTCGTCTTGCCCGCGTATCTCGAAAGTTTGTAGTTGCCGAGCTCCATACGGCCGTCTTTCTCTTTTGCAAATTCGATGCGCTCTGCATTATAAAAATACTTCGCAACAAACTCGTTGAATTCCGACTCTTCGCTCTCGGGATAAGTAAAATACACATCTTTGTCGCGTCGGTTGAACGTCTCGAGCCGCCCTTTGCCGAGTATCTGCTCGCGAAACTCATCCCCGGTAAAGCGCGAATAGTCGAGCAAAATCACCGTGTTGTCGCGTATCTCCTCAGCGAGTATCTGCTCCGCCGTCATCTTAGTCGGTGAGTTGTAGAGAAACAATGCATACGCGCCGCCACACAACACGATGAACACCACCGCACCGATAGCGATCAACTTAAGATCGATGCCACGCTTTGAATGAGTATCGAAAAGCCCGCTTGAGGACATAATGAATGATCAATTTTACAATTTGCTCAGCAACTATTGCCGACACGTACACATACAGAACGGCAAAGATAATCTAGCATCTTTGTTGGATCAAGTCATAGACGAGCACGTGGCTCCCCCTGAGATGAGAGTTTCATTTTCATTGACTATTCGCTAAATCGACGTACAATATTGTTGTCCAACTCGTGGAGGAATTATGTCATTAGAAGTCAGCTATAGTGAAGCACGAAACAACCTCGCGTCCTTGATGGATCAGGTAACCGATGACTGCGAAGTCGTCGTGATCAAGCGCCGCGGCCGCTCGTCTGTCGCTATGATCGATGCAGATGAGTTGTCGAGCATGATGGAGACCGCGTATCTATTTAGATCACCAAGAAATGCCAAACGATTAATGAGCGCCCTCAAACAGGCTGAGGCAGGTGGCGGAGAGGTGACCACGATCGAACAGTTGCGAAAGGAATTCGGTGCAGAAAAACCAAATCGCAAAACATAAGCGTGAGGTTGTAGTGGCCGACGCCTTTCGCGACGATCTGCGCTATTGGGCGGAGAACGACCGCAAGTTGCTGCTCCGATTGCTCGATCTTATGGAAGCCATCGTACGTGATCCTTTTACCGGAATCGGAAAACCGGAACCGCTAAAGCACGAGTTATCGCATTCCTGGTCCCGACGCTTAGACAAAAAACACCGTCTTGTTTACCGAGTCCACGAAGACCGAATTGAATTTTTGCAGGCGAGGTATCACTACTAGAGTTCGATTGCCTGTCTTTTACAGCTTGAGAAAATCATGCCATTCACACCTGATGACATCCTGGATGCGGCGCTGAAGGTAGAAGGTGAAGACCTTAAACTATTGCTCTGCTATGCGTCCTTTTACCAAAAGGAATATGTCGAACCGGAAGCATCACAGATAGCGGCTGTAGCTCAGATATCGCTAGACGAAGTTCAAGATATTTTGAATCGCTTAACGAGTAAAGGATGGCTTAGGAGAGTGTAAGATTACAGTCAAATTATTGGAAATAAGACAGAGGATGGTTTGAACTAGACCGAACGCACGCAAAAAAATGTCTTCGGTTTACTTTACGTACTAGTAATTTGCACCTCTCCTCTACCGGGGATGATTCTTCCGATTTCATAGTAATTATTGATCCAATCCTCAAAAACGTTCCCACTCGCGCTGCTACAAATAACGATCATCCCGATCCCCATATTAAAGGTTCGGAACATTTCCGTGTCTGCGACATTTCCAAGTCGCTGCATCATCCCGAAGATCGGTGGTTCGGGCCATGAGCCGCGTTTTATTTCGACACCGACGCCTTCGGGTAGAATGCGCGGGATGTTTTCGATGAAGCCGCCTCCGGTGATGTGTGCAAGGCCTTTGATCAACGGAACGCGGACGCCCTCGTACGCTCTTATATCTTGATCCAACAGTGGGCCGATCTGCGGTAGAAATGAAGAGTGAGTCGCGAGCAGAGCTTCGCCGACGGTTGTGCCGAGTTCGTCGATGTAAGAATCGACCTTGTAGCCGCCGATCTCGAAAAATAATTTTCTCGCGAGCGAATAACCGTTTGTCTGCAAACCTGTCGATGGCAAGCCAAGCACGACATCGCCGGGCACGATCGATTTACCGTCGATCACATTTTTTTTATCGACGACGCCGACTATAAAGCCGGCAAGATCGTATTCGCCCTCTCCGTAAAAATCCGGCATCTCGGCAGTTTCGCCGCCGAGCAGAACACAGCCGTTTTCGCTGCAAGCGCGTGCCATGCCTTCGACGACCGAAGCCGTGACGTCAGGTTCGAGTTTGCCGGTTGCAAAATAATCGAGAAAGAATAACGGACGTGCACCTTGGACCAGAATGTCGTTGACGCAGTGATTTACGAGATCGGCTCCGACCGTATTGTGAATGCCGGTCTCGAACGCGAGCTTTAACTTCGTCCCGACGCCATCGGCTGACGCGACCAATATCGGCTCGGCCATCTGTGGAAAAGCTGCGGAAAACATCCCGCCAAAGCTGCCGATCTCGGTCAAAGTCCGTTCGTTAAAAGTCGAGCGGGCGTATTCGCGGATCTTCGCAACCGCGAGATTTGCTTTATCTATCGAGACGCCTGCGTCGGCGTATGAAATCGCTTTCTGTGTCATTGTCGCAAATTCAAAACGAAATTATAACGCCTTGCCTCACAAAACTCATTGACCAAAATCCATTTGCCGTTTAGCATCTTCTTGAGAATAGCTATGAGTTTCACATTGATCGATCAAGGCAGCGAAGGTTTTGAATTCAATTCAAACGTATGGAGTTGGAAAGCCGCGGTCGAGATCATTCGCAGTCTCGACATCGTGGACGAAGGCGCGATCCGACAGATGAGCTACAACGCAACCGGTGTAAAGATCGCATCCGATGACGCTCATGAGATCGGTGCTCGCATAAAGAAGGAGATTCTGAAAAAGGTTCCAGCCGGAAAACGTATGTTTGCGGATCTCTCGGTAACCGACGCGCCCGACGATAAAATGCTATATCGTGACAGCGACGAACAATGGAAAAACTACAGCGTCACGCACGAATGGCTCACCGAGTTTGCGCAATTTTGCCTTAACTCAAAAGGTTTTCAGGTGTTTTGAAAAAGAGGAACCACGAAAGCACACCAACAAACACAAAATACGATTATGAAAAAGACGATTCTTTACATGGCAATTCTTCTTGTCTTTGCTGTCCCACATCAAGCTCAGTCCGCGCCCGACGCAGCCGAGCTAACAAAGATGCTCAACGAATTCCTCGCAGGTGCGGGCAAGAATGACGCCGCGATTCACGAACGCTTTTGGGCCGACGATCTGATCTACACTCGCTCGGCCGGCGCGCGCATTAATAAAGAAGAGTTGATAAAAGGCGTTCGCTCGGCTCAGGCTCCAAAGCCCGGCGATCCTGTTACGGTTTATACCGCTGAGGACGTTCGCGTTCAACAATACGATGACACTGCTGTCGTCGCATTTCGGCTCGTAAGCACAACCTCAAAATCCGACGGCACAAAAACCGTGGGCAATAACTTGAATACAGGCACGTTCGTCAAACGCAATAACAAGTGGCAGGTTGTCGCTTGGCAATCAACCGTCGTTCCAGATCCAAACGCTGCAAAACCAGCGACTCTCTCGAGCGCCGCCACGACAAATAAAACTTCCGCAAGCTCCGGCTCGCGCGTTTATCAGCGCGGTTCCCGCGGCGGCTGCTACTATCTGAGTGCCTCGGGTCGCAAGGTTTATGTCGATCGCAGTTACTGCAAATAACGACGAATAATTTTCTGCAAGATTCTTTTCGGGCGGCGTTCTTTCGCGCGCAGTGTTGATGTGAAATGGCGAAACTCGTGATTTAACGAGCTTAGTAGAAAGACATTTTTCATCATCCGGCTGCGTGATGTCTGCCGGCGGACGGCTCGAGTCCGCGATTCAAAACCGCTTCGTGTCAGCAGTCAGTACGTAAGTAAGGGCCGCTTCGCATAGAAGCAACTTAAGGAGAAAAAATGAGAAGATCAATTTTAATATCTACTTTATTAACGGCGAGCATCGCCGTGTTGGTTGCTTGCGACCCGAAACAACCGGAAAACAAACCGCCGGTCGCGACGCCGACGCCGGTTGCAACCGCTTCGCCGGTCGCGTCGCCGTCGGTATCACCGACTAAAACCGGTGAGATCAAAAAGGAGGAAGTTAAACCTGCCGACGGCAAAAACGTCAATGGCAACCTAAACAAGGAGGTAAAACCAGTCGAAACGCCAAAAGCGAAGTAAGCGACTCTTTATGTCGTCCTAATTAAAGGCGGGCCATCACGGCTCGCCTTTCAATTTTCACGAACTTTTGCCGTAATATAAGCGTTTGCACTCTCAGCTTCAGCTTTTCATCGGAGGGCAATATGAAAAAAGTAGGGTTTTTGATCTTTTTGGCGGCGTTGGTCGTGGGCTTTATCGCGGCGAATGCGTCGTCGATCGGGCGTTTGAGCGACCGACCCTTTAATTTCACATTCAATTTTGGCGGCGTTAAGGGTTCGGGCGACGCTGCGTCCGAGAATCGTGATGTCAGAGGTTTTAAGGCGATAGACGTTAGCAGCTCGTTCGAGGTCGTGATCACCGCGCAAAAGGATTTCAGCGTGACGGTCGAGGCCGATGACAATATTCTGCCGCTGATCGAGACCGAGGTTCGCCGCGGCGTGCTAAGAATTGAATGCTCGCGTCGCGTCTCTCCAAAAACACCGATGAAGATCATCATCTCGGCACCCGACATCGAGAATATAGAAACGTCCGGTGCGGCAAACGTAATTCTTTATTCGATCAAAAATTCTGGTTTGCACATCGATTCGTCCGGCGCATCAAAGATACTCGTCACCGGTGAAACGGCAAAGCTTGTGGTCGAGGTCAGCGGTGCGACAAAGATCGACGCCGAGGGACTCATTAGCGAAAATGCAGACATCGACACGAGCGGTGCCAGCCAAGTGTTGGTAAATGTAAGTAACAGTCTGCGAACCGACGCGTCCGGCGCGAGCAAGATCACTTACTCAGGCAGCCCGCGAGAACTCGATACGAAAAAGCGCGGCGTGGCCAGCGTCTCGCCTCGATAGCAATTTTTTAAGTTTCAACCGACTCGGTCCGAACTCCCACAAGTCGATCATCTTTGTCGCGACCGACGACAAAGATCTCTTTTCTCACACGCCCGATCTTAAAAACTTTTAACTCAGATAAATTGTCCATCAGCGTTTGTCTAAGCGCGCAAAATTTTTTTACTCGCTCCTTTTCTTTCGCGTTGTGCCGGTCTTTGTCTGTCGTCAGCCGTTCAAAAAAGCTGTCGAAACTTATCGCTTCGATCTGCACGTCAGTCGTTTGTGTGTGGCGTAACAAAGTTTTCTCGATGGTTTCATTGCTCTCTTGTTCGCATAAAAAAATCTTTATCGGTGCCTCTGTCTCACTGATGTAAACCAGTCCGTCGCTCGCTCGCGAAATTTTAGATAGAATATTGTCTCGCTCCATGAATTTTTTTTAAAAAAAGAAAAATATTTCTGCTATTTTTACGATATTTTTTTAAAAAATTTCGTCGATTTCTTAGTCTATCACTTTCGAAAACGGAGGCGAATTGTTGTCAAAAAAGGAAGTTAAATTCATGTAACGCAAAATTTTTTTACTTGTGGATTTTAGTTTGCGCGTCTTGTGTTTTCGTGTTAGCCTGTTATCCGTTTCCAAAAACAGAGTTGTTGTAACCTGTTGAAAGTAAATGGCTTAATGCAACACATTAAGTTTTATACGATTCTGTTTTTTGTGTGTGGAAATTGTTGTGGATAACGGCGAGGCAAACCTCTCGTTCGCGACAAAACTCTAAAAATTAAAAAGACTTCCAGACGCGCACATTTCATACGGAAACAAATTTTTTGCATAACGCACTCGCGCACGACATAAGCGCTTTTATAAAAGATCTTGAAAACTCTTTCTATACAAAATTCTGTTTGGGACGATGTCCTGCTTGGCATCCAGCCGCACGTAAATTCCGATGTATTTAACACGTGGTTTCGTCCGATTCGCTTCGTCGATGTTGATGAGGCCGAGCAAAAGATCACGCTGCGAGCCGGCAGTGTTACAAAAGATTGGGTGTGTAAAAACTATAAAGACTTGTTGAACGAGGTTCTAAAAAAAGCCGGTCGTGCCGGTCATACTATCGAATGGGAGATCGACGCTGACGATTCTGCTCAGCCGATGTTTGACGACGATAAGTCCGACTCGCTTTCCTTTACGACCGGTCGCAACACATCTTACGGCGGGGCCCACTTCATAGACATCGAGCCGGTCGAGGAAAGTTTAAATCCAAAATACACGTTTGAAAAATTTGTCGTCGGTTCATGTAATCAGTTTGCACACGCCGCGGCGAAATCGATCGCCGAGGCTCCGGCGACGAGTTACAATCCGCTTTTTTTATACGGCGGCGTCGGTCTTGGTAAAACACATTTGATGCACGCGATCGGTCACGCGATCAAGGCTCAGAATCCGCACATTCGTGTCACATACATCACGTCCGAGCGATTTATGAACGAGTTGATCAACGCGATTCGTTTTAATAAGACGCCGGGCTTTCGCGACAAGTATCGATCAATCGATGTGCTGCTGGTGGACGACGTTCAGTTCTTCGCCGGCAAAGAGAGAACGCAGACGGAATTTTTTCACACATTCAACGCGCTTTATAACGCGCAAAAACAGATCATCGTGACCAGCGACTGCCTGCCGCGCGAGATACCTACATTAGAGGAGAGATTGCACTCGCGATTCGAGTGGGGATTGATCGCCGATCTCGAACCACCCGATCTCGAAACGAAGGTTGCAATTCTAAAACGAAAAGCCGACCTCGACGGCATCGATCTGCCGGACGAGATAGCAATTTATATCGCTAGCAAAGTTAAGAGCAACGTCCGCGAGCTCGAGGGGTCGCTCGTCCGCCTCGTCGCGATCGCGTCCTTGAAAGGTTTGTCGATCACAAAGTCGCTTGCTCAAGAGGCGATGAAGAATTTCATCGATGGCGAAAGGCCCGCCGGCGTGACGATCGATCGCATCGCCCGTGCCGTCGCAGCTAAATATAATATGACCGTCGATGAGATGAAGGCGAAGAATAACTCGCGTGCCGTAGCGATGCCGCGGCAAATAGCGATGTATTTGTGCAAAAAGCTGACGCGACACAGCTTTCCCGAGATCGGTCGCGAGTTCGGCGGCAAACATCACACGACCGTTATGCACTCCGTGGATAAGATCGAGTCGCTCGCGCAAAAAGATCGTAATTTCCACAGGGAAATTGAAGAGCTAATTGACAGCATTTGCAACTAATTAAGGGTTTTTGACAGTGGGTGGGTGTTTATCGCTTTTCCACACGAGATTGAAAATTAAACGCTGGTTAAGTGGTTTGTTTGTGTCGTTTAGATCATTTTTTTCCACTTTTCAACCGTTCGTTGCCGAGTTGGTTGTGAAAATAAGTGGAAAAGTGGTCAAGATTCGCCGCCACGAGACGGTCGAAAGTTTTCCACAGTATTTTCCACAACGGTCTGTGGAAGAAAAAGTGTCGATTTTATAAGAGCTTATACGTCTTTTGCACAATTTCACAGGCACTATGAAAACTAGATATATTAAATATTCTTTATTCAGTTCTTAGTAGTAAATGGCGTATAATATCAGAAACTAGGTTTCACGAATAAAACAAGAGTCGGAGAAAATTATGGAATTCAAGATAAAACAAAACGTCCTCAAAGAAGAACTGGGATTTATCCAAGGCGTCGTCGAGCGCAAGACGACGATTCCGGTGCTTTCGAACATCCTGATCGAGTCGATCGGTGAAAAAGAGATTCGCATCGTCGGCACCGATCTCGATTGCACGATTCGCTGTGACGCCGAGGCTGAGATAATCACGCCGGGTGCGATCTGCGTGCAGGCGCGAAAGTTGTTCGACATCGCACGCGTGCTGGCTCCGGGCGACGTGCATTTCAAAAAAGAGGACAACGATTGGGTGACGATGAAGGCGGGCCGCGCCAATTATCGCCTTGCCGGGTTGAGCCGCGATCAGTTCCCCGAGATTCCGCAGTTCAAGTCCACGCCGATGAAACTCTCAGCCGAGGTATTCAGCTTTTTTATCCGCAACACGGTTTTTGCGATCACGAACGAGCAGTCACGCTTTACGCTCTCAGGTGCCAAATTCATCGTCGGCGACGGCGTTGCAAAAATGGTGACCACCGACGGCCACCGGCTCGCCTATGTCGAACGCGCGGTCGATGACAAAGATGGCGTGATGGACACGCTGATCCCTAAAAAAGCCTTGCTCGAGCTCGTCAAACTTTCACGTGGGGCTGGCGACGTCGCGTTTGGCGAAGATCCGAATCACATCTATTTCGAGACCGAGGGAAGGCTGCTGATCACGCGAAAGCTGACCGGTCAGTTCCCGAATTACGAAATGGTTATGCCAAAGGACAACGACCACGTTGCGACATTCGACCTCGACGAAATGCGCTCGGCCGTTCGCCGCATGGCTCTCATCGCTGACGAGCGAAACCGCTCGATTCGCCTGACCGTTCGCAACGGCGAGGTCGAGATCACGGCCGCATCGAGCGAGCAAGGCGAGGGCAACGAGATCGTTCAGGCCGAATACAAGGGCGACGAAGTGCAGCTCGGCTTTAACTGGCAATACCTGCTCGAATTCCTCACAAACGTCGGCTCGGTCGAGATGATCGCCGCCGAAGCCGTCGCAGACACCGAGTCAGAACCGGGAGCGGTAGTGACTGGGTCAGATTCCAAGGTCAAAGAAACCGACGGCGATAAGGTTCGCGTTCGCGACACCGCAGCCCCGCCGGTTCGCATCGCGTTCGAATTCAAAGACCCAAACGCCCAAACCCAAATGTCCATCGCCGGCGAGAGCGTTTACGACTACAAATACATCGTCATGCCGCTGAGGATATGAGTTGGAGTGGAATCTGCCAACCCGCACCTGAATAACCACGAAGTTAAGTCTTGCCACGTCTATTCAAAGGCGTGGCATTTGTTATTTAACGGTTATTTTTTGAGGAAGCCATGTTCGTAAACCTTCGGAGCAATCTTGCTCGCGAGCAAGTTTAATTTTTGTCGCAGGTTGGTGATTAGCGAAGTGTAGTGAGCGTCGGCACTCTTGGCGTTCATTCGTCCTTTGTCGTTGCGGCCCTGAAAGTGCTCGCGAATGTCGTAGAGGCTTGCGTTTACGTTTACGTTCTCCTGCGAGTGATAGTATTTCCACAACTCGCGTCCGGCGTCGAAAACAGCTTTCGCCTCGGCTGAAAACTCTCTCTTACCCGAAACTTCACTTTCCCGGCTATCGAACAGCCCGGATCGTCCATTATCAATTATCAATTTTCCATTGATAAAGTCGGTCATAAACGAGCTCTCGAATTTATCGGCAGCGTTCACTTCGTCCTCGGTGAACGGTATCCAATGGTTTACTCCGAACTTGGATTGAATGTTATTGCTGAAGATTGTAAAGGTCAGACAATCGTTCTTAAAATCTGTGTCAGTTTGCCAACGGTCGTTTGGAAATAAGAACTGATCGCGGTCATTGAGCCAATTTCCGTCGATAACTTTGCGGACTGAAAAATATACCGAAACCGGAATTATGTTTTGATCGTTAATCCATATCCCGCGTGGGTTTGGCGCCTGTTCCTTTGTATTCAAAACATAGACGATGTTGTTGTGCTGGAAGTCATTTGCGTTGATTCCATCCATGAACCCAATGGTGCTTCCTTCCGTCTTTTTGTATAATGAAATGAACTTGTTAATGTGTTGATTTTTCGCTACCGAGGAAAGTGTTTTTGTGCCTACAAACTCTGCGTTTTTTCCATAAACGTCTGCTGTCGCGCCTTCAAACACCTCAGGTACACTTGTATCCCAAATTTTGAACCCAATGGGAAACTGCCCTTTTACGTTGTCGAAAGTGTCTGCAGGAGCCAAGAATATTTCCGTCAGTTTTGCCTGAAAATGATTTTTGAGGTTGAGAAAGGCAGGGCCTTGAAGCATCTTTAATTTCGAAAATTCGGCAATAGTGACCCCGGGAAGTTCGAAAAGGATTCTCACTAGAAATTGTGCGAACAGTTCCCTTCCTGCAGTACCTAGAACGGCCATATACTTTGAGTGCGTTCTCGATAGATTCACGCCGACTTTCCCTTTTTCTGCTTTGCTAGACACCTCAGCGTACGGCGGGTTGATATAGACGACTAATTTTCTGCGTTTATCCTCGTCATTAATGATCTCCCGCAAACCTTGCGGCAGTTTGGTGAAGTCGTCGTTTAAAAAGTCGAACTGAAACACGTGGCCGTCGAGGAGGTTTGCGCCGTGTTCGATGCGCTCGTGCATTACGTTTACGTCGGCCTGGTCGAGTGTGCTTGCCCAGATGTTGTATTTGTTGGTCAGGCCCGCGAGGAGATTGCCCGTGCCGGCGGCGCAGTCCCAGATGTAGTATTCATCCTGCCAGTTCTCGCCCAGCACGTCGGCCAGATATTTTTGCGACAGCTCGACCCATTTTCGCGGCGTGAAGAACGCACCCTTTCTCTCGCGGATGTCCTGCGGGACGAGCAGGTCGCGACGCTCGATGATGTAATTCTGAAACTCGGTTAAAGGCGGCCGCTTGTATCGTTTCCAAAATTGTCGGTACGTATCCTTGTTGCGTATGCCGATGGTGGCATCGAACATCTGGCTAATATTTTCCTTCGCAATTTTGTAGCCCTGATTTTCGTAGATGACGAACAGGTTGTCCCTGATGGTCGTGTCGTCCACGATCTGCTGAGTATCTTTGTCATCCACAAAAAGATCGGCCAGATAAAAGTCGCTGTCCAAGATGCTCGCCTTTTTTAGCTCGTCCCAGTTTACGTCGATCGCGGGTTTTACAAAGTCGAGCCAGCGAAGATATATCGGAATGAAATTATTCTTGTCGATCTTGATCTTGCCTGATTCGGTCGCCTTTGCAATGTTGTTCTTTATAAAAAAGCTGAGTTCTTTTTCGTCTTTCTCAAAGTCGTAGAGGTGCGTGTCCGACTTTAGGATCGCCTCGATCCGATTCTTGATGAGTGCGAATTCCTTTGTGGCGTGATTGCTCGACGTGATCGTCCAATCAAAGTCGTTTAAATAGAAAATATCCTGGATGCTTACATAGGGGACAAAGGCGATCTTTCTGAAATCGAAAGCACCGAGGAATGCGGGCGGCAGAGTTTTGTCGAATGTGCGTGCCTTGCCGATCGTCAAGATCAACTGCACGAACATTGTCGCTACGTCATAGTCGCCGGTTTTTGCTTCTGCCCAAAGCAACGGCGTTCGGCCAAACAGGGAATCTTGTTTGGGCAGGACACAAAAGTCGATGTTCCCAACGATCTCAGTCGTGTCGAATGCGCTGAACCAGTCCTTGCCAACTTTATTCTTTAGCTCCTCTTCTCGGATAACTCGATATTTCATATGATCGGCAGTGAAAAACTAAGCGGCGGTTGTTTCGATCTCAACTTTAATCGCTCGCCATTTGCCTTGTAGGAATCTAAACACGCTTAATCCGCAGCGGGTAATGTGGCCGGCGAGGATGGCGAGCCAGATGTGGATCGGTTCGAGGGTGGCGAACTGCGTAATGGCGAAGCAGATGCCGAGCGGGATGGCGACTTGGGAGATGATCGAGATGTAGAGCGGGCTTTTTGTATCGCCGGTGCCTTGCAGGCCGCCGGTGTATGTGAGCGCGACGGAGATAAAGAGGCCGGAGAAGGCCAGGACGCGAAGCAATTGGACGCCGACCGCGACGGCTGCAGGGTCGGTCATGCCAAATACTGCAAGTAGTTGTTGTGGAAAGAAAAAGTAAAACAGACCGAGAAACGCCGAGCCGAGAAGGGCGAATTTAGCGGCGGTGTTTACGGCGGAGAACGCTCGGTCGGGGTGTCCGGCGCCGAGATTTTGTCCGGCGACGGCCGCAGCGGCGCCCATCAGACCGACGGAAGTCCAGGTTACAAGTGAAAATAGCTGTGTGTAGGCGACGGCGAACGCACCTTGCGCGGCGGCGCTTTGGGCCAAGGATCCGATAAAGGCAAGCATGAACACGCCCCCGACGTTCATCGCGATGCCCTGAATTCCGGTCGGCAGGCCAAACTTGAAAAGCTGACGGATAATTTTCCAGTCCGGCCCCCAGCCATCTCCGCGAGGGAAACCGACGACCCACGCACCGCTCCACATTTTGTAGATCGCGAAGAGTCCGACGATGCCGGTCGCGATGCTTGTGCCGATCGCGGCTCCGGCCGTGCCGAACGCAGGAACGGGACCGAATCCGCTGATAAAAACGAGATTCAGCAGCAGATTGAGCACGGTCATGACCAGCCCTAGCACCATCGGCGTTTTTGCATCGCCCGCGGAGCGCAGCGCTCCGCTCGTCATAAAATAGATGAGTATGCCAAAACTAAACACGAACGTGATTCTTAAGAAGGGCAGTGCCTCGGCCTTGACGCCGGCTTCGGCGTTGACAAAATCGAGCAGATACGGAGCCGCGAAATAACCGATCGGCGCCATAATTCCGACGGCTATAAAAACCGCTGTGAGAAACGCCTGATAGACGGCGCGATTTACTTTTTCTTCGTTGTGCTGACCCGCAAAACGCGCGACAAGGATGCTCATGCCCGTAAACAGCGACGAGATAAAAACTATAACGACAAGAAAGATCTGAAAGCTGACGCCGATCGCTGCGTTGGCTTTATGACCGACAAGATTGCCGACCAGCACGTGATCGACCATGCCTTGCAGACCGGCGATCATGTTGGTGAGCATCGTCGGCCAGGCGATCTTCCAAACGGCGCGAGCAAGCGGCCCTTCGGTGATCGAGCGGTCGAAGCGCGATTGCTTTGGCGGAAGTTCTACTACATGGCCGTCTTCCGCAAGAGGCGCGACTTCGGGCTCGACGCGTTCGTTCATGTGTTTGTCTTTAGAGATCGACGATCACCTTAAAGCCGCCGTAAACCATCCGTCTGTAGTCAAATGGCGGCGGCTCATCTTTCGGCATCATCGACATTAGATCGAAATCGGCCATTATGGCCTTCATCGCTTTGTTGCGGTGCGACTCGGATTTGAATTCGACGGCGGCATAGACGATCGTCTCGCCTTTTTTGAGTTTTATGATTGCGGGAAAGGGCACGACCCCTTCGGTTTTGAGATCGGACGCGACATACTCGCGATAACGCGTCGCGCCGTGCTTCATAAAGATCTTGCCGGCCTTAGCCGCGATCTTTTTGTAGGAGGGAATATTCTTCTCCAAGATCGGCAGCAAATAGACATCAGCGTATTTCGACATAAAAATGACTCCTTTTTCGTCCGGTTCTGTTCTACTATTTCTTCAAATCTGTCGCAGTTCAGGCGAATAAAATCTTCTGTTCCTCGCCAGTCTGACCGGGCTCCGCAGAACGGTGCATGAAACGGGATTATAACGCACATGCAGCTTAAACTTTGAAATTCTTCTTCAACCCCTGCCAAACATCGGAATAGTCATGCTGCAACTGCGCGGTTTCCATCGCGAATTTAGTCGGACGGATGATGTAGCGTGATTCGAACATGAAGGCGAGAGTGCCTTCGAGCTTTTGCGGCTTGAGATCGGCGTTCGATGCTTTTTCAAAAGCATCGAGGTCGGGGCCGTGGGCGGACATTTGATTGTGAAGCGAGCCGCCGCCGGGTTTAAAACCTTCTTCCTTGGCGTCGTACTGACCGTAGATCAGGCCCATGTATTCGCTCATCGTGTTGCGGTGATACCACGGCGGGCGAAACGTGTCTTCGGCGACGAGCCAGCGGTCGGGGAAGATCACAAAGTCGCAATTCGCTGTTCCATGAAGATCACTCGGAGATGTCAGCACCGTAAAGATCGACGGGTCAGGATGATCGAACGAGATCGAGCCGATCGTGTTGAAATTTTTGAGATCGTAAACATACGGCGCGTAGTTGCCGTGCCACGCGACAACATCGAGCGGTGAATGATCGGCTTCGCACGACCAAAGATTGCCGCCAAATTTTGCAACGATCTCGCACTTTTCATCGCGATCCTCAAACCACGCGACTGGCGTTTCAAAATCTCGCGCATTCGCCAAGCCGTTCGCGCCTATCGGCCCAAGCTCAGGCAGGCGAAACTGCTGACCGTAATTCTCGCAGATGTAACCACGTAATTCTTTGTCGTCAGGATGCGGCTCGATCCTGAATTTTAAACCACGAGGAATGCAAACGACTTCTCTCGGCCCGGCTTGCAAACATCCAAGCTCGGTCAAAAACCCGATGCGGCCTTTTTCCTGAACAAACAACATCTCACCGTCGGCGTTATAAAAATACCGGTCGCCCATGCCTTTGTTAAAAGCATAGATGTGCACCGCCATTCCGAACTGAGCAAAGCTATCACCGTTCCCTGCTATCGTCGTAATGCCGTCGATAAAGTCAGTCGGCTGAGTCGGTATCGGCAACGCGTCCCAGCGAAGCTGATTCGGTGTCGTAACAACTTCATCAAACGGCGACGACCTGAAAAGTTTGTTATCTATTTGTTTGAATGGCTTATGCAGAACGCTCGGCCTGATGCGATATGTCCAGGTCCGTTTGTTCGACGCACGCGGTGCCGTAAACGCGGTTCCCGAAAACTGCTCCGCATACAATCCCAACGGCGCTTTCTGCGGCGAATTGCGCCCGATCGGCAGCGCGCCATCGACCGCCTCAGTGGCGAACTCATTTCCAAAACCAGTTTGGTAGTTTGGCTTCATACGACAGGATTGTGCCCGCTAATCACGCTAATGTCACGAATGTAAAACCCATTTCGTTCATCGTTCTCGGGCGGACGAACTTAGAACGGCCGTTATGTAGGCATCAAGGCGCAATGTCGAAATGCAGCACATCTTCGCGAACGCCCAGTGAATCGTAAAGCTTGATGGCCGGCTCGTCCGGCGGATCGGCCTGGACAAAGATCACATATGCTCCGATCTTCCGAGCCATCTCTCGCAGTTTGTTTATCAGTCCAGTAGCAATGCCTTGCCGTCGATAGATGTGGGAAACTGCCAGATCGTAAATGTAGATCTCGCTTCGTTCCTGCTCGAATTTCTCTAGAACGTATGCCACAAGGCCGCCAACCACTTGACCATCGACTCGCGCGATCAGCGGAATGAAATCCTCACGATCAAGAAGCCGCCCGAGATAGTCGTCCGACGGGGGCATGCTCCGATAGTTCTCAATGTCTTCGAACGCCTCTGCAAAAACGACATTCAATTGCCTGAGTGCAGCGAGATCGGCTTTCCGAAATTCAGGACTCACTAATATCAACCTCCATCCTCGATTTGCGGCTTATTACGATTACAAATTCCCTCGACGTCGCTGTTCTTCTTCGATAGAAACAAACAGCGCTTTGAAATTGCCCTTGCCAAAACCTTTGCAGCCTTTGCGTTGCAGGATTTCATAGAAGACGGTCGGACGGTCCTCGACAGGTTTTGTAAAGATCTGCAACAGGTAGCCTTCGTCATCGCGGTCGACGAGAATGCCAAGGTGTTTCAGATCGTCGATGTCTTCATCGATCTCGCCAACGCGTTCGGTGAGCGTCTCGTAATATTCATCAGGCACGCGAAGGAACTCGACGCCGTTCGCCGTTAGCTTGTCCACAGTGTGACGAATATCACGACATAAGAGAGCGACGTGTTGTGCACCGGCAGAGCGGTAAAAATCAATGTATTCCTGAATTTGCGATTTGCCGCCTTTGCCTGTCGCTGGCTCGTTGATCGGGAATTTTATGTTGTGCTGGCCGTCACTCATCACGATCGACATCAGTGCCGAATACTCGGTCGAGATGTCTTTGTCGTCGAAGGTGATGTATCGGTGAAAGCCCATCACATCTCGATAAAAATCACACCACGTATTCATCTTGCCGAGTTCGACATTGCCGACGATGTGATCGACGAGCATGATGCCGACGGCGTCGCCTTCGACTTGTTGCTCAACAAAGCCGGGCAGGAATACACCCGCGTAGGTCGTTTTGTTTCCGTTGCTTGAAGAACCGTTATCGGTGCCCTTACTTCGTGCGGGCTTCTGCAACGAGTCGTACGAGATGAAGGAGTGGATCGTGTCGCCGTACGTTGCGATCGCGGAGTGGCGAACGCTGCCGTTCGCATCTGACCAGTCATGCGGCTCGGTAACAGCCGCCGCGCCGCGCCTTACCGCTTCGTTAAAAGCGTGATCGGCATCTTCGACATAAAAGGCAATATCGCGGACGCCGTCGCCGTGCTGTTTGATATGCTCCGCCGCCGGGTGCTCAGGATTGAGCGGCGTCGTCAAAACAAAGTTGACGTTGTTCTGCTTTAGCAAATAACTAGTCGTTTCGCGGTTACCCGTTTCGAGGCCCGAATAAGCCGCGCGCGAAAACCCAAACGCCTTGCGATAATAAAACTCAGCCTGCTTTGCATTGCCGACATAAAACTCGACGTGATGAATCTTTTTCAGCCCAAGCGGATTCTTGACCTCGGTTTTAGTTGCGATGTTTGTCTCTGTGATCATTATTACTTCGTCTTTTTCTGAATATAGCCTATTTGCTTCGGCGATATCGAAGGCGTGTTCAGCATCGCCCGTATAGCTCCGAAGACCTTCTTGAAGGTCTCGTCGTGATCGGCGATCTTTCTTTCGATCGCGGCAAGCCGTTTCGCGACCTCCTCATTTGTCACGGCCAGCCTTCGCATATTCACGAACGCCCGCATGATCGCAATATTCACCTGCACTGCCCGTTCGCTGTTCAGGACGCTCGAGAGCATCGCTACGCCCTGCTCAGTGAAGACGTATGGTAAGGTGCGTCTACCACCTCTTCCTTTCTTTGACATCGCAATTTGCGATGTCAAAACTTCGTGCTCGGATTTATTTAGTTGAAACATGAAATCGTCAGGAAATCGGGCTTTGTTCCGCTTGACAGCCTCGTTAAGTCGAAAGGTCGTGACACCATACAGCGTCGCCAACTCACTGTCAGGCATCACTTTCATTCCACGAATGTCAAATATTCGCCGCTCTAAATGGTCAAGCGTGACGACCGCCGTTTCCTTGCTGAGTTCCCTCTTACTCGGCATCTCATTCATCTGTTGAAACGAAGTGGATTCCTGATCTCGGTGTTAGTTGCGGTGTTTGTTTCTGTGGTCATTGCCTATAGCATATTGTCCGGTTCCAGATAGAGTTCGATGGCTTCGCGAATATTAGCGATCGCCTCTTCCCTTGTCTTCCCCTGCGACCAGCAACCCTTTAACGAAGGAACACGGGCGACAAAATATCCGTCTTCGCCGGATTCCATGATTACTTTCAGATTCATATCTCGCGTTTACTATGCCCGCCCCAGCGGATTTTTGACCTCGGTATTAACTACTGTATTTGTTTCTGTGATCATTTCTTCAAAGCCAATTCCGGGACGTTTGCATTTTCGTAATTCTCGATCAAAGCCGAGAGTACATCCATAAGAGACGACAGCGGATGCGATTCGTCTTCGCCAACCTGATCGATCAAATCATCGAGCATCGCGACCAGCCGGTCATAATCGGCATCATTTTGCGGCACGAAAACAGTGGATGAAATATTTCGCCAAGATTGGATATCAACTGTCTGCATATTTACTCCTTCCACTTACCAGAATCATATTCGCTGTGTGTCAGCACCGCGCGAATGTAAATCTTCTTCCGATTATAATGTATGGCCGCAACAAGCCTAGCCTTATTTCCGCCAATGTTGAAAACGGTAAGTTTGCCGACCTTATCTGCCGTCGGGAAAATCTCTCGTATCTCCTCGATCGAAGCAAAATTCCGCTGCTTCATTTGACGGTACCAATTCGCAAGAGCGTTGTTCGCCTCAGGATATTTCGCCGCAAATTCATTCAATCGCTTTCTGGTTATGACGTGCATACCTAAAAGCTCTCGATATATTTCCTTGTCACCTCTTTCAACTCCGCATACGACGGAATGACATACAAGACTGGCTGCATGTCGCTGTAGTCGTATGGTGTATTTATAACGCGTTCGAGGTCGAACGGACGACGCTCAACGTTGTCGCTA
>Ga0187894_10002678_pt1 | contig 20969 bp, 15 predicted proteins | sample GBC1701081metaG_FD_136650 | JGI IMG/M metagenome (GOLD analysis project Ga0187894, IMG submission 136650) | White microbial mat communities from a lava cave in the Kipuka Kanohina Cave System on the Island of Hawaii, USA - GBC170108-1 metaG ...
CACCAGCAAAGGGCTTGGTGGCGTCAGCGGCTCGAACAAGGGCAAATGGGGGCATCGCCAAAACCGCGTCGGCGTGTTTTTCCAGGATGATTACAAGGTTCGCAACAACCTGACGCTCAACCTCGGCATGCGTTGGGAATATACCTCGCCGGTGATCGAGGTCGCTGATCGCCAGTCTAATTTCGAGCTTTACAGCGGGCGTCAGCTCTTCGCCGGCAAAGACGGCAACAGCCGGGCGCTCTACGAGCCGTTCTACAAAGGCTTCGAGCCGCGCATCGGCATCGCCTGGACGCCGAATGGCTTCGACGGCAAGTTCGTGGTGCGCGCCGGATACGGCATCACGCAATACATGGAGGGCACAGGCTCGAACCTGCGCCTGCCGCTCAATCCGCCGTTCTTCGCCGAAGCCGACGTGCAATATGACCTGACCACCGGTCCGGGCACGATCTCCAGGGGCTTCACCGACGTGATCGTGCGCGACAGACCCGCCGGATTGATTCGCGCGTGGGATCCGAACCTGCGCCCGCAATTCACGCAGCAATACAACCTGACGCTGGAATATCAACTCTTCAAGGACACGTCGGTGTCGGCGGCTTACGTCGGTCACAACGCGACTCACCTGGTTGCGCCGACCGATTGGAATCAGCCGCTGCCCGGAACGGGTGATCCTTCGACTTGGGTCAATTTCAATCTGCGCCGTCCGTTGGCGGGTGTGTTGCCATCGGTGACGCAGATCAGCGGCACCGGGTCGTGGGCGGTCAGCCGCTACAACGCGCTGCAACTGAGCAGCCGCCAGCGTCTGAGCAAGGGCTTCGAGTATCTGCTCTCCTACACCTGGAGCAAGACGATGACCGACAACCTCGGTTATTACGGCTCCGCCGGCGTGAACGCGCAGGGCGCTTACTCGGCCAATCACTATAACCGTCGAGGTTACAACTACGGCCCGGCGTTCTTCGACGCGACGCACAACTTCGTGTGGGCGGGCACGTATGAACTGCCGGTCGGCAAGGGGCGCGCATTCGGCAGCGATTGGCATCCGGTTGCGAACGCGATCCTGGGCGGATGGGGCGTGAGCAGCATTGTCAGCGTCCGCACCGGCTTCCCGGTCACCGTCACGGGGATCGGAGGCCGCACGTTGCAAGACCCGCGAGGCACGGTTCGTCCGAATCTGGTCGGCAAGCCGACGATCAACAGCGACGTTCCCGACTGTTATATCTACAACCCGCGCAACCCGTTCTGCGCGGGCCTGAGCGGCACGGACGCGTTCCGGGATCAGCCGCTAGGGACGTTCGGCAGCGCCGGTGTGGGGATAGTGCGTGCGCCGGGCTTCTTCAACTGGGACTTTGGATTAGGCAAGAAGTTCAAAGTTACGGAAAGTCATTTCTTCGACTTCCGAGCCGAGTTCTTCAACTTCACCAACCATCCCAGCTTCAGTCCGCCGGCCAGCGGGTTTAATGAGACCTCGATCACCTTCGGGCAGGTCACCGGCGTGATCAGCCCGCCGCGCATCATCGAATTCGCCCTGAAGTATCACTTCTAGGCTGTAAGCCGATCACAAGGAGGGGACTCGTTTCCCTCCTTGTGCGATTTTCCAATTGCCATATTACGTTTGTCATTTGTCATTGCCGGAACCGCGCGAGGCGCCGCAATGACAAATGACAAACGTAATATGGCAATTGGAAAATGAAAATACCTAGAAATCACTTTTCTTTTGAATTTGAAATAGAGGAGGACCACAGCATGAAAAGGCTAGTTCTGCTGACAGCGTTTGTCTGCCTGATTGGCGCCGTTCAGGTTGCCCAGGCGCAAAGCTTCAAGGTTCTGATCAATCATCTCGGCTACGAGCCTTCCGGCCCAAAGCTGGCGATCGTGCAGGGAAGGGAAGGCGCCAGCGTGACTGCGTTCAAAGTCAGGGAATATCCGGCCGATAAAGAGGTGTTTTCCGGCGCGGCCAGGAAAATCGGCCCGGTCAGTAAGTGGAAGGACTGGCATTTCTGGACCGTCGAGTTCGATGGCGTCACCGCCGAAGGCGTTTACATTATCGAATGCGTCACTGACAAAGGCGCGATCAGGTCGTTCCCGTTTATGGTGCGCAAGAATTTGCTCGAACGGCACACGCTGTCGGATGTCATCTTTTATTTCAAGGGGCAGCGTAGTTCCGGGTTGCTCGACAAGGCCGACCGGAATGCGCCCTTCGCCGATCAACCGGCTCTGCGGGCCGACCTGCATGGCGGCTGGTATGACGCGTCGGGCGATTATGGCAAGCACCTCTCGCATCTTTCCTTCTCGACCTATTTCAACCCGCAGCAGATCACGCTGACGGTGTGGAGCCTCTTCAAGACTTACGAGCAGCTTGAAAAAAGAGGCGATCCGAACTTCAGGCAGTACAAGCGCCGGCTGCTCGATGAGGCGATGCACGGCGCGGATTACCTGACGCGGTCGAAGAATCCGAAAGGTTCTTTTTATCGCTCGGTGGGCGCGCCCGGCCCGGAAAAGAAGGCCGAAGACCGGCGCGTCTCCGCCGCGATGCGAGGCTTCAAGATCAAGCAGAAGAATACTGAGGGCATTGATGGCGCGCCTACCGGACAGGAGGAGAAGGAGTCCGCCGAGGAAGTCAGCTATCGCGCAGGCGGCGGAATCGCCATCGCCGCGCTCGCGCAGGCCGGCGCCTATAAGGTCTCCGGCGATTTCAGCAACACCGAATATCTGCGCGTGGCCGAGGAAGCTTTCGATTATCTCGAAAAGAACAACCTGCCGCTGACCAACGACGGCAAGGAGAACATCGTTGACGATTTCTGCGCGCTGTCGGCGGCCACCGAGCTTTACCGGGCGACGAAAAAAGACCGGTACAAAGCCGCCGCGGACAAGCGCGCCCAAAGCCTGATCAGCCGCCTCACCAGCGGCGGCGGTTACAAAAACTACTGGCGCGCCGATGACGGTGATCGCCCGTTCTTTCACGCGGCGGACGCGGGCTATCCGGTCGTCAGCCTGCTCTATTACGCGGAGATCGCCGGCGACCGGATGAAAAACGCGGCGCTCGACGCGGTCAAAAAATCCTTGGGCTTCGAGTTCGAGATCACCAGCCAAGTGGCCAACCCGTTCGGTTACAGCCGCCAACTTGTGCAGAACAAGGCCGGAGTCCGCCGCGCGAGTTTCTTTTATCCGCACGACGCCGAAACCGCTCCGTGGTGGCAGGGGGAAAACGCGCGTCTCGGTTCGATGGCGACGGCGGCGCGGCTGGCCGCGAAATACTTCCGGGATGACCGGGCGTTTCATGATAAATTGCAGACCTTCGCGTTCAACCAACTCAACTGGATTCTGGGCTTGAATCCCTTCGACAGTTCGATGCTGCACGGAGTGGGACGCAACAACCCGGACTATATGTTCTTCGATTCGTGGGAGTACAAGAACGCGCCGGGCGGCATCGTCAACGGCGTTACGGCTGGCTACAAGGATGAAGAAGACATTGATTTCAACCTGCCGATCTCAGTGACCGGCGCCGATCATGACTGGCGCTGGGGCGAGCAATGGCTGCCGCATGCCGCGTGGTATATGCTCGCGGTTGCGGTCGGGATGTAGAAGGAACATTCGGGAAGCCGGCTTTGCCATCATCATTTGACTGAATCACCCGATTTAATCACGGAGATAATTTATGATCGTCAAATATCTGCGATTGCGGTTCTCATTGTGGTTTTCGAAGGTGTTGGTCGTCGCGCTGGTTATTTGCGCTCCGGGCCTGTCCGGATCGGCGCAGCGGAAAAGTCCCGAACAGGGAAAGACGGCGCGGAAATGGCAGGGCGTTCATCTGCTCAATTACAACAATGACGCCGATCTGGAAAAGCTCGCGGGCGATCTGCCGAAGCTGGCTGAGATAGGGATCAACTTCGTCATCCTGGAAGTTGATTACCATTTCGAGTTCCAGTCCCATCCGGAGTTGCGCCAGGACGACAAGCAGATTACCAAAGCCGGCGCGCGGAAATTCGCCGGAGCCTGCCGCCAACACGGCATCCGCGTGATTCCTGAGTTCCAGTGCATCGGGCATCAATCCTGGGTTAAGCAGACCTTTCCTCTGCTGACCAAGTACCCACGGTTCGATCTGACGCCCGGCGCCTTCCCGAACAACGAGGGTCTCTACTGCCGCGAATGGGATGTCAACAACCCGGAAGTTTACAAAATCGTCTTCAAGCTGCTGGACGAAATCATTGACGCCTTCCAGGCCGATGCTTTTCACATCGGCGCGGACGAAGTGTTTCAGCTCGGTTCGGACAAATCGCCTTCCACCAAAGGTCAGGACCCGGCGAAGCTCTACGCGAAGGCGATCAATGACATCTACAACCACCTCGTCAAAAAGCGCAAAGTCGAAATGCTGATGTGGGGCGACCGCCTGATTGACGCGAACAGATTCAACTGGGGCGAGTGGGAAGCGTCAAAGAACGGCACGGCTCCGGCGGTGGACCTGATTCCGAAGGACATCATCATCTGCCCCTGGCATTACGAGCCGATGGAGGGCGGTTATCCCTCTATCCCGATGTTCATCGAGAAAGGTTTCAGAGTGCTGCCGACCAGTTGGCGCAAACCCGATGCGATGAAGATGCTGGTTGAATACAGCTACAAGCAGGGTTCGCCGAAAATGCTCGGCCATCTGTTCACGATCTGGGGCAGGCCGCGCGGGCCGCTGCCCGAATATCCGCCGATGGTCGAAGGCCTGAAATTGCTGAAGACTCTCGAAGGCCGGTAGACAGATAGGTTGCGACAATTTCCATTTGGAGGCGTTTCGTTATGGATTCACCGAAGAAAGCGTGGGAGTGGGTTGAGAGCGGCCTCAGCCGGCGGGAGTTGTTTCGCCGGGGCGGCCTGCTGGCTCTTTTTGCAGGCGTCTTGCGTGGCTCCACAATTGCCGCGCCCGCCGAGTCGGTTCAGGCGGGGCAGGGAATTTATCAGGCGCTGGGCGTCCGCCCGATAATCAATTGCCGGGGAACATTCACCATCATTGGCGGCTCGCTGGAGTTGCCGGAAGTGCGGGCGGCGAAAGAGGCCGCCGCCCTGAGTTACGTGCACTTGGATGAGTTGATGGACGCTGTCGGCAAGCGTCTGGCGGAATTGACCGGGGCGGAATCGGGGATCGTCACCTCAGGTTGCGCGGCGGCCCTGGCGCACGCCACGGCGGCTTGCATCGCCGGAGGCAATCCTGACAAGCACGTGCGAATTCCCAACCTCGACGGTTTTGCCAGGGATGAGGTGATTATTCCCAAGCATTCGCGCAACGTCTACGATGCGGCGGTGCGCTCGGTAGGCGTCCGGGTGATCGAAGCCAACACGCCCGAGGAATTTGAAGCGGCCCTCGGCCCCCGGACTGCGATGGTTTATGTGTTGGCCGGGCCGCGCGCGGAGACCGGCCCGATGGCGCTGGAAGTCTTGACCGGCCTCGCCAATAAGAAGAACGTCCCGGTGCTGGTGGATGCGGCGGCGGAGATTTTGACCATCCCCAACGCGCACTTGCAAAAAGGCGCGGCGCTGGTCGGTTATAGCGGGGGCAAGTGCCTGCGCGGGCCGCAATGCGCCGGGCTGCTGTTGGGGCGCAAGGACCTGGTCAAGGCGGCGTGGATTCATAGCGCTCCCCATCACGGTTATGGCCGCAGCATGAAAGTCGGCAAGGAAGAAGTCATGGGAATGCTGGCCGCCGTCGAGATGTGGACGAAGCGCGATCACAAGGCCGAGTGGGGTCAATGGGTCGCCTGGATGGAGCACATCGCCAGGCGCGTCTCCACCGTTGCGGGCGTCACCGCCACGGTGCAAGCAGAACCGCGCGGGCTTTCCAACCGAAGCCCCGGCCTCGGCATTCGCTGGGAAAGCGCCAAGCTGGGCATCACCGGAGCGGAACTGACCAAGCTCCTCTTGACCACCGAGCCTCGCATCACCGTGGGAGGCGGCGGCAGGGGCGGAGGCGCCACGAGCGGCGCCGACACAGGCATTTCGATCACTGCCTACATGATGTCGCCGGGCGATGAGAAAGTGGCGGCCGAGCGGCTCCACACGCTGCTCTCCAATCCTCCACGGACTCAGCCCCAGGCGCCGAAAGCGCCAGCGACCGATCTGAGCGGCCAGTGGGATGTGCGCATCGAATATGCCAGCGGCAGCTCCGAGCACACCCTCCACCTGAGACAGCAAGGCGGTCAAATCACCGGATCACACCAGGGCGATTATGTGTCACGCGAACTGTACGGCGCGATCGAGGGCGACGCCGTCCGGCTCACCAGTTCTTATACCGAGGAGAACGGGGACAACCTTTCCTACGAGTTTGTGGGAACGGTGAATGGAGACGCCATCTCCGGCGCGCTCGACCTGGGCGAGTATCTGACAGCCAAGTGGAGCGCCAAGCGGCATAATTACCGCCGATCTGTTCCGTCCCCAACCCCCCAAAAGAATGCCCAAATTTAACCGTGGCCATGTAAATGTGTCCGGACATCAGGTGTTGGACCGATAGGAGGAGTCGCATGACAAATCCCGCTTCGAACCATGGGATAGCCGGATCCGGATGGCGTGAGAACTGGCGGCTTGCTGCCGTTGAGTTCGGCGTTGTAGTCGCGCTCTATGTCGCTGACGTTTACCGCCTGGTTCCAGTCAGCAAGACGCTTTTTCTTTTTGCGCTCGGCTGGATGTCATTACGGCTTCGCGGGATTGGATGGGCGAGCGTTGGGCTCGCAAAGCCTCGAAACTGGCGAAGCGCAGTCGCGCTCGGCTTTCTGGCCGGAGTCGGGTTGTTGCTGTTGGAACTGTTCGTCAGCTATCCCTTGCTGACCCGACTGACGGGCAAGCCGCCGGACCTCTCCGACTTCAGGCTGATCGTCGGTAACTTCAAGCTATTCCTTGTCTCAGTCGTGTTGATATGGATCCTGGCCGTTCTGGGAGAAGAACTCGTCTACCGAGGCTACCTCATGAATCGCGTCGCCGGTCTCGGCGGAGGAACGCCCGCCGCCTGGGTCGCGAGCCTCGTCCTGGTGAGCATCGTGTTTGGGGCAGGCCACATTGATCAGGGGATTACTGGCATGACTGAGAATGTGATCAACGGATTGCTTCTTGGCCTGTTATACCTTGCCTGCGACCGCAATCTGGTCGCGCCCATCATCGCTCATGGTGTGACTAACACTGCGGACCTGCTGTTGATCTACCTGGGACGGTACCCCGGTCTATGAACTCCCGTAAGTACTGACACAAATCAGATTTATCAGCGTTGAAACCAACCTGTCTCGCGGCGCTGTTGCTGACAGTAATGGAGACTACGTTATTGCGTCACTGCCTGTTGGCGCTTACAAGATAACCGCCACATTGCAGGGATTCAGACAGGCCGTGATGCCTAATGTCGTCCTTCAGGTGGATCAAAAAGCGCGCATAGACATTAACCTGGAGGTCGGAGACATCGCCAATCAGGTTACAGTAACAGGAACAACGCCACTCGTTGAAACTGAAAGTTCGTCCGTGGGGCAGGTGGTTGACAACAAAAAGATCGTTGACCTGCCTCTCAATGGCCGCGACTTCACGCAACTGGCCGCCCTTACGCCCGGAGTCCTGACCAGCCAGACCACTGGCCAGGTAGGGGAACAGACCGGCTTTACCACGGTGCAGGCGGGCGGCGGAGGAGCAAACAAAACCGAGTTTTTACTGGATGGGGTCAGCAACCAGGAACAGTTGTACGACGGTGTGCAGTTCCGCCCCTCCGTGGATACGCTCCAAGAGTTCCGGTTACAATCGAGCGACCCTTACGTTCATGGCTTCGCTGCTTACGATGAGCGACTTCAGGCTTTTAACATTCTGGTGTGGAACTTCTCCGATCAACCGGCTCGGCTGGACTTGAAGCTTGAAGGAGACACGGCGCAACTCATCATGCGGCGATCCGTGCTGGATGCAGCCGGGCTGAGTGATGACGAGAACGACCGCATACGGTGGCAGCAACCTTTTACTCGAAAGGTAGACAACGCCAACATCGGCTTCGACCTCGACAGCTACGGCGTCAGTTTTCTCTCTCTCGAAAGGAAACAGCCTTGATCGTCGTTTCGGACGCCGGACAGAAAAATGTAAGACAGAAAAATAAGAGATGCCATTTCCTCAAATTAACGTAGAACCTTATCCTGTAGTCGCCAATATTGCGTTTGCCGAAGGTCCAATCTTCGATTCTCAGGGCAATCTGTTTTTCGTGAACTACCTGCAAGGGCACGCTGGGCAAGATGACTCCGGACGGTACGGTCAGCGTTTTCTGTGAGACGGGCGGGCGGGTAAACGGGCTGAAAATTGATCCAACGGGAGGTGTCATCGGCGCCGACGCCGGCGGCAAGCGCATATTACGGATCCATCCTGACGAGGCTTCGATTGAGGTACTAACCGATAACTTCCGATCTCATCGGCGCCGATCCAGACGACGTGCGTTATGAGGTGGAACAGTTCGCCTACCCGCTCAACGGCCCGCCCCGGGAACGCCGTGGAGACATTGCCATGGTTCTCCTTCAGAAGGTGAAAGCGACGAACCTGCAGAACGCCGCTCGCAGAATTCCGATCACCATGACTCACCGTCGTGAATTCGCGCCGTTCATCAATTCGACCGTCATTGCCGAAAGAGAAGGGAACAGCGTGGTGTTTTTTGACAATGCCCACCGCCGCGCGTTGCTTAGGATAGAAGGGGTAGAGCATGGTTTCGAGTGGCACGGCGCGCGGGAATTTCAAAGGAAGTCAAAGAGGATTGACGCCACGGTCTTCGCGGACCTGCCCGCGCGCGGTTCCAGGGATATTGTCATCAAGCTGCCTTCGGCCCTGGCCGGGGCGCGGGAACTGGCGACGCTCAAGGCCATCAACTTCGATGCTGCGCGCGCCACGACGCTCGATTACTGGTCCGGCTATGTGGCGCGCGGCGCCGCCGCGGCCCGCTCCCCTTTGGTTCAACTCCGCGATCACACCTGGATTCCTTATGTCCCTGGTGAAGCCACGGCCTCCGGCCGGCTGCTCAATCAGTGGTACGCCGCCGACGTTGACACAGGCCCCGTGCATCTGCTGCGCTTGAAGGCGCTCTCGCCGAATGGCGACCTCGCCGATTCTCTGCTGCACGACCACGAAGACAACCTGTTTCTGAACGGATGGGGCATGGCGGATGAACCGGTCTACAACCAGCAGGCGACCGCCTATTTACTGCGAGATGATCCGAAAGCCGCGATCCGGGCTTTCTACAGTTACATGGCCAGCGCCTTCAGCCATTCGGTTTTCGAACCGGTGGAACATCTCCTTCACGATTGAGAGCCGCGCTGATTCCGGTGAAATACTGGCGAGCATCATCTTGCATGGGCTGCACGGGCGCAGGAGGCCGCGGACGCTGATCCTGCGTTTGCGGCATCCCGGTGGAAAGCCGATTCGAGCGGTGATGGTGAATGGTCTGAAATGGAAGGATTTCGATGTCCAACGCGAATGGGTGAGGATTGAGAATCCGGCCGGCGAAAAATATACGGTGATCGCCAGTTATTAATTCGCGCCCGGGCGCAGTGCCGCATCCGACGTCACCGCTTAATCACCATTGCCCCGTTGTCTGCCCGCCAAGCCGCTGAGAGACTTTGCGCGCGGCCTCCTTAACCAATTCGGCGACTTTCGGCAGGTGGTCGAGGCCGTTCTGGGCGGTCGTACCGCTGACGCCGACGCTGGCGGCCACACGCCCGGAGCTGTCAAAAATCGGCGCGGCGACGCAACGCACTCCATGGCTATTCTCCTCATCATCTACGGCATGCCCCTGCTCGCGGACGCGCGCCAACTCCTGCATGTATCTGGCGTAGACGACGATGGTCTTTGGCGTCCGTTTCCGCATCCCACTCTCTTTGAGCAGCGCCTTGACCTCAACTTCCGGCAGCCACGCGACCAGCGCTTTCCCAACGCTGGTGCAATGGATCGGCATGTGGCGCCCCACCCAGGTGTTCATCTTCACAAAGCCTGGCGCCTCCACCTTTTCGACGTAGACGGCCTCGCCGTGGTCGAGGACGGCAAGGTGCGCCGTCAGGTGGCTGCGCTCCATCAGGCTCTGCAGCGCGGGCAGCGCAATCACCCTGACGTCCAGCCCGTCGAGCGCCCCGCGGCTGAGACTGAGCACTTTCAGTCCCAGCCGGTATTTGTTCGTTTCACTGTCGCGGCGCAGGTAACCGCGCCGTTCGAGCGCCCGCAGGATATAGCTGGCCGAACTCTTCGGCATCTCCAGCCGTCGGCTGATCTCCGCGTTGGTCATCCCGTTGTCTCGTTCGGCAATCGCTTCCAGCATTGTCAGCGCCCGCTCAACCGCTCTTGAAGAATTGTCTTCCATCATCATCTCCTTCGAAAATAGACAGGATTTTGCAGGATTTTGCAGGATTTTGTGAATAGCCACGTAGTAACGAATTTATTCGTTACTACGTGGCGCACTTTCATTACTTTCAGGGCGTCGCCACGCGACATGAAATGACAGATCCGTTTCCTCCGGGGGCGCGCATCTTAAGACTTTTGTTCACCATTGTGAACGCAAATTCGCCGCGCCGCGAATTTGCGTTCACAATGGTGAACACGATGATTGACGCTTCCCGGAATCCTGCTACCATACGTCATCCTCTGAAACTGTGTTCAATATTCTGAACACAGCGCGGTCACCGTCGAATAAACGTCTGAAGAGGAGGCCCACCGCCGCTGGATCGGGCCGGCTGACAAAAAACGTCGTTAAACTCACGCGAGGTTATTATGGAGTCCGTTAGAACACTGAGTCGTTCAGAGTACCGAACACATAGCTTCATCGCGGAGATGTTCGAGGGCGAAGAGAAGATGACCTCGGTCGCCCGGATGAACTGCGCGCCGCGGAGCTTCAACCCCGCCATGGAGTTACCCAAAGGCTTCATGGATTTCCTGCTGCCGTTGAGCCGGATCTTCACTCCGCGCCAGCAGGCTCTAGCGGCCGGACGCGCCGAAGTGCTGGCTGCCGCGCACGATGGTCAACTGCCAGGCCATCTGCCCGCTTCCGAAGCCACGACCGGAGATTGGAGCATTGAGCTGCCCGAGTGGATACAGGATCAACGCAACCAGATGACTGGTCCCGCCGACGACGCTGAACTGGTGGTCAAAATGCTGAACAGCGGCGCGCCCGGCGTGATGCTCGATCTGGAGGATTCGATGGCCAATTACTGGCCCAACCTGATGCGCGGCGCGCGCAACATCATCCGGGCGCTCAAAGGCGAGCTCAGCTACGCCGACCGTAAGCGCAACCGGACGGTCACGATCACGGAGAGCCGGACGGTCATCTTCACGCGCGCGCGCGGGTTGCATCTGAATCAAGCGGGCGTGCTGCCCAATGAGTTGATTTCGGCTTCACTGTTCGACGTGGCGCTGATCGCTTATCAGGTCGACCCGGCGTGGTTGAAACATCCGCTCGCTTTCTACATTCCGAAATCCGAATCGGCGGAAGAGGCCTTGTGGTGGCGCGATCTGTTCCAGGCGATCGAAGGCGCCAAGGGCTGGCCGCGCGGGTGGATCAAATGCATGGCGCTGGTCGAATCACATCCGCTGGCCCATCAAATGGAGGAGTTCGTCTACAACCTGCGCGAGCACATCGTCGGGTTGAACCTGGGGCGGTGGGATTACATGGCGAGTCTCATCCATTTCAATCTCCCCAATCCCGACTGGACACTGCCGGACCGCAACACGATTCCGCACGACGCGCCTTTCTTCCAGAACCTGCGCAATCTGCTGCCCGAGATCTGCCACCGGCGCGGCGCCCTGGCCATCGGCGGAATGACGGCTCTCTATCCGAGTCGCGAAGACGCCGAATTGAACGCCCGCGCGTTGTCCACGCTGGAGGAGGACAAGCGGAACGAGGCCCGCTGCCTGATGGATGGCGCGTGGACCGGGCATCCCGATCAAAACGAGATCGCCGTCGCGCAATTCCCGCAGCCGAATCAATTGCGCGCCCGCCGGCCCGACGTTGAGCGGTATCCCGATTTGCGCCCCGCGCCGCGCAACGTCGGGCGGCTAACAGTTGCGGGTACGCGCGCGGCGGTGCGGACAGTCATCCGCTACCGCGCCAATTACCTGCGAGGCAAAGGCGCGAGCCTGCTCGACGGTTATATGGAAGACCTGGCGACAGACCGCATCTACCGGTTGATGATCGCGCAGCGCATCCTGCATCGCGACGCGGCGATGATCACCGATGAATCCGGGCGACCAATCAAACATGCGCCCGAATTCGTGAGCGAATTGTTTGACGAAGAGTTGGAGAGGATTCTGCTCGAAACGTCGTTCGACTCGCTCTACGAAGACCGAGACAGCTATTGGCTGGCCCGACATCTGAGCGAACAGATGATCAGGGACGGCGAATTCAATCCGGAATAGCAGCCAGGATCAGTACCGCGAGCGGTAGCGAGCGAGGCTTATTGATGGAGCCGCGCTCGCTACCGCTCGCGGTACTGATTTGGTGTGATCGTTAGAAGCTAATCCTCGCCGCCAACTGGAAGGCGCGCGGCCCGCTGCTACCGAAGATCGTGTTACCCCGGGTAGTGGGCTGCGCGAAGTCGGTGTTGAGCAGGTCACCGGTATAGCCGCCCAGATTCGCGACGTTGAAGATGTTGAACCCTTCCGCGATCAGCCGCAGCCTGAGGTTTTCCTTGATTTTGAAGCTCCTGGTGATGCGCAGGTCCATGGAGATGATCGAATCCCTGGTCGAGAAGTTTTCGGGCAAATTGATCAACTGATACGCCTGGTTCCGCGGGGTCCTGAGCGGACACATTCGCTGATCGTTGGCAGGGTTGGTCAGGTTACAAGTCGCGAGTTGCGCCGCTGTCGGGTTGGCGCCATAAACATCCACAATGGGACGGCTCCGCGAAATGACATCGGCATTGTACGTTGCCACTATCTGCCGGAGCTCGCCGGCGCTGAGGCTGCGACCGAGCGAGTTGACGCTGGTCCCCGGCAGGTAGAAGGTGCTGATGCCGTCCCCGTCATGATCGAGCGCGAGCAGGTTGGCATTGATAGGCAACGGGCTGCGGACCTGGCCGATGCCTGACAACTGCCAGCCGCTCGCCAGACCGCGCAGGAAGCGATGGGCGCCTTTATACTCCGGCAACTCCCAGATGCCGCTGATGTTCAGTCTGTGTTTCTGGTCAGCCGCGTTAGGCCCGTAACTCCTAAGCCAATTGTTGGCGTCTATAATCCCGTTCCAACTGTAGTACCGTGACAGGGCGTAGGAGGCGGTTAACTGGTAGTGATCGGCGAAGCGCTTATCCAGTCTCACGTGCAGGCCCACGTACCGCGAGTTGGAGGAGGACTGGAAGACGCTGATCGCCCCCGCCGAGCACTGCGCGGCGACGTTTCCCACCTCCGCGGCGGCGCATTGCCGGATGACGCGGGCCGGGGCGGTGTTGGCCGGCAGAGCGCCACTGGGAGTGAGGCTGTAGGTTAGATCGGGCCGAGCCGGCCCCGTCACCGTGACGGCGTTGAAGCGGTTGAGGTCTACCGAGAAAACGCTGTGAGGACCGCCGAAAGCGACCCCACGGCGCATGACGAAGTCCACATTCAAGACCATGTTCTTCATGATCTCGCGCTGCGCTCCGCCGGTCACCTGAATGGTGTAAGGCGTACGGGTATCGGCGTCGAAGATGCCGGCGCCGGTCTTGGCCAACTCGATGTTTCTGGGGCCTGGGAGGGTACCGATTGTACCCGTTGGGGTTCGTGTGGCGACGATGTTGGCGATCTGGCTTTGCACTTGCGCGCCGGTCAGCGCCGTTACTGTCGCGCCGGTAGCTCCGCCGATCAGAAATGGCGGCTGCCCGTTGCTGCAGAGCGTGCCGGGATTGGTCGGGCGCGGATTATCCGTGCAAAACGGATTGACAACGCTCGAACCCCCGACGGTGATCAACCCGTTGCCTACCGGGCCGAGCAGCCTCCGTTCCGCGATGCGCGTGAACCCGAGGTCCGAATCGTAGTAAAGCCCCGACCCGCCGCGCAGCACCGTCTTTTTACTCTTGCCCAACGACCAGGCGAAACCGAGGGCTGGGCCAAAAAGGCCATATTCGCGGGGCGGCGCCGAGAGGTCTGCGAGGATCGGGCGCAGGTACTCCGGCTTATCGAGATCGTAGTTTCTCAAGCCCGTCTCATAGACCCAGGACAATCCATAGCTCAAAGTGAAGCTGGGCCGCGCTTGCCAGCCGTCCTGGAAAAAGAACCGCATGCGGTCGGTACGGCGGGCGCGCTCGCGGTTATAAGGGGCGGGAGAGCTCGGATCGCCCAATTGGATCGTGAACGTTTGGACGGGGAGTCGCAGGATGTCGGCCAGCGTGATCCGGCCCGCCGCGGGATTCTTCAGCGTGGCCGGCAGGTTGGCGTAGGTCGTGGGGTTCTGGGTGCGGACTTGCTCCGGCCCGAACAGAGTGATCGTGCCTCCGGCGTTAGCGTTCGTCAGGCCGAAGCGGCTGTACTTCTCCCACTCTCCGCCGAAGCGGATGCGATGCGTCCCCTTCTGCCAACTGAGGTTGTTGGTCAACTGGTAGGTCCGGTTGCGCCGGTCCGCGAAATCAACGCTTCCCAGGCTGAAGCCCAATCCCGAGACCTGGATGAAAGGGCCTCCCACGCCGATACATCCAATTGAACTGGCCGGGTCGGGGCAATCCTCCGGCGTCACGGAATTGTTGAAGTGCGCCAGGAGATTCCAGTTCAAGCGGAGGTCGTTGACCAGGCGCGAACTCAGGACGCTGGTGACGCCGAGCACGGCGTTGTAGGAATTGTTGCGGGCCCGCTCCCAGGCCGACTCCATCTGCTCCTCGGCCTGCAGGCTGCGATTGTGTTCCTCGGTCCAGCGCAGGAAGGCGTTGTGGCGGTCATTCACCTTGTAGTCCAGGCGGATGTTGTATTGATGGCCCCGTAGAAACCCGCTGCCGATGTGATTGAAGGTGTTGGCGAAAGCCCCGCCATCGCCAATGGTGCGGTTAAAAGTGATCTCGTTGACGTTCGTCAGGTTGATATATTCGAAATTACCGAACCAGAAGAACTTGTCCTTCTTGAACGGGCCGCTCAGCGTGAAGCCTGGTTGCCGCCGCACGAAGAAGGGATCCTGGGCCCGCTTGCAGGCTTCGGACTGAGGGTTGGCGCAAAACGGGCTGGAGTCACCCGGGTCGGTCGGGCGTTTGAGGGCCGGAAAGGCCGACAGGTTGTGATCGCGGAAGAAGAAGAACCCGCTGCCGTGAAACTGGTTGCCGCCGCTCCGTGTCACGACGTTGACCGAGCCGACAGAGGTGACGCCGGTAGAGAGGTCGAAATTGGCGGTCGTAATCTGGAACTCCTGCACCGACTCCTGCGAGAAGTTCGTCGCGGCGCCCCCCGTCACACGGTCACTGACGCTCACCCCGTCGGCTGTGATGCGCGTCAACGCCGGATCCACGCCGGCAATCCTGACTTGCGTGAAGTTATTGGCGCGCCCGCCCGGATCCAGGTCCTGGACGACCACGGTCGAAGGCTCCATCTGCGCCAGTTCGAGGAAGTTGCGCCCGTTCAAGGGCAACTCCTCGATCCGCTCGCGCGTGATCACCTGATCTATCTTGTAATCACTCGTGTTGATCTGGGGCGCCTCGGAAGTCACCAGTACCGTCTCGCTGGCGCTGCCCACGGTGAGGCTGAAATCCGCCGTGTGGGTGTTGCCGGTGAGTACCGTCACGCGCTGCAACTGCCGTTGAAAGCCAGTCGCTTCGACGCGCGCCTCGTACTCGCCGGGTTGGAGGTTGTCGGCGATGTAGATGCCTTCGGAGTTGGTCGTCAGTCTGCGCTCGATGTTCGTCTCCACGTGCCTGACGGAGACGACGGCGTTGGGCAACACCGCGCCGGTCGGGTCGGTAACCAGTCCGCGGATGCCGCTTGTGCCTTGCGCCTCAGCCTGCGCGGTCGAGAAGAGCGCGGCGCAGAAGAGTGTCAATAGCCGGGTTGAACTTAGCTTGTTTGATGGGACTCGCATACGGATCACCTCTTTCTTTCCTTCCAGTTACACACGTCGAGCCATCCCTGGTGCGGGACAAGCCACAGCGCGCCAAGACGCTTTGACCCCGTTGGTCAAAGTCGCGTTAGACAATCCAACAAGGTTATGATTCAAGAAGGATGAAAATAACTGTGATCAGTGCGAAGAATTTCGAACCGCTGGTAAGCCTACCAACCGGTAGGTAGAGTGTCAAGCTAAGCGGCATTGGAACTGCTCTAACGGCTCGTTGATGTACGTCTCGAAGTGTGTGGCGCCGGGCACGCTGATCAGTTGATCGGTTTCTTCGTTGAAAAGGGCCGGGCGATTGAGTAAGCTTCGCGCGCTTTCGACAAACGCGGTCAAACATCATGAATCAAACAATCAACCCATTGGGGACATCCGCAAAGCCTCCCGTAACCCCCAAAGACGCGGCGGCGATGATCTTGCTGCGCGATCCTGCCGACCCAAAGGTCTTCTGGGTGAAGCGCGCCAAGACGCTGGCCTTTATGGCCAATTACCACGCTTTTCCCGGAGGACAGCGCGACGCCGCCGACGCCGAGGTCCCGATTGCCAACGCCGAAAACATTCCCGACGCCGTGATGCGCGTTACCGCCATCCGCGAGATCTTCGAAGAAACCGGGGTGTTGATCGCTCGCGGGGTCGAAAATCTCCCGGCGGAAAGACGCGCGGCGATGCGCCACGAATTTCACTCCGATCAAATCCCGTTCAAAGATCTGCTCAAACGCGAAGGGCTGACGCTCGACGCAAACCTGCTGATCGAAGCTCCGCGCTGGGTCACTCCGGCGACCTCTCCGCGGCGTTACAACACGCGCTTCTTCGCGGCGTGGCTGCCTGAAGGGCAGGAGGCGGAAGTTATTCCGGGCGAGCTGGAGACGGGGGAATGGTTGCGTCCGAAAGAGGCTCTTCAAAAATGGATTGACGGCGATTGCGTGATCGTCACGCCGATCTTCTGCGCGATTCAGGCGCTGGCCGAAGGCGTCGAGGATTTCACCGAGCGAATGCTCGGCGTCTCACAGGAAGAACGCGATCACTTGGAACGGCGAGTGCAATTCCGCTACGGCGTCTACCTCTGCCCGCTGCGCACGCCCACCATCCCGCCCGCGACGCACACCAACTGTTACCTCGTCGGCGGCGACGAGATGGTCGTGATTGATCCCGGCTCGCCGTACCCCGATCAACAGGCCGTGCTCGACTACGTGGTCGCCAGATTCATCGCGCAGGGGAAACGCTTCCGCGAGATCCTCATCACTCACCTGCATCCCGATCACATCGGCGGCGTGACGCATCTGGCCGAAAAATTCAACCTGCCGGTCGCGGCGCACCGGCTGACCGCCGAGGCCATCAACGGCGAAGTCCGCGTTGACCGTTTCATCGAAGACGGCGAGGTGATCGAACTCTCCGAAGCGGCGACCGGGCCGGCCGCCCGGTTGACCTGGCGGTTGCGCGCGATGTGGACGCCGGGTCACGCGCGCGGCCACCTCAGTTTTTACGAAGAGCGCACGGGAAGCCTGCTGACCGGAGATTGCGTCGTCGGCTTCGGCACGGTCGTTATCGCGCCGCCCGAAGGCGACATGAACGATTACCTGGCCTCATTGCGGCGATACCTCGAACTGCCGCGATTGACCGCGCTGATGCCGGGCCACGGGCCTGTGGTCGCCGACGCGCGCGGCCGGATCGAAGAGTACATCGCGCACCGCCACGACCGCGAGACGCAGATCGTCAGCGCCGTTGCGTCCGGCGCGCGCGCGATCCCACAGATCGTCAAAGCCGTTTACACCGACGTGCCCGAAGCGATGCATCATCTGGCCGAATTATCCGTGCTGGCGCATCTGGAAAAGCTTGTGGGCGAAGGGCGCGTGGCGCGAACGGCGAATGAGTTCAGATTGATTTGAAACACAAACGCGAAGGAGTCGTTCATGTCGCAATGAGCGACGCCCAGAAAAGAATGAAAATCAACCACGAAGAAACGAAGGGAACGAAGAAGATCAGAAAAAACCTTCGCGATTTCTTCTGTTCTTTCTTCGTTTTCTTCGTTTCTTCGTGGTTGATTCTCTGAGGAGCAAAATGAGTTTGAAGACCAAGCGCAAGAATCCGGGGTTGCTGGCTCCGATATTCGCGTTGACGCTGATCGCTGAATGCGCGGCGCAGACGCCCGGACAAGCTCAGACCGCCGTTAAAAATGATCGAGGGGCGCAGCGAGTCGAAGCGCGCGTGAAGACCGATCAGAGCATATTTGATTTCCATAGCGGTTTCTGGATGAATCTCCACCATTTTCTCTATCAGCAGGCGCTGGCGCAGAAGGAAAATCGTGAGGGAGACGCCAGGCGCGCCGCCAGAGCCGCCAGCGAAATTGCAAGCATCGAGGCTCTCGATACTGAACAAAAGCGCATCTGGGCGACCGTCCTGGAGCACTATCAGAAGAATTGGGTAGATCGCGATCTGCTGTTCGATGACGACCTGGTCAAGATCAACTATCGCCTGGCCGAATTGGAAAACGAAACCACGCTCAAACAGTCCGGCTTGCGCGAGGAATTGGTCGTCGCGCTTGAGCAGGCCGCGCCTGTGTATCGGGCGCATTGGTGGAAAGAGCACGACCGGGTCAATCGCTCCTGGGTTGCAGAGGTCGCATCGTTAGTTCGGAAGCATGGCAGTATTCTGGGCGATCAGCTCGCCACGGCCTACCGCGAGCGGTGGGCGAAAGGTCCCATCCGCGCCGAAGTCGCGATCTATGCGAATTGGGCCGGCGCTTACACGACGCTCGATCCCACGCTGATTACGATTTCCAGTACGAATGCGGCGCAGCAGGGCTTGGCGGCGTTGGAGATTGTTTTCCACGAAGCCAGCCACGCGGTGATCGGCGCGGTGATGAAAGAGATCAGTAACGAGTGCAAAGCTCAGAATAAGCAGGTCCCGCGTAATCTCTGGCATATGACGCTGTTTTACACGACCGGCGAGATCGTCAAGCGCGTGCTTTCCAAAGACGGACAGAAAGACTACACGCCGTATGCCTACAAGCAGGGGCTTTATCAATCGCCGAATAATCAGCGCTACCGGCTCCTTTTGGAGAAGCACTGGCAGCCTTACCTGGATGGCAAGAGCGATTTCACGCAGGCAATAAAGCAGATGGTGGCCGGCCTGTAACGCTGCGGCCTTGAGCTTGGCCAGCCCCCAACGTAGAATACGCGCCTTCCGTTCACACCTGATTTTTGCTCGACAAGAAGGGAGATTTTTATGCCTACGTGGTCGTGGATTCGCGCGCTATTTGTCTGTCTGATTCTCGCCGCCGCTTTCTTGCTGGCGGTCGCTCCGGGGAGTTCACGCGCGCAGTCGCAATCTCAACAACAATACCAACCGGCGCCGGAAAACCTCGAAGCGCGGCGGTGGTTTCAGGACGCCAAGTTCGGGTTGTTCGTCCACTGGGGCGTCTACAGCGTGATGGCCGACGGCGAGTGGGTGATGAACAACAAGAAGATTCCGATCAGCGAGTACGAAAAGCTCCCGCCGCAATTCAACCCGACTGAGTTCAATCCGGCGGAATGGGTCGCGTTGGTCAAGGCCGCCGGGATGAAATACATCACGATCACCAGCAAGCATCACGATGGCTTTGCGATGTTCGATTCGAAGATCAGCGACTGGGACATCGTTGACCGCACGCCTTATAAAAAAGACGTGCTGAAGCTGCTGGCCGATGAGTGCCAAAAGCAGGGAATCAAGCTGTTCTTCTATTACTCGCAACTCGATTGGCGCCATCCCGACTATTTCCCGCGCGGGCGAACCGGGTTGACCGCGGGCCGGGCCGAGAGCGGCGAATGGTTCAAATACATTGATTACATGGACGGGCAGTTGAAAGAGCTGCTGACCAATTACGGTCCGATCGGCGGCATCTGGTTTGACGGGATGTGGGACATGCCGAAGGCCGATTGGCGGTTCGAACAGACCTACAAACTAATCCATTCGTTGCAGCCCGCCGCGCTGGTCGGATCGAATCATCACCTCAAGCCTTTCCCCGGCGAAGATTTTCAGATGTTCGAGAAGGACCTGCCCGGACACAACACCGCCGGGTTCAACGCGGAGTCGCAGGTCGGCGATCTGCCGCTCGAAACTTGCGAAACGATCAATGGCGCGTGGGGTTACAACGCTAACGACAAACGGTTCAAAAGCACGAGGGACTTAATTCATTATTTGGTCAAGGCCGCGGGTTACAACGCGAATTTTCTGCTTAATGTCGGCCCGATGCCGAATGGTAAAATCCAGCCTGAATTCGTGGACCGGTTGAAGCAGGTCGGCGCGTGGCTCGAAAAGAACGGCGAAACGATCTACGGCACGCGTGGCGGCCCGCTCACTCCGCGTCCCTGGGGCGTGACGACGCGCAAAGGCAACAAGGTCTATCTGCACATCCTGAACTGGTCAGACCCGGTGCTGGCGATGCCGAAGATGCCGAAGAAGGTCAAATCGGCCACGTTTTTCAAAGACGGCGGCAAGATTGAATTTCTGGAGCACGACAAGTACGGATTATTCATCAGGAACCCGCAAGGGTTTGCGGACGAATACGACACAATTGTGGTTCTCGAATTGGCTGAGAAGTAACCGGCAGATACTTCGATGTTACTTTGCGAGTAGCCTCGGGTAACACGCCGAATCATAACGTAATCAAATCAACCAACACGGAGGAAATTTCAATGGGTAGAGGCGATCAACGCTCAAAACGAGGGAAAATCTCGCGGGGAACTTCTGGCAAGACCAGATCCAACCCCAAGCAGAAGAAACGCGCCAAAGCCGCGAAGAAGAAAGCTGGCGCCGCCACGCAGGGGTGAACGCCGCCGGTCACGCGAGCATTGGCCCAGCTGGCCGTGATCATCATTTCGGCCAGCGGAAAGGAAAATGTAGGAAAGGAAAATAGAGGATTTGTTATTTTCCTTTCCTACATTTTCCTTTCCGCTGGATTGGATGGCCGAAACGACGATCACGG
>Ga0187894_10002679_pt1 | contig 20957 bp, 22 predicted proteins | sample GBC1701081metaG_FD_136650 | JGI IMG/M metagenome (GOLD analysis project Ga0187894, IMG submission 136650) | White microbial mat communities from a lava cave in the Kipuka Kanohina Cave System on the Island of Hawaii, USA - GBC170108-1 metaG ...
CATAGTGCAGCTATGGGGAAATTAAACAGAGATTTTGAGCCGTTGAAAATGGCGACATAAAAATCAAACTGAAAAAGTATGTCGTTATCTTCGATAACTCCGATGTTACGAATCATCAGTCCCGCAATCAGCATTGTGGGCTACAAATATGAACGCCCTTTTCGACGGCTGATTGATGACCTAATCAGTTACGAATTTTTTATAGTCTCGATGTTTTGGCGTCGGGACTTTTTCTTTTATAGCGATTTTTCTAACTCTGCAAAAAGTTCGCAGAGTTAGAAAAATCAGATTTTTTGTCATGGGGTGCATTCAAAAGAAAACCGATTCAATAAAAACTTTTGGAACTTTTCTTTGTCGTCAGGCGAATGATATATGTCAGCCACTTGTCGGCACGCTTTCATTCAATGAATAATTTTAGTTCTCTTAGCGATAGAGACCTGCTTCGTTTGATGGAAGCGGGCGACGAAGAAGCATTTGTTGCGCTTTACCGTAGGCGTCAACAATCAGTCTTTCGTTTCGCCTTGCAGATGAGCGGTTCCATGGAAATCGCGGAAGATGTCACGCAAGAGGTTTTTATAACGCTTTTGCAATCACCGCGAATTTACGATGAGTCGCGCGGTTCTTTGAGTTCTTTTTTGTACGGCGTTGCGCGAAATTACGTTTTGCGAAAACTAAAACGTGAAAGCCGTTTGCTCGCCCTGTTTGACGACGAAAAAGAAGACGACGAAAGTTTTGTTGCGAATGTTGATTTGCCCGGAGATTTAACACGCGACGAAACAATCAAGGCGGTGCAAAAGGCTGTGTTGGCTCTGCCGCAAAATTATCGTGAGGTTGTTGTTCTTTGTGATTTACACGAGTTAAGTTATGCAGAAGTCGCAGAGATTGTCGGTTGTGCCGTGGGAACTGTGCGTTCGCGGCTTCACAGAGCAAGAAAACTTTTGATTGAAAAATTGTCGGTGAAAGACGAATGGTCGGTCGTGAGCGGCGAATGGTCTGTGGAATTTTGAAGGATATAAAGCACAAGAAGATTTTCAAATGAACTGCAATTCGGTTGAAGAAAAATTATCGGCAATAGCACGCGGGCAACTCTTTGATGCCGAAAACAAGCGAGAGGCTCTGGCACACACGGAATACTGCGTGCCATGTGCGGAGCGATTAAACCGCGAACAAATTTTAAGTTCTCAGTTAAAGACTTTTACTGTCGCTATGTCAGAGGTTTCCGCTTCGCCAAAAATCGAAACGGCTTTGCGCGAAGCCTTCAAAACAAAATCCACACAAACAAAAGTCGTACAATTTGCGCCGCATCGTAAAAACCAACGCGGCGTGTGGGCTGTCGGCGGCGCGATTGCCGCATCCTTTTTGGCAATTGGTGTTTTAGTAACACAGAGTTTTGTTTCTACGCCCAATACACAAAAAACTTTGGCGGCTGTGATTCTGGGCGCGGATGAAATCGAAAAAGCGATTGAATCAATTAACCGACAACCGCAGGAAAACAGCCCGACAGAATCACCTCAAAATCTTTATGCAGTTGATAGAAACGGACAAAGAATAAAACCCGTAAGTGTTAAGAAACATAAGGCGGTCAAAAGAGACGAAGAAATCAGAGAAACAGAAATTGCTACGGAGTTTATTTCTTTACAACAAGAAGGATTAGATTCAATGCCCGCGAACGGGCAAGTTGTTCGCGTTAAATTAAAGCATTCCGCGTTAATCGCATATGGACTCCCGATTGACATGGAACGGGCTAATGAAAACGTGACTGCGGATGTCGTGTTGAGCGAAGAGGGTGTTGCCTGTGCCATCCGATTCGTTCACACGACGAAATCAAAATAAAACTTTTAAGAATTTTGCCGGACATATTTTTAAGGAGCATTGGAAATGAAAAAGAGAAGTTTTACTTCATTATTATTGAGTGTCTTGTTGTTGAGCCTGAGCGTTCCAACGTTTGCACAATCGCAACAAGGCGGCGGTAAAGTTATAACGGAAAAACCCGTTGCCACGACACAAATCGCGGGCGGAAACGGCGTTTACACAGTGACCGGAGCAACCGGCGGTGTTGCTATTGCGGGCGGCGACGGCAGTGCGTTTACTTATGTTTCTTCATATGGCGTTAACGAAACACTTGTTAAAGGTCAGCCTATGTCAGCCGAAGCCATCAATGAATCCATTCAAATTTTAGCTGACGGCAACAGAATCGTTCGTAAATCAACAACAATGATCTACCGCGACAGCGAAGGACGTTCGCGCCGTGAACAGACACTTTCCAGTGTGGGACAGTATGCTTCTGCCGGCGAACCTCCACGCATTATAAGCATATATGACCCCGTTGCCGGTGTGAGTTATACACTTGATGCGAGAACCAAAATCGCACGAAAAATTGTCTTTTCAGCATCAGGTCAGAAAGACTTCAACGCCGGATACGCGACAGGAACAACTTACTCGATGAGTAGAGGACAAAGCGGTACTGTTACCGTTGCAACGGCTGATGCGGCACAAAAAGCAGAGTTAGAAGCGAAACTCGCAAAAACAAAAGAGAAAGCCAAAGAGAAAGTAGCAACAACAGTTTCAGGCAACGCAGTTGTTGTTGCAGATGGTGTTGCACAAACAAGTTCTTATTCAGGTACTGTTAAAAAGAGAGAGAGAAAAGAAGAATCACTAGGCAAACAGACGATGGAAGGTGTCGAAGCCGAAGGCACGCGTTTCACAAGTACAATACCTGCGGGCGAAATCGGCAACGAGCAACCAATAAACATTGTTACCGAAAGATGGTATTCGCCGGAACTCAAACAACTTATTTACACTAAAACCAGCGACCCGCGTTTTGGCGAAACCATCTATCGTCTCACAAACATAAATCGCAATGAACCAAACCGCTCGCTCTTTGAAGTTCCGACAGATTACACCATCCAAGAGATGCCTGTAAGAAGCGTAATGAGGGAAAAGATGGAGCGCGAAAACAAGGAAGCGAAAGAAGCGAAAGAAAAGACAAAAAAACCGCTGGAATAAGCTTTGAATTTTGAATCGGTTTTCATAAGAAACGGGCGATTAACCCTATCGCCCGTTTTTTTCTGTTTGTTGATAAAAAGCGAAACATGATAGAAATACGTTGATTCAAGTTTCCGAGCGGAGAATTAAGTAGCAAATGAGTTTTATCAAGAAGGCTTCAGCGACGATGATTTTATTCGTATTGATTTTGGCGGGATGTAATTCCGATGAAAATCAAACGGGTAAAAACAGTTCGTCAAAACCGCAAACGGCTTCGACGCCTGTAACAAGACCTACGCCGGACGACGGCGCAAGGCGCATAATGATTGATGAGTTAAAAGCAGAGTACGCAAATAAAAAAGATGACATCGTTTTTGTAGATACACGCGGAGCAGATGCGTATAAAGCAAGCCACATAAAAGGCGCGATTCTTCTGACTGATTTTCAGCAACGTGCGGCAGAGTTTCCGCGTGACAGGATGATTGTTACTTACTGCACCTGACCGCAGGAACATTCAAGTGCCGGTGCGGTGCTTACGCTCAACAATCAAGGTTATAAAAACGCCGCTGCTTTGGTTGGCGGAATGGCGGCTTGGCAAAATGCAGGACTTCCGATGAGTTCGGGCGAAACGCCGTAAAATATTAATAAGGCAAAAGGGCAAGGGGGCAAATTAAGGAGAAAATTGAAATGCGAAAAGCTCTTTTATCCTGCGGATTTATTTTGTTGATTGCTTTGGGTTGTTATAACAGCAACACAAATAACACAAGCAATTCAAACAACAAAAACGGTTCGGACAAACCCGATATTCCAAAGTCAAAAGGGGATTTCTCTACGCCGAAAGCGGCAGTTGAGACTTTTATTGCAGCAGCGGAAAATAAGGATTTAGACCTTCTCAGCAAGTGTTTTGATGTAGAAAGCCCCGGAGAATTTCGACGATACCGTGAGAAGACCGCAACGCAAAAGGACTTGGACAGTCTGGCTAACTTCGCACAGGGTGCGACAGTGAAAGACGTGGAAGAACGCGGCAACAGCGCAATGGTTAGAGTGAAATTCAAACAGCGCGATGAAGAAATAGAAATGAAAAAATCATCGGACGGCTGGAAAATTCTGGACTTCTAAAATAAGAATAACCAAAAGACATATGGGCAAAAGGAAATGACATTTTGCTCTTTAATTTTTCCTGTCTTTACATCTTTCCCATAACATCAATGTCAATCAAGGATAGGAATCTTACTTTTTTTCCACTAGCCCAACCGTTCACGGTTAGGAACTGATGGTCTAATCCAATTTTCAGCCCCGTTTAGGGGGCGAAAGATGGCAAAGCCTCTATCAAAAGCCCCATGAATGGGGCTGAAAAACTGATATATTTCGTTTCCCAGCCATGAATGGCTGGGCTAGTGGAAAATTCATTGCTACCCTTGATTCGCATCATCAATAAGCCGATAACTATAAAGGCTATAAAACTTTCATTCGCTTGATTGTTCCAAAGATGTTTTTTTGCACACAGAATCTATCAAAATGCTCACAAATTACGGACGAAAAAATATTTTGAGTCATGATGATAAGACCATTCAACCTATTCAAGATTAAACAAGTTTGGCATTTTCTAAACAGTAAAAATGTATGTAGATTCCCGCGTGATAAAAAACTATTTTCTTGTTTGAAAAATGGAAATGAGTTAGCATTCACACTTTGTAAACTACTGAATAACAAAGCAATAGCTCTGACAATGACGTTACAGAAGGTGCTGGCAGGGAATTGAAAAGTTAAGAGATTACTTTAGCTTGCACACTCTACGTTGTTGACCTGTAAGGAAACTTACGGGCTAGTGTCGTTTTGTGACAAGCCATTATTACAAACGATTTTAATTCTCGGTAAAAGCTTCAAAAGCTTACATGAGCGACAATATCAGAAATGTCTCTCTTGCCCGAAAACTGAGAAAAGTTTTTTTGAGGAGTTCCCAAATGAGAAGTCGTTCAAAATTTATGATAGCGGCGACGTTAAGCCTTTCACTTTTCGCGTCAACAGTCGCAAAAGCAGGACCTGTCCAGTTAAATAACGTCCGACAGGTTATCAAAGGTTCGCCCGCATCCGGTTGGCAAGACGGTAATTCCGAATTGCGTACAAGCACACCGATAACCGACCCGATAACTGACCCTAAAACAAAAACAGAGAACACAGACCCAAACAAAGCCCAAACCCCGACTGACCCTACACTTCAACAAGAAATTCCCGTAAGGACAGAAACATTTGAAGAGTTTATCGAAGATACCGCGTGTGATTGCCCAGGTGAAGCACCACCAATAACAACAGGAGGAGGTTTCCCCTGGTGGGTTCTTGGCGCGGGAGCAATTCCGCTTGCGTTTATTGACAGAAAGAAAACGCCGGAGGACCAACCGCCGGGAAGCACACCGACACCAACGCCGACAAACACCCCGCCGGGTGTCCCCGAACCGGCAACGCTTCTGCTTTTTGGTTCAGGTTTATTGGCACTCGGCGTGGGCGCACGTCGTCGCTTTCGTCGCAATGATGATGATATTACAGGTCAAACACCGACAATAGGGGAGGGCTAACCGAAATGCGAAATAGAATAAGTTTGAAATTTATTGCTACGCTTGCTCTCGTGTTTGCGTTTGCTACCTTTGCCTTTGCAGACGAAAAGAAGAAAACGAAAAAGACTACAGGAACATTGAAAATCACAACCGAACAGGGAAGCTATCCTGTTTATGTTGACGGTCAGTTTATTGGAAACTCTTCGCCAAACGAAGCTGTTATGGATGTTCAAACGGGAACACGCACGGTTGAAGTCAGATTCCCGAATGGCAAATCGTTTACGAAAAGCTATCCGTTCACTACGACACAACCTGTTTGTATCTGTTTCAAGAAAATAACACGGTCAATTAACACGCCGTGTCCGCATCTTGTTCAGGTGGGCGCACCGGATGTCGTTACTGACGGTGATTTGGTTACATTTACGTCAAATGTAGATGTTGCGCCAAACCCGAAAAACAGCACGCCGGCGATGGTAAATTACAATGATTTCCTGAATATCCCGCGACTTACCACAAGATTGCGTGACCAGCGCGACCCCGTTGCACAATGTGTTCGCGCACGATTTTCTTCGCGCATTATTTCTTTGCTTGAAAAGGATTTTACACATTCGGGTTCAACGACATTTACGGCTAATGATTTTGCTAACGCACAGTTGTTGGCATTGAAACTACGTGCGGGTAATGAACCCTTAACCAAGTTTTTGAAAAACAGTCTTTCCTCTTCAACAAGAAAGATGTTGAGCGGCTATGACGGCAGTTCAGCTTTATCCAGCGAATTACTTACGGCTTTGGCTACAGATTTCAACAACATTATTAGTGGTGGTTCGATTTACGCGACAGACCGTTTTGTTGGCATTGTGCTTTCAGGTGAATCCAAAGAGATGCTCAACCGTACACTCAATGCGAGCGAAGTGAGAACCCTGAATCGTATGTTGTTGGAAGATGCTTTTCCGACAGAAATCAAACGTATGGGCGGTAACGATGCAGATAACCTCGAACTCGGAAACGCTCTCGCGGATGAATTCAATCTTTTGATTAAAGGACCATCGCTCAGAAACGAATCATGTTTTAGCGGTGTGCAAATGTCAGAGATTACAAAGAAAGCATCGGGACAATCATTCAACCGCTTATTGCTTGAAGATGCTTTTGCTGGTGAAATCGTAAAAATAGGAACCGCTTACGGGCAATCAAATACACCCGTTCGTTACAAATGGACGGTTGTTCCTTCAAATGCCCGCATCGTCGGACCGTCTGACCGCGATTCGATTATAGTTGACACAACGGGATTGGGAAACCAACTCGTAAGCGCGACGGTGACAATTGATGATGGCAGAGAAGATAACCTTTGCCGCCAAAACAACATGGCTTCAACAAAGGTGAAGCCTATTCCGCCTCCTATTCCGCCGCGTAGATTTGTTGAATTCCCGTCGGTTGCATTTGACGATGACAAAGCAAACTTTGACGCATATGCGATTGAACTTCAAAACAATCCGACGTGGAAGGGTTACGTCATCATCTACAAAGGCACGAAAAGTAATCAAGCCAAATTCGACAAACTGAGTGCGCGAACGATTGATTACATAATCAAGACACGCGGTATTCCGGCAGACAGAATTGTCGTTCTAAACGGCGGGACCAGAGACTCGGATTATTTTGAACTTTGGACTGTACCGGAAGGGGCTACGCCACCGACGCCAAACATGAAATAGGTGGTTAAGTAAAAAGTAAAAAGCAAAAATAACAGCCAATAAATATGGCTCTTTATTTGAAACTTTATACCCAAAGACTTTTCGTTATAACAATTAAAAAAGAGTGATGAGAGCCAATAGGTTTTCATCACTCTTTTGTTTTTATGGAAGTTGATTTATAAATCCACTTCGTTTTTCTTTTGCCTTTAACCAGTAAGAAATGGCAAATGAAAAATGAAAAATGGAAAATTATTATGTCAGCACCAAATATAGAAACGATTGTTAATTTGTCTAAAAGACGTGGTTTTGTTTTTCCTGCATCGGATATTTACGGCGGGCTTGGAAGCAGTTGGGATTACGGTTCATTGGGAGTTGAACTATCGAACAACATCAAACGAAATTGGTGGCGTTGGATGGTCTATGACCGCGATGATATGGAAGGGCTTGATTCGGCGATTATTCAAAATCGTCTTGTCTGGAAATACTCCGGACACGAAGATACATTCAACGACCCGATGGTTGATTGCCGCGAATGCAGGACAAGATTGCGTGCAGACAAACTTGAGGAAGGAAAATGCTCAAATTGCGGTTCGACAAATTTAACCGAACCAAGACCTTTTAATCTGATGTTTCGCACTACGATTGGCGCGGTTTCTGCTGATGACGACCCGACAGCATTGGCATATCTTCGTCCTGAAACAGCGCAGGGAATTTTTACCAATTTCTTAAATGTGCAAACAACAATGCGCCGTAAACTCCCTTTCGGCGTGGCGCAAATCGGAAAGAGTTTTCGCAACGAAGTCACACCCGGAAATTTCATATTTCGCACACGCGAATTTGAACAGATGGAAATGGAATACTTTGTAAAACCCGGAACGGACGAAGAAATTCACCAATATTGGATTGATACTTGTAAACAATGGTTTTTGGATTTAGGAATCAAAGAGGAAAACTTAAAACTTTACGAGCAAGACGAAAAAGAACGCGCTCATTATGCGAAACGCTGTGTTGATATTCTCTATCGTTATTTCTCCGAACGCGATGATGAAGAAAAACAGTGGGATGAATTGATGGGTATTGCTAATCGGACAGATTACGATTTAAGTCATCATTCAAAAAAGGCTCTTGATAAGGACGGTAATCGTCTTAACACAGATTCAACCGAAGACCTTTCTTATTTTGAAGATGCAACGAAAGAGCGTTTCTATCCTTACGTAATTGAACCTGCGGCGGGTGTGAACCGCACAATGCTTGCGGTGATGATGGACGCTTACACTGAGCGAGTAAATGACAAGGGCGAAAAGCGTGTGATTTTGAGTTTGAAACCCGAACTCGCCCCGATAAAAGTTGCGGTTCTTCCATTGGCGAAGAACAAACCCGAAATCGTAACGGTCGCAAAACAAATCAAGAAAGATTTACAGCCCTTTATGCGTGCGGTTTACGATGACACGGGCGGCATCGGAAAACTCTACGCACGACAGGACGAAATCGGAACGCCTTTCTGTCTAACGGTTGACCACGAATCGTTGGAAGACAACGCCGTTACGGTGCGTGACCGCGACACATGGCAACAAGAACGCGTGAAGATTTCAGACCTAAGAGAGCATTTACAAAAGAGACTCTAAAAAAGAATTACCCGCGAAATGACGCGAAATGACGCGAAACAGTATTAAAACTTTTCGCGTCATTTCGCGCTCGTTCGCGGGCTAATTAAACTGATTTATGTGGTCGCCCACTTCTCTAAAAGTCTTCGTCGTGTTTCCAATTTCTCTTTCACGTTTGGAACTTTCAGAACAAGTGTTTCGAGATGGCGAAGGTAATCATCTTCTTTGATTATCTCTCTTACCTCTGCGATAAACGGTTTGAGTTTTGCGAATACAACGAGATGTTCCGAATTTGAATCAAGGAACAGCTTTTCATCAATGCCTCCGTTGTTTACGAACGAAGCCGCCATATCCCAATATGAAGCGACCATGCGATAGTTTGCACTCGCACGTTCGCCGCTCAAGAGCAGTTGAACAATATCCATTGCACTTTGCGGATGAAACTCCGTTAAGAACCAAATACGCGCTTTTCGCATTGCCTCGTCGCGCCTGATTTCATAAAGCCTGATTGTCGCAAGAACGTCTTGTTGTTTTACAGTTTCCATTGATAACACTCCTTAGTTGTTTAAGAGATTGCTCTTTTCGCTCAGTTTCAAATCTGCGATTACAGCCGATGAATCAAGGACAAGAAGGTTTTGTGAAAGTCGCAAATTGCTCACAGCTTCTTCTAATTTTCCGTTTGATTGTTTCAATGCGATTTCAAAATGGCGTTTCGCGGCTTCAAAGTTTCCGATTTTTGCATACATCACCCCCAGATTGTTGTGGCTTGCGGGAAAGCGTTTGCCCCCATATTTTATTGCACTCAGGAAATTTTCTATTGCTGTTTCGTAATTGTTTTCCCGTGCGGAAAGCATACCCAATTCAAACAAAGCATTTGTGTCTTTTCCGCCCGATAGCTCAATCGTTTTTGAAAAAGAGGCTTTTGCATTGACTGAATCTTTTAGCTGAATGTAAGCCATTCCAAGTGAATACCAAGCCTGTGCGTAATCGCCGTTTTTGAGTTCAATTGCCGTTTTGTATTCAGTGACGGCTTTTTCCGTAAAACCGAGATGGTAATAACAAACGCCTATGTTGTAGTGCAGAACTGCTTGCTGATTGTCTCCGAATGTAAGCCCGTTTTGATATTCGTTCAGTGCTCTTTCATAGTTTCCGCCCGCCGCCGCACGATTGCCGCGTTCTAAAAACATCTGTGACAAATCTGTGGACTGTGCCGAAGCGGCAGAAAAAGAAACAAAAATAAGAAATGAAATGTAGAAAAGTTTTCGCATAAATTCCTCCGTTGAAAATTCGATTGCTAACAACGGAGTGGAATTTACGCTAAAGATGGTTGAGAAATCTTTTCGCTGGTTGCTGTTTATTTTTTAAGATTGCTCAGAAAGAAGTTTAAGCGAGTTTCAGTTCGCGCCAGAGTTTCGGCGTCTTATTTGTGAACTTGCGAAATAGTGTTGTGAAGTGACTCTGATTTTTGAATCCCGAACGAAAACCCACTTCAACAAGCGGCAAATCGCTTTTCGCAAGCAGTTTTTTTGCTCTTTCGATTCTTTGTTCCGTCAGATATTGTTGCGGAGTAAGACCCGTTGTTTTTTTGAACGCCCTTGCGAAATGATACGGGCTGAGACCGACGTAATCGGCTATTTCATTGAGCGTTACATCGTCTTCAAGATGTTCGTTTATAAACTCTTTTGCGCGTCGGAGTTTGCTACCGGAAAGACCGCCAATTGAAAGAGTTTCGGGAATTGTACTTGACGTTGAATAATGTCTTACAAGATGAAGTGCCAGCGAATGAACCAGGGATTCCGCATAAAGACGACCTTGTGCTTCGTTGGATTTTGATTCAGCCAAAAGAGCAAGACCGAATTGAATCAAAAGCGGGTCTTGCATCCCGTAAGTTTCAATAAACTCAACTTGTTTTGAAAGCTTTAGATTCGCCGCAGCTTCCACAACAAGGGCTTTATCAATCTTCATGTAAAGCAGTTCAGTTTCGCCTTCCCAATGGCAATGAACAGGTTGTCCGGCGGGAAGCAGACAAGAACTCCCGACCGTACCGCAATTGGGTTTTGTCATGCCTGTTGCCGTATGTTTTTTGGTGAAAAAAGTGCCAAAAAGAGGAATAGTCAATTCATGTTTTTGGTCAACCATTTCTTCAATCCCGCCCGCCAAAAATCTTGAATTGTATAATACCAAACCTTCCCATTGCGCCGTGTGGTGAAAGATTACAGGATTCTGATTTTCAGGAACTCTCCAATTAACTTTCATAAATTCTCCGTTTGGTTTGTAAGCGATTACTTACATAGTGCGCGTTTTTACATCGGATAGGTTAAATTTGCAACTGAAATGGTTACGAATCTTAAAAATGAAAGTTCACACATCGAAAAATGATTTGTCGCAATCGGATGAAATATGTACTCTTACCAATGTTATGGCTGTTGTAAAAAAAAGAAACGAACAAACCGAGTCCAGGCTTTTGCTTGAATCGAGCGAACCTGTCGAATTGCCGCCCGCCGAAGTTGATGAGAGCGCGGTGCTTGTGCAGTTTGATAAATTCAAACCTTTTATTCACGAACTCTTGGAAGAGTTGCGCGAGGGGACAATGGCGGAAATCGTGCCTGTGATGAACGACGGTTCTACGTTTGCAATTCACGGCGAGACAAAAACTTTCTGGGTGAAAATCTGGCACAAACCCGATTCGGAGATGAGACAGATTGAGCGCGTGCAAATTTTTAGTTGCGTACCTTCGACATTAGGGCTAAAAATCACATTTTAAGATTATGGTTAAGAAAGAGAAAAAGAGAGCTACGACAGGAACGCGAAAAGTTTCTTTGGAAGAACAACTAGGCGCAATTGTGAGCGTGGTTGATGTTTCAAGTGCTTTGTCCGCGCCGATTGTCAGTTCGATTAAAAATCTTTTGCAACAAGCCGCAGCTTCGATGGGTTCTGACGAAGCTTCGGTTCTTGTCCGTGACGGCAATAAAGGCGGTTTGAAGTTCTTAATAGCAATCGGTCAGGTCGCAGATAAATTGATGAAGTTGAAAATTCCGCCGGGTAAGGGAATCGCAGGCTTTGTTTTTTCTTCCGGGCAAACGATGGCTGTCACAGACGTGGCGCAAGAAGAAAGTTTTTATGCTGAAGTTGATAAGAAAACCGGATACTCTACGCAGACAATTCTCGCAACGCCCTTGCGTGTTGACGGCGAAGTGATAGGCGTTCTGGAGTTTGTAAACAGAATCGGTGAACCGCCCTTTGAGCCTTTTACGCCTGATGAAATGGACAACGCGGCATACTATGCCGAAGCTATCGCAACGCTTGTTGATGCAAACGAAGCCGCCTGTTTGATAGAGACGCTTTTTGCGCGGATGATTGAAAGCGTGAAAGATGAAAAAATAGTTGACGAGAAAGAACTAAAGCGTTGGCTCAAAGAGGTCCGCACAGCCCCCGAACACAGAGACATGATGGCAATGGCTTTTGCTTTAAGAGAAGTTGCAAGTCGTGGCGACGCCGAACGCAAGTTTTGTCTTGACGCAATTGAAGCATTGGCAAGATACACTGCGAAAAATAAGGATGCCGGATACAGTTTTCTCAAATATGAGATATGAACTTTGAGTTCTGAGTTATAGGCGAATAATTAAAAGCATTTACTTTTGCCTTTTTACTTTTTACTTTTTACTTAATAAACCCTGTCCCCAATCACGTTATATCAATGTCGAGAACAGGTTCAATAACAACAAAAAATTTAAGACCGACAAAGACCAACGATGCCGAGTTGTGGTCTGCAATAACGCCCGATGCTTTATGGCGCGAGCGCACGGGGCATGGCGTTCGTGTTGCCATTGTTGACAGCGGAATTGATACAACACACCCCGCGCTCGCGGGTAAAATAAAAGAGTCTGTCGAAGCGGTTTCGGAACACGGCAAGGTGGTTTTCAAAGAATCAACTTCGGGCGATGCGGCGGGACACGGAACTGCTTGTGCAGGAATCATCACTTCGATAGCAACTGATGTGGAGCTTTTTAGTGTTAAGGTTCTTGGTCCAAACGCATCAGGTTCGGGCGAGATGTTTCTTGCTGGTCTTGAGTATGCAATCAAACGAAAAGCAAACATCATCAACCTTTCGCTCGGAACAACAAAACAACAATACTTCGCACCATTACATGATTTGTTAGACAGGGCTTATCAAACGGGTTGCATGGTGGTCGCGGCGGCAAATAATCTTCCGCAACCGAGCTTTCCGTCTGTATTTTCTTCTTCGCTTGTTTCCGTAATCAAAAGCAGTGAGACAGACCCGTACAAATTCGGTTTTCGTTACGGTGAAGTTATAGAACTGACAGCCCCGGGCGTCGGAGTTCGCACAACTTGGCTGGGCGGCGGTTATCGCCAAATGACAGGGAACAGTTTTGCATGTCCACACATTGTAGGAATCATCGCGCTGATAATGGAGGCTTATCCGTATCTGACGCCGTTTCAGCTAAAAACGATTCTCTACGCCATAGCCCAGCGCAATCAAGCCGAATGAAATTTAGAGCGATTTTTCAAATTTGAGATTCAAAGTCTTTGCTCAAGTTCAATCAGTTTTTCAATAAAAACTTTTCGCCTTTCTTCTGCAAAAGGATTGCCTTGCTGAATTGTCTGAAACAATTCCCAAGAGTCTTCTGCCAAAAGAGAAGCGGCTTTCATCAGTTCTTCGTAAGATACCGTTGCAAGTTCGGAATCTTCTACGTGCAGTTCAAAAAGGGCACGCGCAACGAAATGCGTCAGAGCCTGAACATGAGCCATCTCTTTATCATGTTCTTCGGGTGATTTTTCTAAAACCGCAAGCTTTAATACATCAGCAAGAAAACTTTTAACTTCTTTGCGTTGCACAGTTCGCACAGGACAAAAAGCAATCTTCAAACCTTCAATCCCGTCTTTGCCACTTTGAGGTCCGAACAAAGGATGAGTGCCGACAATTTCAACGGAATCGGGAAGATGTTTCAGCATTAGTTCAATCGGCTTCATCTTTACAGAGCAAACATCAATTACCAAAGCATCGCTTTTCAAATACGGTTTGGCGCGTTTCAAAACGTCTTCAAATGCTTTTAGCGGTACAGCGAAGATAACAATATCTTTGTTTGCGACATTTTCAAACTCACCACAATGAACGCCGATTTTCTCCGCCTTTTTTTTGTGGTCACTGTTGTCGCAGACAGTCACAGCAAAGTGCCTCACAAGATGCCGCGCCATAAACTGTCCGAATTGTCCGAAGCCAATAATTCCAATTTCTTTCATATTATGTGGATACAAGAGAGGTTGTTATCAAATTCTAATCTTCCCAAATCTTTCGACCTTTTCATCATTTTCAGGTTTCATTAAAACGGATTCGTCCTGTTTGCGTTTGTCTTGTTCTTTTTCTGAAAAATAGTTTGCCCATTCTGTTGGTGCGTCAAAGGTTTCGCCGCCGTGTCGTGTAAGGCGCGGGCGAATGCGGCACATTACGGGTGTGTTGACGCCTACGCCGCTTATTACGGCTTGTCCTTTTGTTAATGCGGGGAGTTCGTCTAACAATTGTCGTCCTGCACCTTCTACGGATTTTGCTACGGTGTCCTGGTCAATCGGGTTGACGATTCGCATGATGATTTGCGTCATACACTGCGAGAGAACGTCTTGGTCTAATTTGCCGGGGCGTTGTGTTATCAGCCCGACGCCGACCCCGAATTTGCGACCTTCTGAAAGAATCTGTTTCAAGATGTTTGTTGAAACAACCGTGGTGCCTGCGGGCGCGAAACGGTGCGCTTCTTCCAGTAAAGTGAAAACGGGGTAAGGCAGATAATTTTCGCCGTGTTCCGCATCGCCGCGAACTGTCATCATACGTGCTTTGTTTACACGGCGAAGAATTGTTCCGACTATGACCTGTTGTTCGTTCTGTTCAATGTCCGATAGTTGAAGAACGGTGCAGCGTCCGGGCTTAAACAAATCCTGAAGCGGGATGTGTTCGGCGTCAGAAAACAAGCCGTCTATGCGGTCAAAACGCGAATCAAGCCGCCACAATAAACCGTCAATCGAAGAAGCATTACCTGATGAACTGGCTTTGTCTTCGTCTCCGTATTTTTGCTCAATCACATAATCACGCAAATCGTGATAAGCGTAAGTTTCGCGCTGACCTTGCGGGCTTTCTTTCAAACGCCTGAATGCTTGCGCCAAAAAGTGAAGCATCTTGTCGGATGTACCTTCGGGCAAAAGGTATTTCACATCTGCTTCTGTCAAAGAAGAGAATCGGACTTTAACTTTGTCGTGCGGAATTATTTTGACTTCGGGTTTGTAATTATCTTGCGCGAACTGTGAATCGCCTTCGATTGCTGACATCGTATGATATTCGCCGTGCGGGTCAACAATCAAAACTGCTGCGCGGTTGTAGGGGCGCATCATCTCTTCAATCAAAACGCCCGCCGTATAGGATTTGCCCGAACCCGTCGAAGCCAAAATTGCAAGGTGAGTCGAAACCACATCTTTAACAGAAAGAATAACGGGGACTTCATTGGCGGCACGCGTGAGTAAACTCCCTACATGGGCAGAACCAATTTCTTCCGCACGCTTTGGCGACAGCATTTGCGAAAGCGTTTCGCTCGAAGCCAAAAACACGGGGTCGCCCGGATTTGGCGGGATGCGCGGGTTTATAAAATCTTTCATCACCTTGCTGTAATAGCCGATTGTCTCGACGGTGATTTCGTAAAGCTCAAGCGCGTCACCATCAAACCCAATCAGTGAAGAAACAATCGAAGGTGGTGTTTGCGGGTCTGAAAGAAACGCATCGGGCAGTTGTCTGACAAGGCTACGCGAAGTGATGTTGCCGACAATGTGGCGTTCTTTGTCGCCGTCTTGTGCGACATAATAGACAAACTCGCCTATGCGCGTGTGTTTGTTGTCCGCCGTAATAAAAAGATATTCGTGCGGCAGTTCGCCGGGTCCTTTGACTGTGCCTGTGAGCAAGTCGGAAATGTTTTCACTCATAATCAAAAGTTCTGTCCGGTTTTTAGATTTCGCCGTGAGTATATCACGTCCGTTTTTCAAGATGCGCTGTAAAGGAATTGGCATAACGTCAGACAAACGGGAACAAAACCAATAAAGCGAAGTCTAAAGTCTCACATCAATTTCTTTCGGAGAAAATCAAATGAAAATCAAATTTGAATTTAGCTTCAAAACGCTGTGGTTGTTTGTCAGTGCGATTTTTCTTACATTGCCTGTGTTTGTTCCGTCATTTCCCGATTCTGTGGTTTTTTTCGGAGATGTAATGACGCTTTCTTCGACAATCCTTTTTGTTATCTCTTTTCCCCTTAGTTTATTGGGTTTGCCTTTATCTGCACTATTGCAGATGTTATGGAACGCAGACGCGCAATCAATTCAAGGTTTTTATTTACAGGCAGTCTCGTTTTTCCTGACGGGGTTTGTGCAATGGTTCGTTGTGGTGCCGCGCGTCATGAAAAAGGTTTCCTCAAGAAAACACGAGCCAACGGTTAATGAGTATCAAACTGTAAACAGCGATGACAAAAAATTGCCCGTTGCTTTTGATGAATCAGGATTCACGCCACTTGAGAACGTCTTGAAAAATAAAGAAGAAGAAACAAAAGTCCGCTATAAAGAATCGTAAAAGAGTGTTTTCATTTTGATATGAAGTCAGCTTTTACTTAAAACTTCACTCTGCCTTCTGCCTTCCTTTTTGCGCTTCTGTTAATATGCCTCGCCATGAGAGGACAATTCACTGTTATTGCCGACGATGTAAAACTCGGGCTTGGCGTCAAGGTTTTTCATTTCGTAAATATGTACGGTTGTGAGATTGGCGACGGTACAAAAGTCGGTTCATTTGTTGAAATTCAAAAAGGCGTTGTGGTTGGAAAGAACTGCAAAATCTCGTCGCACACTTTTATCTGCGAAGGAGTAATAATTGAAGACGATTGTTTCATAGGTCACGGCGTTATGTTCATCAACGACAAATACCCGCGTGCCACAAACGAAGACGGTTCAATGCAAACCGAAGCCGATTGGAAACTGGAAACAACGCACATCAAAAAGGGTGCAAGCATCGGAAGCAACGCAACAATCCTCTGCGGCGTGACAGTCGGCGAACGCGCAATCGTCGGAGCAGGAGCAGTCGTAACGAAAGATGTTCCGGACAATTCAACAGTCGCAGGAAATCCGGCAAATATCTTAGAAAAATCAAAATAAATGCTAAAAAATATTTTGCATGAAAAGAATATATGTATATGCAGGTGCTGAAATATCAAGCAGAGATTATTCTGATTTTAGAGTTGGTGAAAGAGCTAATTTTGCTCTTGAGTTTTATTCAAAATCTTCTCTATTGCCATCTAGCGAAAGAAATATATTGGCAGAGCACTTGAAATGTGCATTTTACAAAGTTTGCGGGAAAGTTGTTTATAGGACAAAACAAGTTTGGGTAATTGATATTGGTTTTTTACTATTTAGGCTGGAAACACCACCTGATTTTGCAATAAAAGATTCGTGGGTTGAAGGTGAAATATGTGTCAGTATTGCTCCAGATTATTACCTTGAATACTTAAAGAAAAGTCTGTCAGATATGCCAGAACTCGCTTGTGAATTTTTAATTGAACAAACCATGATTGATACGACTCCATTGATTACAGTCATTGACCCTGTTGATAACAGTGAATACTGGATAGGAGATGAAACAAAAATATCCTTCCGCGAAGTTAAATCAGCTAGAGACACATTCGATGATATCAATGGAAACGGATATATCTTAAAATGTCTTAGGATTAATTAAAATAATTTTAGATGAGGTTTTATAATAAATGATTCCTTTTGTTGACTTAAAAGCTCAATATCAATCAATCAAAACTGAAGTTAATGAAGCTATCGGGCGCGTGCTGGATAACACTTCTTTTATCCTTGGCAAAGAGGTTCAGGCTTTTGAAGAAGCGTTTGCAGATTACGTTGGCGCGAAACATTGTATAGCGGTCAATAGCGGAACTGCCGCGATTCAAGTCGCGGTTCAGGCATTTGGATTTGATAAAGAAAGCGAAGTGATTATTCCCGCGAACACTTTCTTTGCGACGGCGGAAGGCGTTTCAACCGCTAACGCAACGCCTGTTTTTGTTGATTGCGACGCGGTTTCCTACAACATTGATATAACGAAAATTGAAGCCGCGATAACTGATAAAACAAAAGCAATCATGCCCGTTCATCTTTACGGGCAAGCGGCTGACCTGGACCCGATTTTCGAGATTGCAAAACGTCACAATCTTTTAGTTATTGAAGACGCTGCACAGGCACACGGCGCACTCTATAAAAACAAACGTGTTGGTGCGCTCGGACACGCGGGATGTTTTAGTTTTTACCCGGGCAAAAATCTCGGTGCTTACGGCGAAGGCGGTGCGATTGTCACAAACGATGATGAAGTCGCACGTTATGCGCGACTACTACGCGACCACGGTTCGCAGAAAAAATATCATCACGAAATTATTGGCTACAATTTCAGACTTGAAGGTATTCAAGGTGCTGTGCTTAACGTGAAGTTGAAATATCTTGACGGTTGGAACGATTTACGAAGACAACACGCCGCCGCGTATAACGAGTTATTAAAAGACACGAATTTAATCCTGCCGCGTGAGATGGAATATGCGCGACACATCTATCATCTTTACGTTTTGCAATCTGAAAGACGCGACGAATTGATGAAGGCATTAAACTCTGCGGATATTCAAACAGGCATACACTATCCAATACCGATTCACCTCCAACCCGCTTACGAATTTTTAGGACAGAAAGAGGGCGATTTTCCCGAAGCCGAAAAACAGGCAAAGAGTTTATTATCTCTGCCGATGTTTCCCGAATTAACAAATGAACAAATTGAAAGCGTGACAAAAGCCGTGAACGATTTTGTCGGAAACGCGAGCGTCCCTGCAATGAGTGCTTAGCGAAATTAGACGAGGTGTAGTGTGAAAATAGCCTTCGTTAAAATATATGACTGAACTAAAAAACTTTCGTGGCATTGAAGGAGGAAATTTCTTTAAGCAAGACAGCGGATTTCAGCGTCTGCTTGAAAGACTATTGCCGCCTGAGATAAAGGAGCAGGTTTTCGCTTCGCTTAATGAATGCGGGCGATTGACGGCAGGGCATTGGAACGATTTGGCGAACCTTGCAAACAGAAAAGAGAACGAGCCGCGAATTGTTAAATTTGACCGTAGCGGCAACGCAATTGAGAAGATTGATTTTGGTTTGCCCGTAGCACAAATGCGGCGCGAGGTTGCTGAGTACGGGCTTTTCACAAAGAACAAAAATCACCTTCACAAACTCGCACAAGTTTATTTTCTGGCACACAACGGCGAATCATCTTTGACCTGTCCGATAAGTTGCACGGATGGTTTGATTGCCGCTTTAGAAGCAAAAGGTTCGGAAGAATTAAAAGAAAAATACTTGCCGAAAATTCTTTCCACGGAGACGCCTTTTGCAGGGGCACAATTTGTGACGGAACACGACGCAGGTTCGGATGTTGGCGCAATAACGACAAAAGCGGAAAAGAGTTCAGATTGTTGGCAGATTACGGGCGATAAATGGTTTTGCTCAAACCCCGATGAGTTTTTTGTTGTGGCGGCGCGTGTCAGCGGAGAAAAAGGCACAAACGGCGTAGGGCTTTTCTTTGTGCCGCGTGTGATTGAAGGAAAAGTCAATAATCTTTCGTTTTTAAGATTGAAAGATAAACTCGGCACACGCGCTTTGCCAACGGCGGAAATCAGGTTTGAAAATGCGGTTGGTTTTCCGATTGGTGACACACAAGACGGCTTCAAAACTTTGATGAACTATGTCTTGAATGTCTCGCGTATTCACAACGCTGTGAACGCCTGCGGATTTCTTCACCGTGCGATTTTAGAGGCACGAAATTACGCGGAGCAACGCAAAACTTTCGGGCAGGCGATAATCAATTACCCGCTTGTGAAAGAGACTCTTTTGAAACTTGAATCCAGGCTTTATTTGAAACTGAGTCTTGTTTTCAAACTGATTGCTCTGGTTGACGAACATGGTCTTGTTCCGACGGACGATGACCAGGCAATGTGGCAACGCTTTCTTATAAACCTTTCAAAATACAGAACGGCTGTTCAATTAACCGAATCAATCAAAGAAGCGATTTTACTGTTTGGCGGAAACGGCATCGTCGAAGATTTTACAATCCTCCCGCGTCTTTTGCGTGACAGCATGATTATTGAAACCTGGGAAGGGGCGCACAACACACTTGCCATGCAAATCACGCGGGATATGAAGCGTTCAAATCTGCTTGAAAGATATTTTGAAGAGGTCGCACGTTCAATGGAAAATTGGAGCGAAAATGTTTTGACGGATGAGCGAAAGAGATTGGTTGCAGTTTTCAATCGTGCAAAAGAGAGAATCACGAAAGAGCAAATAGCCGATGATTTGTGGACGGCAATAAACGCGCGACGAGTCACTGATTGCTTGGGTTCTTTGCTAGAGATAACTTGGGCGGCAGAAACCTTTACAAAAAATTCAAGAGAAAATTCTGTCGCCGAAAGTTTGATTGTCGCCGGATGCAACGAGTTATCTGATTCACCGATTAAGTTTATTTCGTTTACAGAGTACTAAACATCTGAAACATCTGACTTTTCTTAATTTCTAATTTGTTCCTGATGGTTTAGTACACTTTGATTCACAAGCATATTTAGCCGTGTTGCATTTCTGTAAATCACTACCTGTTTTGGCTTTCACGCGGCAAAGATTGAATTGACGCGAACACTCGGTTTTACACTCTTTTGCATTATCGTTGTTAATAGCTTTTGAGAGCATAGTCCAGAAAATGGCAAACGAGACTATCGCGGCTAACAGAAAAGCTAACGGAAAGTAATATCTGATTTGTTGTTTCATCTCTATCTCCTTTTCGATGTAAAAAAATCGTCTCATTTGTTAAAGCAGGAAAACGAAAAAGAACGGCTCAATAATTAAAAGAGAAAAATGTAAAAAATTCACTACAAATAATATAAAGATTAAAAGTAACTGATTAGTTCTACTTTGTTAGATTAAAATTTCACCGTAATTTCTGATATTACTGAACTTATTTGATTTAACCCGCGAAGCGGGGTGCTATCGCCCGTATTCACGGGCTAAAAACCACA
>Ga0187894_10002680_pt1 | contig 20954 bp, 18 predicted proteins | sample GBC1701081metaG_FD_136650 | JGI IMG/M metagenome (GOLD analysis project Ga0187894, IMG submission 136650) | White microbial mat communities from a lava cave in the Kipuka Kanohina Cave System on the Island of Hawaii, USA - GBC170108-1 metaG ...
CCGTCGCGGCCGATCCAGCGGTCGAACGCGTCGCTCACCGTCGCGACGTGTCCGCGCGCGACGAGCGCGCGCGCGATCTGCGGGCGGCCGATGGCGCGGCCGGCGGTGGCCTGCGAGAGGACGGCGTCGATGTCCAGGGGCGCGCCGAGATCCGCGAGCTTCGTCATGATGCTGCGCGCGCGCGACACGCGGTCCGCGCGCTGCGCGGCGAGGAACTCGAGCAGCGTCCGGTCCGTGCAGTCGAAGCCGTAGCCGAGGATGTGGACGTCGCTGCCGCGGTCGACGGCGGTGACTTCGATGCCGGGGGGGAAGCCGAGGCCGTGCGTGCGCGCGTGATCGCGGACGATGGGCAGCGCGGCGACGGTGTCGTGATCCGTAACGCTGAAGAGGCGGATGCCGGACTGTTGAAGGCGCGGCACCAGCGCGTCGGGGGCGACCAGGCCATCCGACGCCGTCGTGTGGAGGTGGAGGTCGATCACGCGTCCGCGCGCCGGGTCTTCTCGGCGGGCGGCCGCCGGCGCTGCGTGCGCTTGGTGAGCATCCGGTATTCGCGGATCAGCAGCTCGAGGTGCTCGCGCTCCTCATCCGCGAATTCGAGGAAGATCTGCTTGCCTTCGGAATCCTCGAACCGGTCACCGTAGCGCTTGAAGAAGCGGTGCGAGCCGCGCTCGCAGCGGATGCCGATCTTCAATGCTTCGAGGTCGGTCTTTACCTGGCTCAGTTCGTCCGCGCCGGCGGCGAACAGGCCGTTGGCCGCACCTTTGAAGAAGAGGAACGTGGGCCGCGATTCGAGCTCGGGGTCCTTGATCAGGAGCTCCTGATAGCGCGATTCGAGGCGGTGCAGGTGATCCTTTTCCTCTTCGGAGAGGCGCGTGAAGACGGCGCGGGCGCGCGGGTCGCGTGTGATCTTCGACGCGCGGGCGTAGAAGTCGCGGCCGCTGCGTTCGGTGGCGATGGCGATGCGGAGCGCGTCGCGCGCGAACAGCATCTCGGTCGTGCCTTCCTTCGCGACGGGCGGACGGCCAGTGCGGCATTCCTCGCAGGTGCCGTAGATCTGGACGACGCTTTGACGGGCGGAGAAATTGCGGGCGGCGGCGACCTCCTCGACGAGTGCCTCGATGTCGGAGCTGAGGAACTCGGAGGAGCGGTTACACGACTTGCAGATCAGATGGAAGTGCCGCGGGTGGCGGTACGAGTGCTCGAACCGGAAGCGGCCTTCACCGAAGTCGACCTTGCGGGCGATGCCGGCCTCGACCATCCACTGCAGGGTGCGGTAGATGGTGGCGCGGCTGATGCGGTGATCTTCCCGGCGGATCAGGTCGACGAGGTCGTCCGCGCTGAGGTGGCCCTCCTGGCGCAGGAAGACGTTCACGATCAAGTCGCGCTTGCCGGAGCGCTTGCTGCCGGCGGGACGCAAGCTATCGATGTAGGCTGCGGTGGATTCCATGACAGTGTTGCAGCACGGCGTTCGTGCCAGTTGCAGCACGGCGTTCGTGCCAGTTGCCAGCACGGTGTTATGCCCAACACCGTGTTGCCGGTTGCCCGGCACCGTGTCGCCCCGCGCAGACACCATTGCGTGATTCAACGCATCCGATGCCTGGCACGCACACCGTGAGCCGGTGCGCACGACCGCCGCGCGCGCGTCACCGGATATGCGGGTCGCGGCTCCGGCGCGACCCGTCCTTCACGGCGGTGCGGGGTCAGACGTTGAACGAAGAGCCGCAGCCGCAGGTCGACTTGGCGTTCGGATTCTTGATCGTGAAGCCGCCGCCCGAGAGGTTGTCGACGAAATCGACTTCCGCGCCCTTGAGGTATCGCACACTGATCGGATCAACGAAGAGACGGACGCCGTTCGACTCGATGGTCTGGTCCGCGTCACTGGCCCCTTCGCCTTCTTCAATCATCAATCCGTACTGAAAACCAGAGCAGCCGCCGCCCTGCACGAAGACACGCAGGCCGGCGTTGGGCTTGTTTTCATCCTGCAGCAGTTCGGTGATTTTCTCAGCCGCCAGCGAGGTGACGTTAATCATGGTTCTCCTTGCGGTAAAACTCGACCCACCCAGTATAACGAATCGGATCGCCACCCTCAAGCGAGCCGCCCGCCCGGCGCGGACGCCGGTCACGACTGTCAACTGATGTCTTTTCATTGACTTAGCGATGGCCAACCTGTGTGCGCGCGGTATACTGGCGAGACTTTTCGCCCACCTCGCGCGGAACGTCCGCCCAGAGGATCGGCTCCGCGTACGCGGCGCAGGGACGCGCCGCCGCCCGCGATACGGCACTGCCGGCAGCGGTACGGCCGCTGGCCGCGTCCAGGGACGGGACGCTCCGGCGTCCGCCCGGCGAGGGCCTCGGCCGCGACACCGAGGGTCGGCGACAAGTCCGGCGACCCCGAGACCCCGGCGACAAGTCCGGCAGAGCCCGTGCGGGCGACCGCGCCCCGCGACCGCTCAGCCACCTGGAGGCGCGCGCGTGTCCGATGTCATCCCCCTCTGCCTGGCAGGCCAATGGGTCACGCCCGGCAATCCGGTGCCCGTCTTCAATCCGTACGACGGCTCGACCGTCGCGCTGACGCACGTCGCGGGCGATGCGGAGCTCGATCGGGCCGCGGACGCCGCCGTGGCCGCCGCGCCGATCATGCGGGCGCTGCCCGTCCATCAGCGCGCCACGATCCTCATGCGCACGTCCGCCGCGTTGACCGCCGCGCGCGACACCGTGGCGCGTCAGCTCGCGGGCGAGGCCGGCAAGCCGCTGCGCGACGCGCTCACCGAGGTCGACCGCGCGGCGATGACGTTCCACGTCGCTTCTGAAGAAGCCCGCCGGCTCGCGGGCGCCGGCGAGGTGCTCCCGATGGATCTCGCGCCGCACGGCGTCGGCCGCCTCGGCCTGACGCGACGCGTGCCGGTCGGCCCCATCGCCGCCATCTCGCCGTTCAATTTCCCGCTGAACCTGTCCGCGCACAAGCTGGCGCCAGCCCTCGCCGCCGGCAATCCGATCGTGCTGAAACCCGCCAGCAAAACGCCGTTGAGCGCGCTGACGCTCGCCCGCCTTCTCTACGACGCCGGCCTGCCGCCAGGCGCGCTGAGCGTACTGCCGATGTCGCGCGAGACCGGCGATCGCCTCGTCACGGACGAACGCTTCCGGCTCCTGACGTTCACCGGATCGTCCGCCATCGGCTGGCGCATGAAAGCCCGCGCGGGCAAGAAGAAGGTCATCCTGGAGCTGGGCGGGAACGCGGGCGTCATCGTCGACGACACCGCGGACCTGGACGCCGCCGCCGCGCGCGTCGCGGCCGGCGGGTTCGCCTTCGCGGGCCAGAGCTGCATCTCCGTCCAGCGGGTCTTCGTCCACGCCCGCGCGTTCGACGAGTACGCCGCGCGGCTGATCGAACGCCTCGAACGGCTGCGCATTGGCGATCCGCTCGATCCGGCGACCGAGCTGGGACCGATGATCGAGCGCGCCGAAGTGGACCGCGTCGACCAGTGGGTGCAGGAAGCCATCGGCGCGGGCGCGCGCGTGCTGACGGGCGGGCGGCGCGTCGGCGAGACGATCTACGCGCCGACGATCCTGACCGGCGTCCCGCCGACCGCGAAGGTGTGCGCCGAGGAAGCGTTCGCGCCGCTGATCGTGCTGGAGCCGTTCACCGATTTCGACAGCGCGCTGGACGCCGTCAACCGGTCCCCGTACGGCCTGCAGGCCGGCGTGTTCACCACGGATCTCGACCGGACGCTCACCGCCTTCGACCGACTTGACGTCGGCGGCGTCATCGTCAACGATGTCCCTACCTTCCGAATCGATCACATGCCGTACGGAGGCGTGAAGGATTCCGGCCTCGGGCGCGAGGGGCCACGGTATGCCATCAAGGAAATGACCGAACTGAAGTTGCTCGTCATCAATCGCTCGTCTTAGCGCGGCAGACGTCCGCAAGGATCACCGTCCTCTATGAGCACAGCGACGCAAAGCCGGATTCGTCACATTCCCGTGGTCGTAGCCGATATCGTCCAGGAAACCGCGGACACCGTCACGCTCTGGCTCGACGCCGGCGACTTCCCGCGCGATTACAAGGCGGGACAGTACGTCAGCATCGATCCGCATCAGTTCCGCGCCATTGCCGGCTACACCACGTATTTCGAGGAGGCCAAGGGCCGCAAGGAACCGCCGCGCGCGTATTCGATGTGCTCGTCGCCGGACGAGCCGTTCCTGGGCATCACGATCAAGGAAGAGTATTTCGAGCGGGGCAAGACGAAGTATCCGCCGCTGCTGTCGCCGTATCTCGTCCACCATCCGCTGAAAGGCGCGAAGCTGGAAGTGACGGGGTATGCGGGCGCGTATCACCTGCCGGACCACATCGGCACGCTCACCGATCACGTCGTCCATCTGTGCGCGGGATCCGGCAGCGTGCCGAACGTCTCGATGGTGAAGTGGGCGCTGAGGCATGAATCAAAGCTCCGCCACACGTTCATCTATTCGAACAAGACCTGGAACGACATCATCTTCCGCGACGAGCTCGCGCGCCTCGAAGCGCGTCACCGCGACCGCCTGCGCGTGATCCACACGCTGACGCGCGAGCCGGACACCTTCGGCTACAACGACTGCATCATCAAGGGCCGCTGCTCCGCCGACCTGATCGCGCGCCTCGTGCCCGACCTGCACACGTCCTATTTCTACGCCTGCGGTCCGGCGATCAGCGTCTGGGAAAAGCGCGCCGCGAAAGCCACCGGCGTCGACGCCACGCCGCGCTTCATGGAGACGGTCAACGACGCCCTCCAGCAGCTCGCCGTGCCGAAGGAACACTTCAAGGAAGAAGCCTTCGGTTAGCCGACGTCCGCGCGCGAGCACACGCGCGGGCCGGCAGGTGGATCACGGACGGGCGGATCGTGCGTCCAGCACGGTCCGCACGTCGACGTTCTCAATGCGTGTGTGTCGGCGCGGCGCGCGTCAGCGCGTGGCGAGCAGTTCCAGCTTCTTCGCGGACTCGGTTTCGACGTCCTTGTGCAGGCTGTTGCCGTGCGAGTCCATCGTGACGATCGCGGGGAAGGCGTTCAGGTCGAGGTGCCAGAGGGCTTCGGGGGTGCCGAACTCCAGCAGGGACACGCCGGTGACGCGGTCGATGCGGCGGGCGTAGAACTGGGCGGCGCCGCCGATCGCGTTGAGATACACGGCGCCGGTCTCTTTCAGCGCGGCGAGCGTCTTCGCGCCCATGCCGCCCTTGCCGATCACGGCGCGCACGCCGTAGCGGCGCAGGATCTCGCCCTGATACGGCTCTTCGCGGATGCTCGTCGTCGGACCCGCCGCCGTGACGCGCCACGTCTCGCCTTCCTTCACCACCACCGGTCCGCAGTGATACAGCACCGCGCCGCGCAGGTCGACCGGCGGCTCGTGCTGCATCAGGTGATGATGAACGGCGTCGCGCCCCGTGTAGGCCGGACCAGAGATCAGGACGATGTCGCCGACGCGGAGATCGCGGACGGTGGCTTCGTCCAGCGGCGCGCGGAGGATTTTTTCCTGGCCGGTCGGCACGAAGCCGCCCGTCGCCTCATCCGTCATGCGCAGCGGCGCGGACACCGGATCGCGGTAGAGCCATTCCTTGATGCGCCCCGTCGACGCGTCGAGCACCACGCCGAGACGCCGGAACGCCCAGCAGTCGTACGCAATCGACACGAAGAAGCTCGCCGGCAGCCGGTTCAGCGCGCCGATCTTGCAGCCAATCAGCGTCGTGCCGCCGCCGAACCCCATCGGTCCGACGCCGAGGCTGTTCACCGTCTGCATGATCGACGACTCCAGCGCGCCGAGCCGCTCGTCCGGGTTCGTATCGTCCAGCGTGCGGAATAACTGCTCCTTCGCGTGCAGGTAGCCGGACGTGCGATCGCCGCCGACGCAGACGCCGATCGCGCCCGGCCCGCAGCCCTTGCCCTGCGCGTTCCACACGGCGTGCAGGATGCACTTGCGGACGCCGTCCAGCGAGCGATCCGCCCGGCCCAGATGCGGCAGGTCCGTCGGCAGCGCGTACTGCGCGTTCGTGTTCTCGCAGCCGCCGCCCTTCAGGATCAACTTCACTTCGACGTCGGCCCGCTCCCACTGATCGAAGTGGATGATCGGCGTGCCCGGCCCGAGGTTGTCGCCGGTGTTCTTGCCGGTGATCGAGTCGACGGAATTCGGCCGCAGCTTGCCGCGGCGCGTCGCTTCGGCGACGGCTTCGCGGATCTGCCGGCGCATGACGATCTGGTTCGCGCCCAGCGGGACGTGGACCTCGAAGGTCGGCATCCCGGTGTCCTGGCAGATGGCGCCCTCGCCTTCGCAGGCCTGATCGATGTTCTGCGCGATGATCGTCAGCGCCTGTCCCGCGCGCGTGCCCGGCGTCTCCGCCTCCGTCGCGCGCTTCATCGCGGCACGGACGTCCGGCGGCAGATTCGTAGAGGTCTGGGTGATCAGTTCAACGATGCTGTCAAAGAAGGCGTCCATAACTCAACAAGTATAGCGGCGCGGCTGGACGTCTTGACGGCCAAAATCCCTACGAATGAGTCAACTGTTGATCCGTCAAGGCGGCCGCCCGCGGAGCGGGGCAGAGCAGACAGCCAAGGCTGGCGAAGCGGCTGCAGATCTTCCACGCCAGCGGGGTCTGAGACTCCGTCTCGCTAGTGCTACCCTAGTCTCATGTCTCGGCTGGAGCGCGATCCCCTTGGCGAGCGGCAGGTGCCGGACGATGCGTATTACGGCATCCAGACGCTCCGCGCCCGCGAGAACTTTCCCATCAGCGGTCTGACCGCTCCGGCCGATCTCATCGTCGCCACGGTCCTGATCAAAAAAGCGGCAGCGCAGGCCAACGCCGCGCTCGGCCGCCTGGCCCCCGACATTGCGGACGCCATCGGCTGGGCAGCGGACCAGGTGCTCGACGGCCGCTGCCGCGATCAGTTCATCGTCGACGTCTACCAGGCCGGCGCCGGCACGTCGCACAACATGAACACGAACGAGGTGCTCGCGAACCTCGCGGCCGAACGGCTGGGCGCGCCAAGAGGCGAGTACGCACGCGTCCATCCGAACGATCACGTGAACATGGGCCAGTCGACGAACGACGTCTATCCGGCGGCGACGCGGCTGGCGCTGCTCGCGACCGGCGCGACGCTCGCCGAGTCCGGGCTGCTGCTGGCGGACGCGCTCGCGACGAAGGCGCGCACGTTCGCGCACGTGCTGAAGACCGGACGCACGCACCTGCAGGACGCGGTGCCCATCACGCTCGGCCAGGAGTTCAGCGGCTTCGCGGCATGCGTCGCGCGCGGCGCGTCGGACGTCACCGCGGCGCTCGATCACCTGCGCGAGCTGAACCTCGGCGCGACCGCGGTCGGCACCGGCCTGAACGCCGGCCCCGAGTACGTGGAGCGTGTCATCGCGAACCTGACGCAGGCGACGAACGTCCGGCTCCGCTCCGCCGACAACTTCTTCCGCGTGACGCAGAGCATGGGCGACGTGCTCGCGTTCTCGGGCGCGGTGCGGCGGCTCGCGATCGAAGTCGGCAAGGTCGCGAGCGACCTGCGCCTCCTCAGCATGGGTCCGCGCGCCGGCCTCGCCGAGATTGCGCTGCCGCCCGTGCAGCCCGGGTCGTCCCTCATGCCCGGCAAGGTGAACCCGTCCGTGCCGGAGATGGTGAACCAGGTCGTGTTCCAGGTGATGGGCTGCGACGCCACCATTGCCGCGGCGTGCGAAGCGGGTCAACTCGAATTGAACGTGATGATGCCGGTGATCGCGTGGAACGCGCTGCATGCGGTGACGATCCTCCGCGAAGCGATGCGCGTGCTGGCCGTACGCTGCGTCGACGGCATCCAGGCAAACGAGGACCGCTGCCGCGAGCTGCTGGATCGATCCACGGCGACGGCGACGGCGCTCAGCCCGTATCTCGGCTACGCCGCGACGGCCGACCTCGCGAAGACCGCCGTCGCGACCGGCCGCTCGATCCGCGATCTCGTTCTCGAACGCCAGCTCCTGCCGCTCGACACGCTGGATCAGATCCTCTCGGTGGAGGCGATGACGCAACCCGGCATCGCGGGCCGCCCGTCCGGCGAGGAACCCGGCGCGACAAAGATTCGCACGAAAGGTGAAGGCTCCGCATGAAGAGGATGATGTTCGTGCCCGGCCTGCTCGCCGCGCTGCTGGTGATGACGGCGAACGATCTGACGGTCACGGTGGCGGCGCAGTCCGGGTCCGCCTCGCAGAGCGCGCAGAGCAACAAGCGCCACGGCCGGATCTTCGCGCCGCAGGAGCTCGGCGTCCTCGAAGGCCCCGATCGCGAGGCGTGGCAGAAACCCAGCCAGATCATGGACGCGCTGAATATCGCCGACGGCTCCGTCGTCGCGGATCTCGGCGCGGGCGGCGGGTGGTTCACCGTCCGCCTCGCGCGACGCGTCGGCCCGCAGGGCATCGTCTACGCCGAGGACATCCAGAAGCAGATGATCGAGTCCATCGAGCGGCGCATGCAGCGCGAGGGCCTGCGCAACGTCAAGACCGTGCTCGGCACGCCCACGGACGCGCGTCTGCCCGCCAACACGCTCGATGCGATCCTCATCGTCGACGTCTTCCACGAAGTCGAAGAACCGGTGCTGCTGCTGGAGAAGCTGAAGGACGCGCTGAAGGCCACCGGCCGCCTCGGCATCGTCGACTTCAAACGCGACGGCTGGGGCCCCGGCCCGCCCCTCGAAGAGCGGTTGGACGAAGCGACGGTGATTGCGAACGCGCAAGCCGCCGGCCTGCGCCTGCTCAGTCAGGAACGCTTTCTGGCGTATCAGTACCTGCTGATTTTTGGAAAGTAACGGGGGAAAGTAGCGGGGGCTGCGTGCGGTCGTCCAGCGTGCGCCGCCGGACGACCGCAGATCGCGAGAGTGCGGAGCCGCTACTGGCGGCCGAGGAACCGCCAGATCGACGGCAGGACACCGGCGGCGAGGCAGATTTTCAACGCATCGGCCAGCACGAACGGGAAGAAGCCCACCTGGAGCGCCGCCATCAGGCCCATCGGCACGGGCGGTCCGTACGCCAGCCGCAGCACGCCGGACGTCATGTAGACGAGCAGGCCCGCCGTCATCGCCAGAATGGACGTGAGATACTTGCGGTCGAACCGGCGCTCGGCCAGCGTGCCCGTGACCCACGCGGCCAGCGGATACGCGAGCAGGAAGCCCGCCGTCGGTCCGAAGAAGCGCGCGAAGCCTTGCGGGAGGATCGGCGAGGCGGCAAAGACGGGCAGGCCGATCGCGCCGAGGAGCAGATACAACACCTGGCTCGCCAATCCCAGGCGCGCGCCGAGCGCCGCGCCGCCGATCAGCACGACCATCGGCTGCAGCGTGAACGGTATCGGCGTGAACGGCAGCGGGACGCTGATCTGCGCGGCGAGCGCCGTCAGCAGGGTCACGCCGACGACGGCGGCCACGTGTATGGCGCGCGAGTAATCGGTGCCCGCAGTGATCACCCCCAACAGCGTCGACGGGGCGGAGGGAAGCGCCAGACTTCGAGAGGTCATGGCGCGGATTGTAACGTATGCACAGGGCACTGACAATCGCGGGCAGCGACTCCGGCGGCGGCGCCGGTATCCAGGCGGATCTGAAGACGTTCGCGGCGCACCAGGTCTACGGCACCTCCGCCATCACGGCGATCACGGCGCAAAACACGCTCGGCGTGACCGCGGTCGAGGCCCTGTCGGCCGACCTCGTCACGGCGCAGATTGAAGCCATCATGGGCGATATCGGCGCCGACGCCGTCAAGACCGGCATGCTCGCCAACGCCGCCATCGTCGAAGTCGTCGCCGCGGCCATTGAAGCGCTCGAACTCCCCTCCGTCGTGGTCGATCCCGTGATGATCGCGAAGAGCGGCCACAGCCTGCTGGACGCCGAAGCGCTGGCGGCGATGCGGACCGAGCTGCTGCCGCGGACGCGCCTCGTCACGCCGAACATTCCCGAAGCGGAAACGCTGACCGGCCTCACGATCCGGACGCTGGACGACGTCCGCGAGGCGGCGAAACGGATTCAGGCGCTCGGCCCGGGCGCGGTGATCGTCAAAGGCGGACACCTGCCCGGCGAAGACGCGGTGGACGTCCTGTACGAAGGCCACGGCCGCGCGTTCCACGAGCTGCGCGCGCCGCGGATCCAGACGCGGAACACGCATGGGACGGGATGTACGTTCGCCTCCGCCATCACGGCGAACCTGGCGCGCGGGTACTCGCTGCTCGACGCGGTCACGCACGCGAAGACCTACGTCACCGGGGCGATCCGGCACGGGCTGGCCATCGGCCGTGGCCACGGCCCGCTGGATCACTTCTGGCAAATCCGGATCGTGTGATCGGTGCGATCGATCCCCGGTCGCCCGCGCCGCCGCGCGGGACGCGCCGTATAATTGACCGGATGTCCCAGGCGTCCTCGTCCCCGGCTCGTCTGCCCCTGCTCGCGATGACCGCCGCACCGCTGGATCTCTCCGGCCTCGTGCAGCTCGTCACCGACGCGCACGCCGCGCGGGCGGCCGCGACCGGCGCGGCGGGGGTCGGCGCGATTGCGTCGTTCCTCGGTACGGTACGCAACGTCAATCGCGGACGCGCGGTCGTGTCGCTGGACTACGAGGCGTACGACGCGCTCGCGCTCAAGGTCTTCGAGCAGATCGCGGACGAAGTCGCGCGCGAATGGCCGGACGCGATCCTCGGCCTGCATCATCGGACGGGACGCCTCGCCGTCGGCGAGGCCAGCGTCGCGATTGCCGCCGCGAGCCCGCATCGCGGGGCGGCGTTCGCCGCGTGCCGGTACGCGATCGAGCGCGTCAAGCAGGTCGCGCCGATCTGGAAGCGCGAGCAACTGGCCGACGGCGAGTGCTGGGTGGAAGGCGCGACGGTCGATCCGGCGGACGAGCGCGCGCGGCAGGAAGCATTGAGGCTCGCATGCGTGTGAAGGTCCGGCTGTTCGCGCAACTGCGCGACGTGACGCAGGCCGCGGACGTCGACTGCACCGTCGACGCGCCCGCCACCGTCCGCGACGTCTGGCAGACGCTGGTCCGACAGCACCCCGCGCTCGCGGCCTTTTCCTCGTCATTGTCGAGCGCGGTGAACCTGGCCTACGTCCGCATGGACGCGGCCGTCCACGAAGGAGACGAGGTCGCGTTTCTCCCGCCGGTCTCCGGCGGCTGACGCACGGCTCGCGCGCCGCTCCCATCGTTTGCACGGACGCCGACGCGTACACGCACCGCCACCGCAGGCCCCTGTTTATGTTCGACAAACTGACCGCAATCGAAACGCGCTACGACAGACTGATGGGGCTCATCGCCGATCCGGCCGTCCAGGCCGATCCGGCCGAGTACCGCACGCACACCAAGGCGCTGTCGGAGATCCAGGAAACCGTCGAGACGTTCCGCACGTTCAAGACCGTGCTGAACGAGATCGCGCAGGCCAGGGAGCTGCTCGCCGGCACCGACACCGACCTCCGCGACATGGCGCAGGAGGAGCTGACGCTGCTCGAAGCCAGACGCGAAACGCTCGACAGCACGCTGCGCGTCCTGTTGACGCCGAAGGATCCGAACGACGAGAAGAACGTCCTGCTCGAAATCCGCGGCGGCACGGGCGGCGAGGAAGCGGCGCTCTTCGCGGCCGACCTCTATCGCATGTACTCGCGCTTCGCCGAGCGTCAGGGCTGGCGGCTCGAAGTCATGTCGGAAAGCCTCGCGGACGCGGGCGGGCTGAAGGAAGTCATCGCGCTGATCGAAGGCAAGCGCGTCTACAGCCGGTTGAAGTACGAGAGCGGCGTCCACCGCGTGCAGCGCGTGCCCGCGACCGAAGCGAGCGGACGCATCCACACGTCGACCGCGACCGTCGCCGTCCTGCCCGAAGCGGAGGACGTCGACATCCAGATCCACGAAAAGGATCTGCGCGTCGACACGTTCTGCTCCAGCGGTCCCGGCGGCCAGAGCGTCAACACGACGTATTCCGCCATCCGCATCACCCACATCCCGACCGGCCTCGTCGTCTCGCAGCAGGACGAGAAATCGCAGATCAAGAACCGCCAGAAGGCGATGAAGGTGCTGCGCTCGCGGCTCTACGAAATCGAGATGCAGAAGCAGCAGGACGCCATCGCCAAGGATCGCCGCAGCCAGGTCGGCACGGGCGAGCGCTCCGAGAAGATCCGCACGTACAACTTCCCGCAGAGCCGCATCACGGATCACCGGATCAACTTCACCACGCACCAGCTCACCGGCGTGCTCGACGGCGCGCTGGACGAGTTGATCGAAGCCGTGACGTCGCACTACCAGGCCGAGAAGCTGAAGGAAGCGGCCGTCGAGGAAAATACGACGGCCTCCACCAAGTGATCGCGGCTCGCTGACGCTTTCCCGTGACCGCTCCCGCGCGCACGCTGCACGACGCCCTGTCCGACGCCAGACGCCGGCTGCGCGAGGCCGGCTTTTCGGAACCCGACGCCGCGCTCGACGCCGAGGTGCTCGCGCGCCACGTCCTCCAATGGACGCGCGACCGCCTGATCGCCGACCGGCGCGAGGCCGTGCCGGACGACTTCGAGGACCGCTACCGTTCGCTCCTCACGCGCCGCATCGGCCGCGAGCCCGTCGCCTATCTCACCGGTCACCGCGAATTCTGGAATCTCGACTTCACCGTCACGCGCGACGTCCTCATCCCGCGTCCGGAAACGGAGCTGATCGTCGAAACTGTGCTGCAGGTCGCGCACGCGGCGCCCGCGGCTGACGCCGGCATCGGCCACCTCGCCGACGTCGGCACCGGCAGCGGCTGCCTCGCGGTCGCGCTCGCGCACGAACTGCCACGGGCGCGCGTCATCGCCATCGATCGATCGGCGGCCGCGCTCGACGTCGCGCGGCGGAACGCGCGGCGACACGCGGTCGAGGGACGTGTCGAATTCGTCGAGGGCGATCTGGTGTCACCGCTGACGGATCGGCCGGTGGACCTGATCGTCTCGAACCCGCCGTACGTGCCGCTGGCGGACGCGGCGCACCTGCCGCCGGACGTCCGCGAGTACGAGCCTGCGCTCGCGCTCTTCAGCGGTGCCGACGGGCTCGACGCGATCCGCGCGTTGCTGGATCGCGCGCCCGCCGTCCTGCGTCCGCACGGCTGGTTGATCTTCGAGTTCGGCTTCGGGCAGGCGGACGCGATTGCGACCCTCGCGACCAGCGGATCGACCTGGGGCGCGATTGCGCTGCGCCCCGACCTCCAGCAGATTCCCCGCGTCGCCATGCTGCAGCGCCGCTAGCAGCGTGTCTAGACATCTCCAAAGGCGAACATCGTGACGACTGAACCACGTGTCGCCCGCCCTTTGGAGATGTCCGCCGAGCGGAGCGAGGCAAAACAGACGGTAAGGACACTAACGAAGCGGAGCCCGTTCGAGCGCCTTGTCCAGCCTCGGCGGTTTGAGGCGGAGCTTCGCTAGTCGTCTGCGCGCTGCAGCAGGTAACGGCCGCGGCCCTGTTCCACGTCCAGCAGGAAATCCACGCAGCGATAGCCGTTGGCGAAGTACGACAGGAAAACGTCGCGCGTCACCAGGCGCCAGCGTGACGCGTGTTCCGGCGCGTCGGCCTGCATCGCCGTGAAGCCGACGGGAATCTCGACGAACAGGCGCGGCTCGCGATGACGCGTGTCGGGGTCGCCGTCGCACACCAGCCACTCGCCTTCCTGGCGCGTCGGATTGACGACGGGCACGTTCGCGAGCGATGCGGCGCGCACGGGCACGGTGGACGGCGTCGCCGCGACGCGGCGCTCGACGTGCGGCGACGCGACGTACCACGAGGCGACGAAGCGATCGGTCGGCGTCCCGCGGTGCAGGATGCTGTCCGACTCGCCGTACACGTTCTCCAGATACTCCTCCGCGACGACGCCGAGCCGCGCGAAGTTCAGATGCGCGTTCGCGGCCTGCAGCGGATCGTACGTCCACTCGATCAGATCGAGCCCTTGGGCCAGCGTCCGATCGCGCTGCGCGAGCTTCAGGCGATAGCCGAGACCGCTGCGGCGGAACGGCTCGTCCACGCCCAGCATGTGCGACCACTGCATCACGCGGCCGTGCTTCAACCCGGGGAGGGAGAACACGAACGCGCCCATCCGATCCTGCTCATCGAACGCCCCGACCAGAATCCCTCCACGCTTGACGACGATGGCGAAGATCGCGGCGGGAACGATGTCGGCGTACTCCGCGCCCCAGATGCGGCGCTGCAAATCAACCACGGAAGAATAGTGCTCGAGCGTATGAAGATCCCGAAAAGTCATGACCTCAACTCTACCGTAGACGGTGACGGTCTTCGTACACGTTTCGTCTGGCTCGTCTTTTGTATGTTCATCCCCGCATCTGCGGGCTGGACGGTGACACTGTCCGGATCTGCGGTCGTGAAGCTGAAGCGTGCGGCGTGACGATCGGCACTGGCCGCCGCCCTGCGCGGACGGCACGATGGTCCGAGCGCCGACCGTGACTCTTTCGACGAGGAGAAGCTGCTTATGCGTCTGATGCGACTGGCTCTTGTGAGTGGAATGCTGGTGGGCGGCCTGGCCGTGCATGCCGGCGCGGACGAGCGCGTGACCGTGCTCCTTCGCAATGGTGAGAAGACCAGCGGCCAGCTTGAAGCCGTGCACCAGGGTTCGGTGTGGGTCCGCGTGACGTCGCCGGATCAGCGCAAGCTGCCGTATGACAACGTCGCGCTCTTCGACTTCGTCAGCGGCGGAACGGACCTGCCGGCGAATGAAATCGCGATCGCCAAGGGCGCGCCGCACCTGCTCGTGCTGCGCGACGGCAACTCGGTCAAGGGACGGCTGGAGCGCGTCGAGGGCGGCGAAGGCTCTGAAGGCGTCGACTCGAAGCTGACGTGGTTCTTCCGCAGCGAAGGTGGCGAGGAGCGGCGACTGTCCACGAATCAGATCGCGCGTCTCTATCTGGGGAATTACCCGGCGCCCGCGACGGAAACGCCGCCACCGACGGTGACGCCGCCACCAACGCCGGGCACCCGCTCGGTGACGGTCCCTGCGACGCGGCAGTGGGTGGACACGGGCATCCTCGTGCGCCAGGGTCAGAATGTGTCGTTCTCGGCCACCGGGCAGATCCAATTGAGCGCGGATGGCAACGACGTCGCGGGCACCGCCGGCGCGCTCACTCAGCGCCGCGCGCCGCGATCGCCGGTGCCGACAGTCTTCGTCGGCGCGCTCATCGGGCGCATCGGGCAGTCGGACGTCTTCGCGATCGGCAATCAGGACGTCGTCCAGATGCCGGGCAGCGGCCGTCTGTGGATCGGCATCAACGACGACACGCCGCAGGACAACAGCGGACAGTTCGACGTGCGGATCACCACGGAAAGCGTGAACCCGCAGAACAACCGGGACCGCTCGCGGCGGCGTCGACCATAGCGGCGCCGTCCATAGCGGCGTCGACCGTAAAGGCCGGCCATCGGGGGCCGGGCCTCATCGGCACACACCGCGTGCGCGCTCGCACACCGGCGCGCACGACATCTCCGTCCTCCGCGAGGTCAGCCGCGGGGGGCGGAGCCCCACCCCCACGTCACCCCCCAACGTCCGCAGGCACACAGCAATCGCGATCCAGCAGGCCGAGGCCGTAGAATCTCCGCATGCATGGATTCGAGCTCATCGCGACGTTGGCCAGCGGCCTGACCGCGGCGCTGATTCTCGGCTACATCACCCAGCGTCTGGGGCTCTCCCCCATCGTCGGCTATCTCCTTGCCGGGCTCCTCGTCGGCCCCCACACCCCAGGTTTTGTCGCGGACGCGCATCTGGCCGAGCAGCTGGCCGAGATCGGCGTCATCCTGCTGATGTTCGGCGTCGGGCTGCAGTTCCACATCGAGGAGCTGCTCGCCGTACGCGGCGTCGCGATTCCCGGCGCGATCGCGCAGAGCGCCGTCGCCACAGCGCTGGGCGCGAGCGTCGCGCACTGGTACGGCTGGGACTGGAGCGCCGCGCTCGTCTTCGGACTCGCACTGGCCGTCGCGAGCACCGTCGTCCTGATCCGCGTCCTCGCGGACAACCGCGATCTGCACACACCGACCGGCCACATCGCCGTCGGCTGGCTGGTCGTCGAGGATCTCTTCACCGTCGTCGTACTCGTACTGCTGCCAGCGCTGATGGGCGGCGGCGGGTCCGCGGGCGCCGAATCGGGCGCGTCCGGATCGACACTGTCCAGCCTCTCGGTGACACTGCTCCTCACGGCACTGAAAGTGGTGGGCCTCGTCGCCTTCACGTTTGTCGTCGGTAACCGCGCGATCCCGTGGCTGCTGGACCGCGTCGCCGACACGCGGTCACGCGAGCTGTTCACGCTGACCGTGCTGGTGCTGGCGCTCGGGATTGCGGTCGGATCCTCGCTGGTCTTCGGCGTGTCGATGGCGCTGGGCGCGTTCCTCGCCGGGATGGTGGTCGGCCGATCGGACTACAGCCTGCGGGCGGCGTCCGAGGCGCTGCCGATGCGCGATGCGTTTGCGGTGCTGTTCTTCGTGTCCGTCGGCATGCTGCTCGATCCGCAGCAACTGCTCGAAACGCCCGGCTTCATCGCGGCGACGCTGGCCGTCGTGCTGATCGGCAAGCCGCTCGTCGCCGTCATCGTCGTCCTGCTCCTGCGCTACTCGTTCAAAGTGGCGCTCGCCGTCGCCGTCGCGCTCGCGCAGATCGGCGAGTTCTCGTTCATCCTCGCGAATCTCGGCAAGGACCTCGGGCTGCTGACGGACGCGGCGATCAATACGATCGTCGCGGCGGCGATCGTGTCCATCGTGATCAACCCGCTGCTGTACCGGACGGTGGCGCCCGTCGAGCGCTGGGCGTCGGAGCGGCCGTGGCTCTGGAAGCTGCTGACCGTCGCCGCGCGCCAGGACGCGGGCCGCGCGTCAGCCGCGCGCGCGGTGCCGACGCGCGCCGACGCCGCCCACCGCGCCGTCATCGTCGGCTACGGCCCGACGGGACGCACGCTGACGCGGCTCCTGAAGGACAGCGGCGTCGAGCCCACGGTCATCGAGCTGAACATGGACACCGTCCGCAGCCTGAAAGAGTCCGGCGTGTCGGCCATCTACGGCGACGCGACCCACCGCGCTACGCTCAAGGGCGCCGACATCGAGCACGCCGCGAACCTGATTCTCACGGCGGACACGCCCAACACCGAGCAGGTCATCCAACTGGCCAAGGAGCTGAATCCCGACGTCCACGTGCTGGCGCGGACCGCGTACCTGCGCGGCCAGGAGGCGCTCCGCGGCGCCGGCGCGGAGACGGTGTTCTCGGGAGAGGGTGAAGTGGCGCTGGCGCTGACCGAGGCCGTGCTGCAGCAACTGGGCGCCACGCCGGAACAGGTGGACCGCGAGCGCGCCCGCGTCCGGTCCGAGCTGTTCGACTGATCGCGCGCCGACGCGCCGGGCGGCCCGCCCTCCTCCCGCGCGCCACACCCGGCCCGGATCCGTTCGACTGTTCGGTTCGACTGGGCGACAGGCGTCCAGTACAATGGATGGTCTGTATGCCTGACTGGAAAGAGACCGTCAACCTGCCCCGCACCACGTTCCCGATGAAGGCGAACCTGCCGACGACCGAGCCGCAGGCCATCGCCCGCTGGGACGCGATGCACTTGCACGACCGCATCCGCGCGGCGCGTGCGGGCAAGCCCCTGTTTGTCCTGCATGACGGCCCGCCGTACGCGAACGGCGACATTCACATCGGGCATGCGCTCAACAAGATCCTGAAGGACTTCATCGTCAAATCCGAGAGCATGGGCGGCGCCGACGCGCCGTACATCCCCGGCTGGGACTGTCACGGCCTGCCGATCGAGCTGAAGGTCGATCGCGAGCTCGGGCCGAAGAAGCAGACCATGAGCGTGGCGGACTTCCGCCGCGCGTGCCGGGCGTACGCCGCCGGCTACGTGTCCAAGCAGCGCGAGGACTTCAAGCGGCTCGCGATCTTCGGCACGTGGGACGAGCCGTACCTGACGATGAATTATTCGTATCAGGCGGCGATCGTGCGGGCGCTGGGGCGGTTCGTCGAGCAGGGTGTGGTCTACAAAGGCAAGAAGCCGGTCCACTGGTGCATCCACTGCCGGACGGCGCTGGCGGAAGCGGAAGTCGAATACGACGATCACACCTCGCCGTCGATCTACGTCGAGTTCCCGCTGGATCCGTCCAGCGCGGATGCGCTCGCGCGCGCGGTGCCGGCGGCGGCCGGCCGTCAGGTTTCGGTGCTGATCTGGACGACGACGCCCTGGACGATCCCGTCGAACCTGGCGATCGCGTTCCATCCGGACTTCACATACGGCTTCTACGAGGTGGACGGCCGTCTCCTCGTGCTGGCCGAAGGCCTGGCGGACACGGTCGGCACGGCAACGAAGCGGCCGCTGGGCGCGCCAGTGGCGACCGCGGCGGGGACCGCGTTCGAGCAAATCACATTCCGGCATCCGCTGTATGACCGCGTGTCGCTGGGCGTGCTGGCGGACTACGTCACGCTGGACGCGGGCACGGGCGCGGTCCACACGGCGCCGGGCCACGGGTCGGACGACTTCCACACCGGTGTGAAATACGGCCTGGAAGTCTACGCGCCGGTCGGGCCGAGCGGACATTATCTGGAAGAGGTCGGCCTCTTCGGCGGACTGCGTGTCTTCGACGCGAACCCGAAGGTGGAAGACGCGCTGCGCGAGCGCGGACGCCTGTGGTATCGCGAGTCGTTCCAGCACCAGTATCCGCACTGCTGGCGCTGCCACAATCCGGTGATCTTCCTCGCGACGGCGCAGTGGTTCATCGCGATGGACGCGCCGCTCGGCGACAGCACGCTGCGGAAACGGTCGCTGGACGCGATCGCCAACATCAAGTGGCTGCCGGTGTGGGGCGAAGAACGCATCCACAACATGCTCGTGAACCGGCCGGACTGGTGCATCTCGCGTCAACGGACGTGGGGCGTGCCGATCCCCGCGGTCGCCTGCAAGGCCTGCGGCGAGGTCACGCTGACGAAGGCGCTGACGGATCGCGCGGCGGAGGTCTTCGACGAGCGCGGCGCGGACGCGTGGTACGAGGCGCCGCTGGAGACGTTCCTGCCGGACGGCTTCACCTGCGGCACGTGCGGCGCGCACGAGGCCGAGCGCGAGTCGAACATCCTCGACGTCTGGTTCGACTCGGGCGCGAGCCACGAGGCCGTGCTCGAGGCGCGGGGCCTGCCCTGGCCGGCCAACGTCTATCTGGAAGGGAGCGATCAGTACCGCGGCTGGTTCCACAGCTCCCTGCTCGTCGGCCTGGGCACGCGGCACGCATCGCCGTACGGCACGGTCGTCACGCACGGCTTTGTCGTGGACGAGGACGGCCGCAAGATGTCCAAGTCGCTCGGCAACGTCGTCGTCCCGCAGGAGGTGCTGAAGCACCACGGCGCAGAGATCCTGCGCCTGTGGGCGGCGATGGTGGACTATCGCGACGAGGTGCGGCTCGGCAAGGAGATCATGGCGCGCGTCGTCGAGGCGTACCGGAAGCTCCGGAATACGCTGCGCTACCTGGTCGCGAATCTGCATGACTTCAACCCGGCGGCGGACCGGCTGCCCGCCGGACGGCTGCTCGATGTCGATCGCTACGCGCTGGCGCGCTACGCGGCGGCGGGACGGAAGGTGCTGGAAAGCTACAAGGCGTACGACTTCCAGGCCATCGTCCATACGCTGAACAGCCTCGCGACGGTGGACCTGAGCGCGTTCTACTTCGACGTGTCGAAGGACCGGCTCTACACCTTCGGCGCGGCGTCCGACGCGCGGCGCTCCGCGCAGACGGCGATGTTCGTCATGGCCGACGGGCTGGTGCGGCTGCTGGCGCCCATCCTGCCGGTCACGTCGGACGAGCTGTGGCGCGCGCTGCCGTCACCCGAGCAGCGGCCGGAATCGGTCCACCTGGACCTCTTCCCCGCCGATCTCGACGCGTGGACGGACGCTGCGCGGATCGAGCGCTGGCAGACGCTGATCGCGGTGCGCGATCGGGTCAACCTGTTGCTGGAAGGGGAACGGCAGAAGAAGACGATCGGCACGGCGCTCGAAGCGCAGGTACGGCTCGGCGCGCACGGCGCGCTGTACGATCTGCTGAAGGCGCACGAGGCGGATCTGCCGATGCTCTTCATCACGTCGCAGGTGACGCTCTCACCGGCAGCGCCACCGCAGGCCGGAGAGGCGGCCGGGGACGGAGCCGACGCGTCGCTGCGCATCGAAGTCTCGCGCGCGGACGGCGTCAAGTGCCAACGCTGCTGGCGCTACGTGTCGGAACTGGCCCCTGAGCCGGAGCTCGAGGGCATCTGTCTGCGATGTCGCGAGGCCGTCGCCGGTCTCGTCAGTCAGGCGCATTCGTAGAAGGACATGGTGGTGACGTTCTTCCGCCGGCTGGAATTCTGGCTGTTCCTCGCGGTTGTCGGCCTGGATCAAGGGAGCAAGGCGGTGGTCCGCCAGACCATCGCCCTGCACGAGTCGATCGAGGTCATTCCGGGACTCTTCAACCTGACGCACGTGCTCAACACCGGCGCGGCGTTCGGCCTGTTCAACGCGGCGGAGTTCCCGTACAAGACGCTGGTGATCGCGATGCTCGCGGTCGGCGCCTTGATCGCCATCGGCCTCTACGCCGTCAGCTTCGGATCGGAAACGGCCACGGCCCGCTACGCCTTGACGCTGATCCTGGCCGGCGCGTGCGGCAATCTGATCGACCGCGCGCTGCACGGCGCCGTGGTCGATTTCGTCGACGTCTATTGGCAAGGCTGGCATTTCTGGGCCTTCAACATCGCGGATTCCGGCATCACCGTCGGCGCGGCCCTGTTGATCCTGGACATGCTCAGGGCAGGACGACATGTACCCACGACTGTTTGAGCTCGGCCCGCTGACCATCTACAGCTACGGGCTGCTCCTCGCGCTCGCCTATCTCGGCGGCCTGCAGCTCGCGCTCGTCCGCGCGCAGCACCGCGGCCTCGATCGCAACCGCGTGATGGACCTCGGCATCTGGATCATCATCAGCGC
>Ga0187894_10002681_pt1 | contig 20953 bp, 18 predicted proteins | sample GBC1701081metaG_FD_136650 | JGI IMG/M metagenome (GOLD analysis project Ga0187894, IMG submission 136650) | White microbial mat communities from a lava cave in the Kipuka Kanohina Cave System on the Island of Hawaii, USA - GBC170108-1 metaG ...
TGAGTTTTTTGAAATTCATCCATTCCTTTTTGAAATTCAGTCTGAGCTTTTTGAAGTTCTGTCTGACCTTTTTGAAATTCAGTCTGAGCTTTTTGAAGTTCTGTCTGAGTTTTTTGAAATTCATCCATTCCTTTTTGAAATTCAGTCTGACCTTTTTGAAATTCTGTCTGAGCTTTTTGAAGCTCTGTCTGACCTTTTTGAAATTCTGTCTGAGCTTTTTGAAGTTCTGTCTGACCTTTTTGAAGTTCTGTCTGACCTTTTTGAAATTCTGTTTGACCTTTTTGAAATTCTGCCTGAGCTTTTTGAAGTTCTGTTTGACCTTTTTGAAATTCTGTCTGAGCTTTTTGAAATTCTGCCTGAGCTTTTTGAAGTTCTGTCTGAGCTTTTTGAAGTTCTGTCTGACCTTCAAACAGTTTGTTGATTTCACCTTGGGTCGTAAGGTGCATATCAATCAGCATATTAATTTTCTCATTTTGTTCTTTGCTACTTTCAAACAGCGACTGTATATCGTTTTGTGATTGACGAAAATCGCTACGGAGACGACGACCTGTGACAACAGCCATAGTCAAAACCCGCTCTAAACGCTCCAGCCTTCGTAATGTTGTTTGGTGCTTTTTGTCAACAACTTCATTTGAGGCGGCGATTGTTTCTTTCAAAGCTTCAATATCAGAAAAAAACTTTGCCTGATGCTCCACGATAAAATCCATTGTGCGCTGACGTTGTTCGTCGCTCATGGGTTTGTAATTGTCCCCGTTGTCTTCACTCATAAATTATATTCCTCAGCTTTGAGTTGCATAAACTTCGTTGCCGTTCGGCTTAAAACCGTGAGTTTCAAGTTCGGTCAGGTCTCTTGCCAGTAAAGCACCGACTTTTTCAAGCAGTGGCGTCAATGTATTTCTTTGAAGTGCAGAGACGGCTACACAATCGCGTTCACCGTCGTGCGATTCCTGACGCAACATCCCTTCAATTGTTTCTTCATCAACCAAATCGGCTTTATTAAAAACAACAAGGCTGGGGATTTTGTTTAATTCCAATTCAGTTAGGATTCTTTCGACGGATTCTATTTGTTGAAAGACACGCGGATTTGACGAATCAACAACGTGAATCAGCAAGTCGCTGTCACTGATTTCTTCTAATGTTGCGCGGAATGCTGCAATCAAATCGGGCGGCAAATCGCGTATGAATCCGACAGTATCATTGATGATTACTTCTTGTTCACGCGGGAGACGAAGACGTCTTGACGTGGGGTCGAGTGTTGCAAACATCTTTTGCTCTGCATACACATCACTGTTTGTCAGTGCATTGAGCAAAGTTGATTTTCCGGCGTTTGTGTAACCCACTAAAGAAATAATCGGAAGCGAACGACGAAGGCGTTCTTTTCGTCTCTCTCGTCGTCTTCCGACAAATGACTCAATCTCTTTTTCCAACCGCGTGATGCGGTCACGCACGCGGCGGCGGTCAGTTTCAAGTTTTGTTTCACCCGGACCGCGCCCGCCAATACCGCCCGCAAGACGTGAAAAAGCGGAATCGTGTCCTTGAATCAGACGCGGCAACATATATTTTAACTGTGCAAGTTCGACTTGAATTTTACCTTCACGTGATTGTGCGCGTTGGACGAAGATGTCCAAGATGAGTTGTGAACGGTCTATAACTTTTATGTCTGTCGCTTCTGAAATTGTGCGAACCTGCGCTGGGCTGAGTTCATGGTCAAAGATAATTACGTCCGCTCCGAGTTGCATGGCACGAATCAAAAGGTCTTGAAGTTTTCCTTTACCGAGCAGTGTACGCGGGTCAATGTCCGAACGGCGTTGAATTATTTCGTCTTGCACAACAACATCGGCGGAAACCGCGAGCTCATTAAGCTCAGCCATTGATTCTTCTGCATCCACAATCGTGTTTGTTGTGACGCTTACAAGAATGGCTCTGTCGCGTGCGCCCTGTTTTCTAGCCACACGGCGGTTGCGGGTCATTTCTTCTTCGAGCGAAGTTATAAGGTCAAGAAAATCAACATTGAGTTGTGCAGGATGAACAGGGTCCAAAAAAGCAAAAGGAAGTGATTCGCCGTTTGAATCCAAGGCTTCGGCTGTTGAGGGGACAAGATGTGCTACATGAACCAAATCTGGTAAGCCGTTTTTTTCATCAACGGTTATCGCTGCCATTATATCAAGACGAAGAAGCGCAAGGTCTGTTAAATCGTCCTGTGTAAGTTTTTCACCGCGAAGGTGTGTGTGAACGAAACGAAGACCGCGAAACCTGTCCTGAGCGGCGCGTATGCGCTTGAAATCGGGAAGCATTATGCTTCGGGCATCGCCAACAACGATATGTTCGATGTAACCCTTACGGTCAATGAGCGCGCCGATTTGTCTTCGTGTTTCGTGCGATAGTTCCGTCATTGCACGCGCAAATTCGGGCGTGACTATTTGATGCGGAGAGATTCGGCGCGTGTAAAGTTTTTCGATGCGTCGAAGTTGATTGTGTTTTAATCCCTGCGTATTTCCTTGAACGGTACTAATAACAAAACCTCCATAAAGAATATAAAATGTTTTTGATGAACGAAATTGATAAATGACTACAAAAGTATTGACGCGAGCGGTAGGAGACGGACGCTAAAGAACTATCAGTGATGTTACGCGGCGAAAAAGTTTCGCGCTTGCGTTTGAGCATTTATTAAATCTGTTAGCTGTGCAAAAACTCAAAGTAGGGAAAAAACAAGAAGCATCACCAGCTAATCAAAAACGAGTTTGCATTATAGCAACTATATTAAAACAAATGCCAAGAAAATTTCGCCAAAAAATGTTGGCAATAATTGTTCACGGTGTTATTGGGAACGCGGGCATCCTTGCCCGCCAACACGCCAAAGGCGTGTAAAACGCTGGGAACGCGGGCATCCTTGCCCGCCAACACGCCAAAGGCGTGTAAAACGCTGGGAACGCGGGCATCCTTGCCCGCCAACACGCCAAAGGCGTGTAAAACGTCTGAAGAAAACCAAAACTCTTTCAAAGGTTCTTTTCGTGCTTCGCACTCATTGCGGGCAAGGATGCCCGCGTTCCCATTATTGCGGTCAAGGATGCCCGCGTTCCCGGTACTCACTCCGCCGATTTCTCAGCCTTGCGGCAAGCGGAAATAATTTGACTGATTAAAGAACTAACGACTTGTTTGTTTGCTTCGGCTTGTGCTTTTGTGTTGGCGCGTCCGGCAAGTTGCCCGACCAACTCTTTTACTTCATTCGGAACATCCGAAGGTGTGTTCATTAAAAGCCGATTGATGCTTTCCAGGCTTTGTCCCAGCGCATCGTTGTCATCAATCTTGTTTTGCGTCTTTGCCAACTCAACGCCGAGCGAAAAATACCAAGAGTTTTTCGGATTGCTCATCAATTTGCTTTGAAGCGAATTGATGACAGTGTTCAAATTTTGCGTGTTTACATCGGCGGTTGTATTTCCTTTACTCAAACTCTGCAACAACCCGCGTTCTGTTTCATAGTCACTGCCAGGCAGTGATGTTGCAACAGAGTACGAGAGAGAGTTTGTATTGCCGGATGAAAAAGCGGCGTTCGATAATTCGTAACCTATGTCTGTCCAATTCATTCCTAACACAAAATTATAAACAAGCGTTCCGGTAATCTTTACAGGCTGTCCACTCAAAAGTGTAGGCGAAAACTTCGCGCCATTTGCGGCTTGAACTGCCGCCGCTTTAAGCAACGGATGACCTGAAATCGCAGACGCCGAAATTACATTACCCGATTCGTCAATAACAACTTGTACGTTTACAGAGCCAGAAGCACGAGCCGTTTTTGCAATCTGAGGATAAGCAGGTGCAGGTAGTGAAATAGCTTTACCGTTTAGAACTCCGCCGTTTATGTTGTTGTTTTCCAAAGCAAAATTGTAAACAAGATTTCCAGTGACTTTTATAGGTTGCCCGCTCAACAATGTCGGCGAAAACTTTGCTCCGCTTGCAGCTTGAACTGCCGCGTCCTTCAACAACGGATGACCTGATACAGCAGTTGCAGAAATCACATTGCCCGATTCATCAATAGTAATTTCTACTGTCACTGACCCGGAGACTTTTGCGGTTCTTGCGATTTCAGGATAAACGGGTTTTGGCAAACTTATGGCTTTACCGTTTAGAACCCCGCCACGTATGGTATGCGGCGTTTGCGCGTTTGTCTTAATGCAAAAGATTGCCGATAGCGCGAACACTGATACTAAAAAAACTTTCGTGATTGTTCTCATTCTTTTAGTCCTTTCAAAATACAGATTGAGGCTTCGATAAATGAAGCCAAAAGAGAAGCGGGTTTTGTTGGGAAGCGAAGTAAAACAAAAATCTTTTACGCCAATACGCAAAGAAAATCAAGAGAATGTTAGTTTTGAGTCCCGCCTTTAGGCGGCTTTATTTTAAGCCATAAGCCGCCTAAAGGCGGGACTCAAAACTTTTTCGGTAGTTCGATTGTGAAAGTTGAACCTAAGCCGTAAGTTGATTGAACAGTAGCTTCGCCGCCATGTGCGCGAGCGAGGTGTTTGACGATTGCCAATCCCAAACCCGTGCCGCCCAAATCGCGCGAACGTGCGCGGTCAACGCGGTAAAAACGCTCAAAGATTCTTTGCAGGTGTTCGGTTGGAATCCCTGCGCCAGTGTCGGTAACTTTTATAAAATCGCGCTTACCGTTCGATTCAAATGTGATTGATACCGTTCCGCCCTCGCGGTTGAATTTGATTGCATTGTCAAGAAGGTTTGTAAGCATTTGTTCAAGGCGTTTCGGGTCTGCGTAAACCGAAACGCCTTCTTCAACTTCATTGATTATTGCAACATGATTTGCGTCTGCACGTTGGTCGAGAGCATCAGAAATGTCTTCAATAATTGCTATCAATTCAGTTTCTTGCGGTTCGATGTTAATGTTGCCGGCTTCGATTGACGAGAGTTCCAAAATGTCTTCCACAAGAGTCTGCATTCGTTCGGAGTTTTTACGAATCACGTTTAGAAAACGAAGATTGTTTTCAGGGTCGTCAATCGCACCGTCTTCTAATGTTTCGACGTAAGCCAAAATCGCAGCAAGCGGTGTTCGCAGTTCGTGCGAGACGTTTGATAAAAATTCCTGTCTGACCTTTTCCAATCTTTCCAATCTTGTGATGTCAAAGAAAACTCCGATTGCACCTTTTGCCGCCCGTACATCGCTCGGCGGCAAAGGCTCGACACGCAAATCAAAATAGAGTTTGTCGTTTGTCAGCGTTTCAAATTTAACCTGTGTCGGGTTTCCTGTTTCAAGCGTCGAGCGAAACGCATTGTTAATAAGCGGGTGGCGGGTGATTTCGCTCAAGCGTTTTCCTTCAAGTTTTCCGTTTGTGTTTGAGAAAAGAAAGTTTGCCGCGTCGTTCATCGCTATAACCCGCGTGTCTTGGCTTACGACTAAAACGCCCTCTCTCATGCTGTGCATCGTCGCTTCAAACAAAGCACTCGCGGGAACAATCGGCGTATTCGTTTGTTCTTGTTCTATGAGCTTTGCGGATAAGTTTTTATAAGGCTGTGGCGAATTTTCAATACGTTGATTCAGATAACTCCAGACAAACAACCATGTTAGCAACGCACCCGCTACAAGCGAGCAAAACAGAGCAGAAAAAATGAAGGGATGATTAAACTTAGCACCGACATAGACAACGACGCCCACACACAAAAGAAATATCATCAGTAAAAGAAGACGAGGCATAATCAACAAGTCTCAAGTCTCAAGTCCCAAGTCTCAAGTTTCAAGTCGGTTGGGCTGATTGTTGACTTGGGACTTACTTTTCAGGGCAGCCGATGAAGCGATAGCCTACGCCTACGACGGTTTCGATGCAATCGCCGCACTCGCCAAGTTTTTGACGAAGGCGGCGAATGTGAACATCTAGTGTGCGGGTGTCGCCGAAATATTGATAGCCCCAGACGTTATCGAGAAGCTGTTGGCGAGTTGCTACGCGCCCCGCGCCTTTTGCTAAAGTGGAGAGAAGAGAAAATTCTTTGCGCGTTAATTTAACGCTTGAGCCTTCGCAAACGACGCGCATATCTGCAAAGTCAATCGAAAGACGCGAATCTTCATAACGCGGAATGCTTGATTCATCTGTGCGTCTCAGCACGGCACGAACACGAGCCATCAATTCGCGAACTGAAAAAGGCTTTGTGATGTAATCGTCTGCGCCCAAATCAAGACCTGTAACGCGGTCTGTTTCGCTTGAACGCGCAGTAAGCATAATAATCGGAGTTCGCCTTGTTGCAGGTTCACGCCGGAGGCGACGGCACAACTCCATACCGTTCATTCCGGGTAACATCAAATCCAGAATTATCAGTGATGGCGTCGCGTTCGCGTCCAAAGCGAACGATAAACCTTTCTCGCCCGTTTCTGCTACGCGAGCCTTCAAACCTTCGCGCTCAATGTTGTAGCGCAGGCTCTCTGCAATATCCGTATCGTCTTCAACTATTAAAACTAATCCAGCCATATTTTTATATTGCGGATTGCGGATTGCGGATTGGTTGGTTTTTGTATTTAACCCGGAACAATAAAAATACTTTTGTTTTCAATACAAATTCCGCAATCCGCAATCCGCAATCAAATCTAGTTGCTGTGTTTGATAACTGCGGCTTCGGTCATATAAACAGTCATTTCGCAAATGTCCGTGACGTAATCCGCAATGCGTTCGATGTGCTTTGCTACAAACAAAAGTCGCGCTGCACGTGACGCCGTAGTCGGGTCGTTGACCATCATTTCAATCAGGTCGTGGAAAAGAAGATTGTAAATTTCATCAATCGCGTCATCCTGTGTAATTACCTGTCGGGCGGCTTCTGAATCACCCGAAGTAAAAGCGTCCAACGCCGCACGCAACATCGCAGAAGCGTGTTCAGCCATCTTTGGTAAATCAATATAAGCTTTCAATTGCGGTTCGTCGTTCAAATCAAGCGCAGTACGGGCGATATTGCAGGCGTGGTCGGCTATACGTTCCAAAAGCGGCGTTATCTTTGTAACAGACATAACAAAACGTAAATCACGCGCCGCCGGTTGCCGCAAAACAATTATGTCTATACATAACCTGTCCAACTCCATTTCGAGTTGGTCAATTTCATCATCACCAGCCAACACTTCTTCTGCAACAACACTGTCACGTTCAACAAGAGAATAAACGGCGCGTTGCAGAGCCGTTTCCGTTTCGCCGCCAAGCAATAAAACTTTATCCCTTAACAGGTCTAAATCGTTGTCTAATAATCTGCGTTCCATAAAACCATTTTCTATTTTTGATTGCCGATTACCGATTTGTTATTTCCATACAATCAATCGGCAATCGGCAATCAAAAATCGGCAATCATCCAAACCTTCCCGTTATGTAATCTTCCGTCAATTTCTGTTCGGGGTTGGTAAAAATCTTTTCCGTCGAATTAACTTCAATAAGTTTGCCAAGCCAAAAGAATGTTGTTTGGTCGGAAACACGTGCGGCTTGTTGCATATTGTGAGTAACAATGACAATCGTATATCTTTGTTTTAACTCAACGACAAGTTCTTCAATCTTCTGTGTTGCAATAGGGTCTAAAGCCGATGCGGGTTCATCCATGAGTAAAACTTCCGGCTGAACTGCCAACGCACGCGCAATACAAAGGCGTTGTTGTTGCCCGCCCGAAAGCCCGAGTGCGGATGTTTTCAAACGGTCTTTTACTTCTGACCATAAAGCCGCGTCAGTCAGGGCTTTTTCAACACGACCCTCTAAATCCGATTTGTTACTTGATAACTTATTTATGCGAATGCCGTAAGCGACGTTATCAAAAATTGATTTCGGAAACGGATTTGATTTCTGAAAGACCATTCCGACTTTACGACGAAGCGAAACAACATCGGTTCCAAGTGCATAAATATCCTGTCCGTCAATTTGCATCGAACCTTCAACACGTGCGCCGGGAATTGTGTCGTTCATTCGGTTCATCGTCCGCAGGAAAGTTGATTTGCCGCAACCGGACGGACCGATAAAAGCCATAACCTGGCGTTCGGGAATTTCAAGCGAAATGTTATGCAAAGCTTGCGAACGCCCGTAAAAAAAGTTTAAGTTCCCGGCTCTTATTTTCACGGACAAATCAGACTTTATCAGATTCCCGTTCACACGTTTCTCAGGTTGTAATTGCGTCACTAACGACATAATTGTTAGAAATCAAAATCAAAAGCGAACTTCAAAATTCAAAAGAGATACCAGCTTGATTTTCAGTTTCAAAATTAAACTCAATCTTTTGCATTTTTACTTTTGCTTTTCTAATACTTTTTCCTTGTTAAATATCTGACTGCGATATTCGTCAATAAAATCAGCGTCATCAAAACCAGCGTAGCCGCCCAAGCCATTTTGTGTTCAACGTCATATGGACCAATCGCGTAATTGTAAATCTGCACAGTCAGCGAAGCCATTGGCTGGTCTAATTCAATATTGTAGAAACGGCTTCCCAGAGCGGTGAACAAAAGCGGTGCAGTTTCGCCGCAAACACGGGCAACCGCAAGCATTGCTCCGGTTGCAATCCCAGGCGCAGCTGCCGGAAGCACAACGCCGGTTGTTACGCGCCATTGCGGTGCGCCAAGCGCAAGTGCGCCTTCACGCAGGCTGTTCGGCACAAGGCGAATCATCTCTTCGGTTGTTCGTGCGACAATCGGAATCATTATCAAAGCCAGTGCCATTCCGCCCGCCCAAGCCGAAGCGCGTCCCATCGGAAGCACAATCAATGTGAAAACAAAAATACCAACAATGATTGAAGGAATGCCCGTCAGCGTGTCCGTTATGAATCGAATAAATTTTCCGAACCAATTATCGCCAAATTCAGCCAGATAAACTCCCGCCGCAATTCCGATTGGCATTCCGACGGCTGACGCAAGTAGAATCATTATCAACGAACCGACAATCGCATTGCCTATGCCGCCACCTTCGCCAACAGGTTTTGGTGTATCTGTTAAAAACTCGTAATTGATTGATGTGATGCCGCGAACAGCAATGTAACTCAGGATGATAAGCAGCAGCGCAACTGCCAAAATTGCACACGCCGCCGTCAGCGTCGTCATCACCGAATTTATAATACGTCTTGAATTCATCTTGTTTGATTTTATGCGGCTTTTGCCGTTCCGCTTTTTCCCCGCGTCACAGTCATAACCAGAAGCTTTGCAAGCCCGTTGACGATGAATGTCACAACAAAAAGAATCAAGCCAATCAAAATTAAAGAACTCAGATAAAGTTCGTCTGTTGCTTCTGCAAAATTACTTGCAAGCACAGATGCGATTGTGTAAGCGGGTTCAAACAATGACGCACTTATTTGCGGCATATTTCCAATAACCATTGTCACAGCCATTGTTTCGCCAATTGCGCGTCCTAATCCCAGTACAATCGCACCTGCAATTCCCGATGCCGCATTATCAAGAACAACCTTTGTTGTCTCCCATTTTGTCGCGCCAAGTGCAAGCGCGGCTTCGCGTTGTGTTACAGGGACCGCCGTAAGCACATCGCGCACAATTGCGGTGATAATCGGCGTTATCATAATCGCTAAGATTATTCCGCCCGTCAGCATTCCGATTCCTGTCAATTTCCCCTGAAAGAGCGGAAGCCATCCGAGATATTTTTGCAATATGGGTCCGAGATGTTCGCGTATGAAAGGAGCCAGAACAAAGATGCCCCACAATCCATAAACTACAGAAGGAATCGCCGCAAGAAGTTCGACCAAAAAGGCGATAGGCTGTGCGATTTTTCGCGGTGCTTGTTCGACCAAGAAAATCGCAATGCCCAATGAAATCGGAACAGCAATTAAAACCGCTAGAACAGATGACACGATTGTCCCGTAAATAAACGGCAGTGCGCCAAACTCGTTCCTAACCGGGTCCCAATTTTTTCCTGTCAAAAAACCAAACCCGAAATGCTTTATCGCAGGCATCGCATTAGACAACATCATACCAACCATGCCCACAACAATCGCCAAAATTATGAACACGCTTGCAAACAGGACAATGCGAAACACTGCGTCACCTGTTGTTCCTGTTTGCGACAAAGCACGACGTATATTCCAACGTTGCGTAGCCGTGATGCCTTCAGTCGCTTGAGTTGTTGTTTGAACTTGGCTCATTTGAGTTCTGAGTTCTGAGTTCTGAGTTCTGAGTGTATTACTTGTTTTAACTCATCACTCATTACTTATCACTACTGTCTTAGCGGTTTACCGCCTGATGTTATCGCATTTAGTTTCGTTTCGACTTTTTTAACAATCTCTGACGGAAGCGGTGCATAGTCTTTTTCCTGCGCGAACTTCACGCCGTCGTGCGTAGCCCACCACAAGAAATCAACAAGAACTTTTCCTTTCGCAGCATCCTTTTGGTCTTTGTAAATCAAGATATATGTGTAGCTCGAAATAGGATATGCCTTTTCGCCTTTTGAGTTTGTAATTGAAACGCGCAAATCCTCAGGCGTATCCGCGAGCATTTCCGCAGCCGCCGCGCTTACGGTTTCAAGCGTCGGTTCAATAAATTTGCCTGTACTGTTTTTTATAGGCGCAATGGGCAATCCGTTTTGCTTGGCATAAATAAATTCGACGTAACCGATGGTGTTCGGCGTATTTTTGATTTGACCTGTCACGCCTTCGTTACCTTTAGCACCAATGCCAATGCCTTCAGGCAATTTGATGTTCTTGCCTTTCGGTCCGACTTTCTCTTTCCATTCAGGGCTGACCTTTGTCATGTAATCGGTGAAGACTTCTGTTGTGCCGCTGCCGTCCGAACGAAATACAACGCTGATGTCATTTGCAGGCAAAGTCGCATCCGGGTTATCAGCTTTGATTTTTGCATCGTCCCACTTTTGGATTTTTCCCAAAAAGATGTCGTTGATTGTTTCGGGTGAAAATTGTAGCGGTTTTGAAACACCAGCCAAATTGTAAGTGATAACAACCGCCCCTAAAACAGTGGGAATGTGTAGAAGTTCACCTTTTGCCTGTTTCAAATCCTCATCACTCATCGGAGCATCAGATGCACCGAAATCGGCAGTTTGATTTTGCGCGGCTTTCACACCCGCGCCCGAACCTTGAGATTGATAATCAATTTGCGCGTTTGGATTTACCTTCCCGTATTCATCAACCCACTTTTTATAAATCGGAGCGGGAAAAGTAGCCCCGACGCCTTGAAGTTTTACCGCGCCGCCACTGTTACCGCCTGTTGGTTTGCTGCAAGCGAAACTCAATACAAGAAGCAAAAAACTTAATAATAAAGCTGTGAATTGAAATACCTTGTTTGAAACAGACATCTGAATCTCCCTAAAAAAAATCATTAAAGACCGAACGAAGCAGTATGTGAGACGGATGTTACAGAAATCTGAACCGACACTGAATTTTATGTAACGAAGTTTGAGTTAGAACTTTAGTCTGCTTCAGGTTTACAGGTTAAAAAGCTTTATCTTGATGACTGAGCCGTCTGAAGGCGGGACTCAAAACAACTTAAAATTTATCGTCGTGGTATTAAACGGTAGCCCACGTTAACCATCGTTTCGATATTTAATCCGTAGGGAGCGAGTTTTCGGCGCAGGCGATACATATAAACATGAAGGCTTACAGGATTAAACGGCTTGCTTATACCCCAAGCCTCCTGCCAGAGTTCTTCCGACGGAACAATGCGTTCGGGCGTCCGCGCCATACGCGAAATAATCAAAAATTCCGAACGCGGTAGTTTCAGTGATTGCCCGCCACACGAGACAAAGTAGTTGCTATGCTCAACACGCAGGAAACCGTCATCGTAAATTTCATCTTCCATTGTTCGGGCAAATGTTCGATTGTGCGAATGTGAAACTAATCTGACACTCATAATTTTAAGTCTAACAGGTCCGGCGAATCTTCGGGTCCGGCGGGTCTTTGAGTCAAATGACTTGTCAGACCCGCCGGACCCGAAGACTCGCCGGAAGTTTAGAAGTTTAATCGCAGAGCGAATTGAATTTGACGATTTGTTCCAAGACCTACGGTTCTTTCAACAGTCGAACGCAACAGACCAAAGGTCGAACCCGCCGCAGATTGTGTGAATGCCTGACCGGGTTGCAAACCCGAACCCAACACAAAAGCATTTGCAGTTGTGTTAAAGGTAAAACCCGGTAAAGCGTTATTCAACGTAGCCGACGGCGTAGCGAAATTGGTTTTGTTGAAGATGTTGAAGAATTCGGTTCTAAATTCAATATTTGCGGTTTCAGTTAATCTGAACTTCTTCGCTAATACTAAATCAAACTGTCGGAAGCTTGGTCCGCGAAGCCCATTGCGCGATAAGTCTCCGAATGTTCCGGCTGTTGGTGTTGCAAATGCCGCCGGATTAAGCAGATTGCGGTCATTGTTCAAATAGGGCGATTGACCTGCAACAAGATTCGGACGACGTATATTGCGCGATGCGCCGCCGCCAAGGGTATTGATTGTGGCGACAAAACCAACCGGCAAAGGTTGCGTAGTGCTTACAGTTGGCAGATTTGCCGTGAACCCTTGCGGAACTGTGATTGTTGTTGTGGCAGTATTGTTCACAACACAACCGCCCGTCTGAACGCAAACAGCAACTGTGTCAGGACGAACTACCAAAACCTCTACGGGCAATCCGCTTCGTGCATTCACGATGCCGCCCACATCCCAACCGCCTAAAAAGAAGTTTCCTGCTTTGCCCAGGTCGTATTTCTTGCCCGCACCAATTGGCAGAGAATAAAGCGCGCTCAGGTTGAATGTGTGTCGAACGTCGAAGTTGTTATAACTGCGGTCTGCTTCAAAATTATCAAGCTGTGCGGAAGTGCGTGCTTCGTTTGAACCCGCTGTGTTGCCGTAAGAACGCGCAAACGTATATTGAGCGTTCATTGTCAGCCCTGTGTTGAAACGACGCGAAAGAGCCATTTGAAGGGCATTATAGTTATCGTCGCCGCCGCTTGTTTTGTAATCAACTTCCGCAAAAGGTCTGTTCTGTGTTGTGCCGCTGATGATGTCGAATTGACGAACGGTATTCACTGCTACAACACGCCCGCTTCCGTCAACGCGATTGATAACGCCAACGCCTGTTGGCAAATTCGTTCCGTTTGTAACGGTTGCGCTACCCGGCAATATCTGGTTTGAAACACTACGAAGGAACAAATTGCGTCCCTGACTTCCCACATACCCGGCGGTCAAAACCATGTTATAGAAAAGTTCTTGCTGGATTGAAACGCTGTATTGAAAGACTCGTTCAGGAACTTTGTAGTCGCCCGAATAAGCGCGTGGCTGATATTGACGGTTGAGCGGGTTGTTATTGAAGTTATCAATAATGCCCTGGGTATTCGCGGGGAAAGCCAGCAATGAGCCGCTTGTAATTGTCGAACTGATGCGGTCACTTTCAATCGGTTGAATCTGGTCTTCTGTCTGTCCCGGACCGTAGAACAATCCGAAACCGCCGCGAATCGTTGTACGTCCGCCCGAGAAGAAGCCTGTTTTGCCCAAGCCCGGTTGCCATGCAATTGAAGCTCTTGGACCAAAATTGTTCTTTGACGTTTTGAAAGCGTCTTCAGTAGCAGGGCGAAGTGTGCCTGTGCGTATGTCAAATAAGACCTGAAGGTTTCGGTCTTCACGAAGCGGTGTGTAATACTCGTAACGCAAACCGTAGCTCAATGTCAGATTCGGTCGAATCTTCCACTCGTCTTGTGCGTAAGCAATGTAATACTCTTGTTTTGCAAGCCGCTCACCTTTTGCTCCGCCGTTGAACGGACTCGCCGCGCTTACGTCGCCGAGATATTGAACCGATGCGGGCGTGTTAGCCAAAAAAGCATTCAGGTTTGAGAAGGTGTATGTTGTTCCGCCCAAACGGTCTGTGTATAAACGAATAAGCCGGACTTCGCCGCCAAATTTGTAGTTGTGGTTTCCTCTGCTCCAATTCAATGAATCAATGAAACCAAGCGAATAAGGTGTGTATGGCTGCCCGCGTCCGTTTGTCGCGCTGTTTGCGCGAACCAGACCGCCGGGGATTGAAATGCCTGACGAAGTTCCTTGTCCTGCGATACCTGAGTTGGCAACGCTGCCGGAGACGTTGATTGTAACTGCTGATAAATCAAGACCGTTGATTGTGGGCGCAGAACCGTTGATGCGTGTGCGTGCGCCGTTGTAGCCGAGTTTGAATTCGTTAATGAGATTTCCGAAGATTGATTGGTAGCCAAAAACAGCATTTTGCGGAACCGCCTCGATATTTACGCGCCGACCTGAAACTCCTTCGGGTCTGTTGTCTTTTCCTTGGTCGCGGAAATATCTGACATAAAGCGTGTTCATCGGATTAACTTTGTAATCAAAACGAACTGCAAAAGAGTTTTCATCCGTTTTGGCATTGTCTTGAAGTTGTGCGATGTCGAAATCCGGATTGGCAGATGTGCCGGTCAAAATAATTGCTTGCGGTGATTTGAAAGCATCAAGGAACGGAACGATTGAAGGAACTGCGCGTGCGCGTGCGGTAGCAGAAGGAACTGCCTCCACAAAGTTTAAGCCTGAACGAACACGATAGCCTTCATAAGAACCGAAGAAGAAAAACTTGTCTTTTATAATCGGTCCGCCAATCGAACCGCCAAACTGATTCAAACGGAGCGTGCTTTTCGGAATACCCGCTTGGATATTGTCAAAGAAATTTCTCGCATCGAGCTTGTCGTTGCGGAAATACTCAAAGAGAGAACCGTGAAATTGATTGCCACCAGATTTTGTAACAACGGTAATTTGTCCGCCCGTTCCTGTTCCGAACTCGGCGGGAAAGTTGTTTGATTCAACGCGAAATTCCTGCACGTTTTCAAGGCTTGATTGAAGACGGAAAGGCGATGGAACTTCACCGTTCAAATTGCCTGGCGAAGCGTCAATAATCGCTGTGCCTTCGACGCCATCATAACGAATTACATTCTGCTGAACGGCGCGACCCGAAAAGCGTATGTCTCCGAATGTTCCTGAACCACTGTTTACAGAACCCGGTGCCTGAAGATAAAGCTGTGAAAGCTGGCGACCATTAACAGGAAGGCTTTCGACTTCGCGTTGATTGACGGTTGCGCCGATGCTAGCCGAACTCGTGTTTACAGCCGCTTCGGACTCAAAAGTAATATTGACTTCGTTTGACTGTCCACCGATTTTCAAAGCTATGTCGAGAGTTAATTCCTGACCCACTGAAATTTGCACGTCATTGATTTGAGACGGAGCAAAGTTTGAAGCCGAAACTGTGATTGTGTAAAAGGAAGCCTTCAACGCGCTCACCAAATAATGACCTTCGTTGTTAGCTGTAACACTTCGTTCTTCGCCTGTGCGAGTGTTTTTAACTTTAATAGTTGCACCCGGAACAACTGCGCCGTTCGGGTCTAAAATTCGACCGACAATACGCCCTTGGTCTGCTTGACCAAAGATTGTAGTTGGAGCAATCACAAACAATGCGATTGCCAAAAATATAACTTTAGGCATTATGCCTTTAAGCCGTATCATTAGAAGCCTCCTAAATTAAGTAGCTCGAAAAAATGTTGTAGTTGATAGCGATAAATAAAAGCCAAAATGCAACGGGGCACTATTTCGGAAAAGAATTGCGTTGCATGGCATATAAAGATGTTTGCGGTACTATGAATCAAACGAAAAGGTAACGCGCCGAAGTTAAGGCGAGGTGAAAGCCATCTTAAATGTTTGTTAAGAAATTCTTGTGTAATGGAGTTTGGCGGGCTTGGGAAAATGCAGATTTAGCTAGTATTTGTTGAGAAAAAGGCATTCCTCAAGAATTGGTTCGGTTAAGTAAAAATCTGCCACCGATGCTCTCGCTGATTTCAATGTTCGTGATTATGAGAGGAAGTTCTTCGTCGCAGGTTTCAGGCAAAGATACTTTGTAACCTGTTCATTGTAGTTGTCGCTTTCTTCCATAATGAACATCCAAATCATACGATGTGTTAATGAAAATTATTGATGGCGGAGTCCCGTTGCTCTGGTTATTGTGGTGATTCACGGCAATAGCATTCAAGGCATCACGCATTGATTCAAGGACACATTCCAACCTGTTAATACCCCGGACAGCAGCCGGAATATGCGTTGAATCAGTCCGTTATAAAAAACGCCACCACATCTCTTGTAATCATTTAATAAGAACTTTGAGCTTTGGTTTCCAACCCGCCAGGACGAATTCCGGACGACTGTAATCGGCAATTAATTTCGCATCTTTGACACGGTCGAGTTGCCGTGACCAAGGGACTCTTTTACTGACTTCGACAGACGAACCGTCTTGATTACGGCTATTGTATTCCCAAAAATGAACATTGCCGCCCTTATCAGCATCGCCCCATCCTGCCGATGCGATGTTAATCAGTGTACTGCTCAACAATACGACTTCCGCGTAAGGATAAATGAATGACTCGTTTCTTGGTGAACGCGCAATTGTTGTCTGCCCGTCTGTTCCGATAAACGTGCTGTCTTTAAAAATGTTACCGTGATTTTCCTTTTTGTTCCGCGGCCACATCATCACGCGAGTTGACTTGATAGTGCAGCGTTCGCAGAACAACGTGCCTCGCCCGCCCAGGTATCGTATCGCCCGTTCCGATAATAGTGCTGTCAACCATGTAGATACGCCCATTTGCTTGCAACGCATCACCCGCGCCGATTACTGTGACGTGCGAAAGAATATTACGCTCGCCGGTGATGAGGAGTCCTTCGGCTTGTCCGGGCGAAGTGGTTTGCAACGTCATATTAACGATGTGGATGTCGTTGCAGTTGTCAACAGTAACTGCGGCGCGACGCGAAGGAAATGTCCCCCGGTTCAGGGTTTGTGCGGATGTTTGCAGGGTGTGGATTGAACACTTCGTTGTTGGCGTAACGAACTATGGTCTTTTCCTGATTTTCGCCGAGTAGCGTCACGTTATCCTTATTGCGGAAATACACTATCTCTTCGTAAAGACCGTTTCGCACCCTTATTGTAATGCGTTTTTTGGAATGGTCTGGCACAAAGTCCAACGCACCCTGCACTGTGTTGAAGTCACCCGTGCCGTCCGCACTGACCTGCAAGTTCTTTGCATCCGGACGCGGTGCTTTTGACTTGGGCTTGGTCGTAAAGTGCCAACTCTTACCTTTGATACCCGCAAAATAATCGTTTGGAACGCTGAGAACTTCCGCGTCAACCTCGACATAGTAGGTCTTGCCGTATTCGAGCAGATCGTGATGCGGATGGAGCGTGGCAGTATTTTCATTGATGGTAATCGGGTAGAAATGGAACCCGTCAGTAAAGCCGCCGATTATTGTCAGTTGATATTCACTTGAGGTCGGTACCGCTCCAGCAGATGGGGTTCCGGGTTTGGTGTCCGCGTTCGTAGGACGTGTTGTTCACGTATATGGGTAAGGCAAGGCAAGGTAATTCTTTGCGTGCACTGCCGGATCTACAGGCTTGGTCGGTCCGGGCGGAATGCTCATGTCGAGCGTATCTACAAGCCTGTCATTAGAAGCGTCGTAGATGCGAATCTTTCCTGATGTGCCAACACGAGGTGTATCCCTGAAGGTTAACTTGAGTTGCACATCGGGATTGACCATCGTTGCCTGATGAGACGGGAACATGACAGGACCACCGGCAGATGTTGCGAGATAACGATTCTTTGGCGACGCTTCTCTATTTGCTTTATTTATTGGAGAAATTGTTTGAGCTTGGGGCTGTTCCCAAAAAGTACCGTTACCTACAACAAACGTCAGTATGATAGCCAAAACTATTAATTTAAAAACCGGATAAATGAACATTCTTAGTGTTGTCGGAAATCGTTTCATAGTAATAAGTTGTTATGCTTAACAGAGCGGGATTGAAAGACTCGCCCACATGATTTTTCAAGATGCCTGGCTTGTTTTCGTTGTTATCTTATTGAAAATTTCCAACGTAAGTTTAATGAGAAAGGTACAGGAAAGACAAGCTAACTTATCATCAAAGGTATTACCGAAACCACCTGGTGCGATAATGAAATGCTGGTTCTGAAACAGGCGTCGAAAAGATTGCCCGTGTTATGGGACATTCCAATATCAGGACAACAATGATTTACGTTCACACAAGCCAAGAGACTTTGAAGGATGTAATGAAGCGGGCGGCATCATTTTCCGATAAAGATGTAAAGTAAAGTTCCGGAATCGTACCGCTCGAAAAACGCAAAGCGGGTTAAGTTTATTGATATGTGCGGGTTGGGTGGTTGTATAAACATTTGCGAACAAAACAAGGATGTTGATTAACACGTTGAATAACATGAGTATTTGGTTGTTTGTCGAAACTTCGACGCAAAGCGGAACGTAATTTCAACAGGCAATCAAACCTTTAATCAATTCGGAGAAAACTACGATGGGTTCGGATAATTTGTATATGCAAGCACCCGATAGCGACCACGATGTAAGTTTGATTTTATCGGGTGATGTTGAAACTTTGCGTTCCAGATTGACGGAAGCGGTCGAGAAACTCGGTTACAGGGTTATCAGCGATTATCCGTTTCAGGCAAAGCGCGGGGCGCAGGGCGGAGCAAAGTATGCCTGTTCGTTTGAACCGCTTGATTACCCTACGAAACTCACAATCGGATTAAAGAAACTTAACAATGCTTCGGTTTCCGCTTCATTCTTTTACGAAGTTCAGTCTTACGGTTGGGGGCTGTCGGGCGGCGACCACAAAACTCTTTTGCGTGAATCGAAAGCCATTGCCGCGCTCGCGACACAGAAGAATTCTTTAACTGTTTGTGCTTCATGCGGAACGGACGTTACGGATGATTCGCGTTTTTGTCGTCGTTGCGGTTCACCGCTTACGGCGGATGTTGCAGAGGTAGAGGTTTGGCAATTGACAAAGGGTGCCAGGGCAAGTCTTCACGATATTGTCGCAGGCGTTTCGATTCTTTTTCTTACGGCTTTACTTGTCAGTGTGGTCTTTTACTTTGGCGGAGCTAAAGCTGAAAAGATAGTCAGCATTGTCGGAATAATGTTCGGTGTATTCGGGCTTTTGGCTTTGATTGAAGGCATCTGGCAACTTAACGGCATTCTCAATCCGAAAGAAGAAAAACAAATCACAACATCGCAAAGACCAAGACAAAACGAAATACCGCTTACATCGTTAGCAACTTCAAATTTGTCACCGCGTAAACCCGTCGCTTCAATTACCGAAGGGACAACAGAACTTTTGAATGTGGATGATTTTCGTGAAGAACAGATTGCCGTTCCCGTTGCCGGAAAACGAATTGATACATCGGAAGTTGAGCCTTTGAACTAAGCCGTGCGAAAAGGGCTTTAACGATAACGACCTTTCCAAATGCTCTTGCCCGTTTTGTCTATGTAGCCTATTTGATAGTCTTTATATGAAACATAAGCGAAACCGCTGTTGAACTGTCTTACAAGGGGAAATATAGGGTTGATAACAACTCTTCCTGTCTTATCAATAAATCCAAAGCGCGGAAGATACATATTCCCGCCATCAACCTTTTCGCTGACAATAACTTTTATCCGTCCAAGCCCTTCATGAAAACTTCCAACCTCGGCGAATCCTTTTATGTTTGCTTTCTTAAAATCAATAATAACTTTGCCGCTTGTATCAATAACGTAAAACTCTCCGCTGTTTTTTGTGCGTAAAGAGACAACGGCGACGCCATCGGAAAAATCATTCGCTATATCCCAAACAGGCTCGACCACAACCTTTCCGGTTTTGTCTATAAACCCACGTTTATTAAACTGAGGATTGTCTGCATCGGGTGACCAAATCATTGCGCGACCATCATGAAAGTCTCCTATAATTTCCTTGCGCGGTTCGATGACCGTCTTTCCAGACTTATCCATAAAGCCGCATTTACCGTCAACACAAAACCGCGCCAGACCTTCCGAATAACTGTGCGGAACCATGTTGCGAAGCACCTGACCTTCTAACGCAACTGAGCCTGATGGGGTTAAATACACATACCAGTCATCATAAAACGCCAATCCCAAACCGTCTGAAAAATCTCTTGCCTTTTTGAAATTTGCTTCGTAAACAAATTTTCCTGTTTTGTCTATGTAACCCCAGGGCGAGTTTGTTCTGTTTGTGGTGTCGGGTTTTCTTACGCACGCAAGTCCATCAAAGAAATTTCCTGCCTGTTGAAACTGCGGTTCAATAACCAAATTTCCTTTCTCGTCTATGTAACCATACAAATCGCCACGTTTGACGACGGCAAGCCCTTCGGAAAACTCTTCTGTCTGAGCGATGTTAAGTTTGGGATTTAGCTTCAACGCAATTTTGCCGGTTCTGTCTATGTAAACGCCATTGTGCGGTGAGACGAGAAAAAGATTTTCGAGTCTCGGGCGAAAAACAAAATCATCAATGTTGTTGCCGGGTTGACCGTAAGACAAAGACAGACAAATGGCTATTAAACCCGAAATAGTAAAAATGGAAGACAGTCGTTTTATCATGGCTTTCAAATAAGCTCTTTCTTTTTAGGAATAAATATCAGCCAACCACAGGAAAATAGAATTCAAAATCAGCATCTGTTATGTATGCATGTTCAACCAATTTCTTTTCGTTATTAAAATAGATTCGGTAATGCCTTTCGCCTGTTGGCATGGCTAATCTGTAAACCCAAACCTCTTGGTCTGATTTATGCCCGCGGTGTATGTAGCCGCCCTTTGTTTTTTTATCGGGTTCGCCAAGCATGGTTAATACATAAGTTTGGCTCTTTTGGCTGATGTCGTGTTTCTCGCTCAAGTCATCAGCCATCTCGCCGCGTGTCTGCGCGTCGCCATCTTTCCACCCTTGCGAATTAAATGATTTAACTGCAAACGGTCTTGCCTTTTTGCAGGCAGATATAAAAGAAAGACAGAGCAGTGCCATTATGATAACGCTGAATAATTTTCTTTGAATCATCTTTATTACTTCTACTTTGTCAGAATAAAATAACTGACGAATTGTGGTTTTTAGCCCGTGAATACGGGCGATAGCACCCCGCTTCGCGGGTTAAATCAAATAAGTTCAGTAATATCAGAAATTACGGTGAAA
>Ga0187894_10002682_pt1 | contig 20949 bp, 17 predicted proteins | sample GBC1701081metaG_FD_136650 | JGI IMG/M metagenome (GOLD analysis project Ga0187894, IMG submission 136650) | White microbial mat communities from a lava cave in the Kipuka Kanohina Cave System on the Island of Hawaii, USA - GBC170108-1 metaG ...
CGTCGCCAGTCAGGTTCGCGTCACGCAAGCCGGCAAGCAGGCACCCGCCTTCGCGATGTCCCTGAACATTTCGATCTGCAACCTCGGCATCGCCCTGGGCGCCACGCTGGGCGGCCGTATCGTCGACGCATACGGCGTCGACCGGATCGGCTACGGCGGCGGCGCCATCGCTGTCGTGGCCTCCGCCATCGCAGCGGCGATGTTGGCCGTTCGCGTCCGTGGCAGTGGCGCCACGACGTAAACCGGTCTACGGAGGGATCGAACGAGGCCAAACGACGCGGGACGACTCATGAGCAAGGCGTCCATTGATCCGGCGGATATCCCGGTTGTTCCCTATTTCCTGGTGCTGCTGGTACCGAACGACGATCGGGAGGCCGAACCGGCAGTGTTCACCCAGCACGTGGCGTTCATCGAGCACATGGCATCCCAAGGAGTCGTGCTGTTGGGTGGCGCGTTCGAAGCACCGATCGAAGGCGCATCGGGCGCCTATCTCCTGCACACGGCCTCGAAGGCCGAGGCCGAAACGTGGGCATCCCGGGATCCGCTGATGACCAGTGGCGCCTGCCGCGCCAATATCATCGCCTGGAAACTGGTCGGTATCGCGCCCGGCGCCATCGATCCGGCACTCACGACCTAGGGATGCATCGGCCATGAGCTTCCATGACGACGATCTGACGACGTTCGCCAGCGACGGTGCGCCACCGCTGCCTGTCGCCGACACGCAGGGCCACGTCGAGAACGACGGCGCGCGCATCTGGTACGCGGCCTACGGATCCGGCACGCCCGTGATCCTGCTGCATGGCGGATTGGGCCATAGCGGCAACTGGGGCCACCAGGTTCCGGCGCTGATCGACGCCGGCCACCGCGTCGTCGTCATCGACAGCCGCGGCCACGGCCGCAGCACGCGTGATGCACGGCCCTACATGTATGAGTTGATGGCCTCCGATGTGCTGTCCGTGATGGACACGCTGCACCTGGAAAAGGCCGCCGTGGTGGGCTGGAGCGATGGTGCGTGCGTCGCCCTGATCCTTGCCGCGCAGGCGCCGGCCCGCATCGCCGGCGTGTTCTTCTTCGGCTGCAACATGGATCCCAGCGGCACGAAGGCGTTTGTCGCCACGCCGGTCGTCGAGCGGTGCTTTGCACGGCACACCCAGGATTATACGGCGCTATCGGCGACACCGGACCAGTTCAAACCGTTTGTCGCGGCGGTCAGCGAGATGCAGAGGACGCAGCCCAACTACACGGCGCACGATCTGGCTGCGATCACGGTGCCCGTGGCGATCGTGCACAGCGAGCACGACGAATTCATCAAGCACGAGCACGCCGAGTACCTTGCGCGCAGCATTCCCGGCGCCGCGCTGATCCTGCTGCCCGGCGTCAGCCATTTCGCGCCGCTGCAGCGGGCGGGACAATTCAACGACGCAGTGCTTGGCTTTCTCGGCAGGGCCGTCTCCTGAACTAGAGAAGCGAAACTCCAGGAAGCCGCCGTGCCTTGCGATCGAAGGTCAGCATGTTCGAGCACCCGGCCTTGGTGCAAAGAGCGCTGATGAGGGCATCCGCAAAAGAACCCTGACCCTCTTTGAGAGAGGTCATCGCGGTGAAAACTTCCTGCTCGTCCTCAACAACGAAGACATCGGCCTGAAGAATTGCTTCAATCGCCGCGGCGATCTCAGCGTTCGAGAGTCGGTATGCGCGATCGAGAACCCAGGCAATCTCGACCATCACCACAACGGTGATGTAGCCCGGGTCCTGCTCCGTCAATACCTGCTCGATCAACCGTGTTGCCTTCGGTGATTGAACCGGATCGTCCTGCGCCAGATAGCGAACGAGGACATTGGTATCCAGGCCGATCATCGCGGCTCCCGACGTACTTCGCTTCCCACAGCGCCACTCGCCACGGCTCTATTCATGTTCTCAATCGTCACTGCACGTCCGCGGCGCTTGACAATGCCGCGCAGCGCAGCGGCGGGGCGTTTCGGCAAAAGGACCACGCTGCCATCCGGATGCACGAAGAATTTGACTCGGTCTCCCGGCTTCAAACGGAGGTGCTCGCGGATGGCTTTTGGAATCGTTGCCTGGCCCTTGGAAGTGATAGCGGAGTCCATTTCAGGCACCATTACATTTTCGAAAATGTAATACCACTGGCAACTGGTCATGTCAAAAGAGCGGCGCTGGCTTGATCCGAGCGCCGCCCTTCGTATCGACCGGTCCTTTTTACTTGCCCGTCGTCATCAGCTGCCTGGCGGCGGCGCGGGCGGCGTCGGTGATGGCGGCGCCGGACAGCATGCGGGCGACTTCTTCCAGGCGGGCGGCGCGGTCGAGCGATACGACCTCGCTGGCGGCCTTGGCGCGGCCGGTGGTCTTGCGGATCAGCCAGTGATGGTCGGCCAGCGCCGCGACCTGCGGCGAGTGCGTCACCACCAGCACCTGCAGAGACTTCGCCAGCCGGCGCAGGCGATCACCCACCGCCGCCGCCGTCGCACCGCCGATGCCGCTGTCGACCTCGTCGAACACCAGGGTGCGCGCATCGCCCACCTTGGCCAGCGCCAGCTTCAGCGCCAGCATGAAGCGCGACAGCTCGCCGCCCGAGGCGATCTTGCCGATCGGGCCGGGCGCCATGCCGGGGTTGGTGGCGACCAGGAACTCGACGCGGTCGATGCCGTGGCTGCCCCAGTCCTTCTCGGCCTGCGTCTCCAGGCGCGTGACGAACTTGGCGCGCTCTAGCTTGAGCGGTGGCAGCTCGCCGCTCACCGTCTTGTCGAGCCTGGCGGCGGCCTTGGTCCGGCCCGCCGACAGCGCGCGCGCCGCCGCGACGAACGCCGCACGCGCTTGCGTCGCTTCCGCTGCCAGCGCGCGCTGGCGCGCATCGCCATCGTCGAGCGCGGCAAGCTGCTCGGCCATGCGCTCGCGCAAGCCCGCCAGGCCGCCCACGGTCGTGCCGTGCTTGCGCGCGGCGGCGCGCAGGGCGAACAACCGCTCCTCGATCTTCTCCAGGCGCGCGGGATCGGCATCGAGCGCATCGCGCGCCTGCTCGAGCTGCGCCATCGCCTCGGTCGCTTCTGACGAGGCACGCTCCAGCGCCGCCAGCGCCGCATCGAGCCGACCACCGGCCTGTGGTGCCTGCCGCTCGATCAGTCGATGGGCATGGCGCAACGCGGCAGCGCCGCCCTTGTCGCTTTCCAGTTCGGCCAGGGCGGCGACCACGGCTTCGCCCACCGCCGCACCATGGCGCAACAACTGGCGCTCGGCGGCCAGGCGCTCCTCGTCGTCAGCCTTGGGCGCGAGCTTCTCCAGCTCGGCCACGGCATGGCGCAGGTACACCTCCTCGCGCCGCGCCTGCTCATAGGCGGCAGACGCCGCTTCGCGTGCCGCCTCGGCATCACGCCACGCGGTCCAGGCCGCCGCGACCTTGGCGGCGTCGGCCTCCAGGGTGCCGAAGGCATCGAGCGTGGCACGATGGTTCACCGGCACCAACAGCCCGTGCTGCTCGAACTGGCCCTGGATCTCGACCAGGGTTTCGCCCAGCCGTTTCAGCAGGCCGACCGACGCCGGCTGATCGTTGACGAAGGCGCGGCCGCGACCGTCGGCACCCACCACGCGGCGCAGCAGCAACGTGGCGCCTTCATCGACAATGCCCTGGTCGGCCAGGATCGCATGCGCCGGATGGTCGTCGGCCAGCGAGAATTCGGCGCCGACCACGGCCTGGGTGGCGCCCGGCCGCACGATGCCGCTGCCGGCGCGGCCACCGAGCGACAGGCTGAAGGCGTCGAGCAGGATCGACTTGCCGGCGCCGGTCTCGCCGGTCAGCACGCCCAGCCCCGACGCGGCGCCTGACCTGGACGGCACCGGAAAGGCAAGATCGAGCTTCTCGATCAGGACGAAGTCGCGAATGGAGAGGCCGAGCAGCATCGCGAAACCGCTATTCCCCTTCTCCCCGCCAGCGGGGAGAAGGGCACATCAAAAGACCGACTTCCACATCCGGTTCAGCCACGAACCCTCGTGGCGTTCGGGACGCAGGTCGACGCCCTCGAGCAGGAAATAGGAGTCGGCGTACCAGTCGCTGCCCGGGAAGTTGTGACCCAGCACGGCGGCCGCCATCTTGGCTTCCTGTTGCACACCCAGCGCCAGGTAGCACTCGACCAGGCGATGCAGCGCCTCGGGCGTGTGCGTGGTGGTCTGGTACTTCTCCAGCACCTGCCGGTAGCGGTTGATGGCGCCGATATATTGCCGCTGCTTCTGATAGAAGCGGCCGACATCCATCTCCTTGCCGCCCAGATGGTCGATGGCGAGGTCGACCTTCAGGCGCGCGTCACGGGCATAGGCGGTGTCGGGGAAGCGCTTGGTCACCTCGGCCAGCGAGTTGAGCGCCTGTTCGGTGATGCGCTGGTCGCGGCCGACGTCGGCGATCTGCTCGTAGTAGCACAGCGCCTTCAGGTAATAGGCGTAGGCGATGTCGCGATGGCCGGGATGGAGCTGGATGAAGCGGTCAAGCGCCAGGATCGCTTCGTCGTACTTGTTGGCCTGGTAGTACGAGAACGCCGCCATGACCTGCGCCTTGGTGGCCCAGACCGAATAGGGATGCTGGCGATCGACCTCCTCGAAGCCCTTGGCCGCCGTCTTGTATTCACCGGCACCCAGCGAATCGAGGGCGTTGTTGTAGAGCTTCTCGACCGGCTGCTCGACATAGGTCTTGTTGTCGTCGTCCTTGTCGCCGCACGCCACCAGGGCCAGCGCGCACACGGCGCCGAGCACGGCTGCGCGCCACGCACGCAGGGCGGTTCGGATCGGTGCGGCGTACGAAACTGTCATGGACCGGCTCTCCCAGAATCGGCGGCGGCGGACGATGTAGCGGTTTATATCATGCCGGGAAAGCTTGTCCTTCCCCCGGTAGAAGACGGAAAAAAACGGGGGCCAGCGGCCCCCGAAGAATCCCTCGTCCTGTGGAGAAATACCGGTATCAGGCCGATTAGTTGGCCTGACGCCTCAAGAAAGCCGGAATCTGCAGATCGTCCTCGTCGCGCGACGTCTTCACGCGGTCGGCGGGATCAAGGCCAGCGATCTTCGGCTGTGCCGACGTCGCCACCGGCCGCAGCTGTGTGGGCGCCACCGGTGCCGGCGGCGGCGCCTCGACCGGCCGCGCCGCAATCACCGGCTCGACCGGCGCCGGGCCCCCGGGTCCGGTCGGCCGCGCATTCCCACCCACCAGGCCGGTGATGCGCTGGAAGATGTTGGGCGTGCGGGCCGCGGCCTCGTTACGCGGCGGTGCCGAAGGGCGCGCCGAGGGTCGCTGCGACAGGCGCCAGTCGTGCGAGGAGCCCGACCGTACTGCGGCGGCGGGCACGGCGCCGGCCGGCACGGTCGACGCGGGCGCCGGGTGCGCTGCGGCGGCGACCGCCGGCATCGGCTGCGGCGCCGCGACGGGCATCGGCACGGCAGCCTGGATCAGCGGCAATTCCGCCTCGGTGTTGGCCACCGGCTCGTCCACCATCGGCGGCATGGCTTCGGCCATCATCACCGGCTCGGCTGCCCTGACTGCTGCCACCGGCTGCGGTGCCACGGCAACAGCCGCGACGGGCACGGCTTCGACCGGGGCCGGGGCCGGAGCAACCGGTATCGGCGCGGGCGCAGCGGCGACAGGCGTCGGCGCCACCGAGACCGGAGCCGGCGGCGGCGCGTAGGACGGCGCCGGCCGCGGCGCCATGCGCTGCAGGTGCGGCTGGCCGGTCTGCAACAGGGGCTTGTCGATGCTGAGGTACTTCGGCTCGGGCTGATGCATCACGGCGGCCGAAATGCCGGTGGCGACGACCGACACGCGCATACGGCCCTGCATGGCGGCATCGAAGGTCGAGCCGAAAATGATATCGGCGTCGGGATCGACCTCTTCGCGGATGCGGTTGGCCGCCTCGTCGACCTCCAGCAGGGTCATGTCGAGCCCGCCGGTGATGTTGATCAGCACGCCCTTGGCGCCCTTCATCGAGGCGTCTTCGAGCAGCGGGTTGGAGATCGCCGCCTCGGCCGCCGCCTTGGCGCGGTCGGGACCCTCGGCCTCGCCGGTGCCCATCATCGCCTTGCCCATCTCGCCCATGACGGTGCGGATGTCGGCAAAGTCGAGGTTGATCAGGCCGGGCATCACCATCAGGTCGGTGACGCCGCGCACGCCCGAGTAGAGGACATCATCCGCCATCTTAAAGGCGTCAGCGAAGGTCGTCTTCTCGTTGGCAATTTTGAACAGGTTCTGGTTCGGAATGATGATCAGCGTATCGACGAACTTCTCGAGTTCGGTGATGCCGTCATCGGCCATCACCATGCGGCGCCGGCCTTCGAAGTGGAACGGCTTGGTCACGACGCCGACGGTGAGGATGCCCTGGTCGCGCGCGGCCTGCGCGATCACCGGCGCGGCGCCGGTGCCCGTACCGCCGCCCATGCCGGCGGTAACGAAGACCATGTTCGAACCTTCGAGCGCCTTCATCAGCTCGGGCAGCGCCTCTTCCGCGGCCTGCTTGCCGACGGCCGGTCGCGCTCCGGCGCCCAGCCCCTGCGTGATGCTGATGCCGAGCTGGATGCGGCGATCCGCCAGTGACTGGCCCAGTGCCTGCGCGTCCGTGTTGGCAACGACGAACTCGACACCTTCCAGTGACGACGAGATCATATTGTTGACGGCATTGCCACCGGCTCCACCGACGCCGATGACGGTAATACGCGGCTTAAGGTCGGACTCCGACTGTGGGAGCGACAGGTTGATTGTCATTGGCATTCTCCAGGCGAAGACGAGGGGGGTATCTGCGTCGGAGCCGCCGTGATCCCTCGGTTTGTTGGAGATCTTCGACGGCACCGGCCTTGGTTTTTTTGCGGCCGTTGGGGATTGCCAGTCCCATCCATGATTCTAAACTAAAAATTATCCCGTATCCAACTGCCAATTCGCCCGAAGCGGCCCGCCGGTGCTTCCACCGGTGGATTTTGTGTCTGGCTCACCGCCTGGACCTGCTGCGATGCGTGGATCAGCAACCCGGCGCAGCCGGCGAACGGCGGTCCGGCCAGCGACTCCGCCAGACCGGCCATCCGCAGCGGACCGCCCAGCCGTACCTTCTTGTTGAGGATCTCGCCCGCGATCTCGGGCAGACCGTCGAGCTGGCTGGCACCGCCGACCAGCACGACGCGGCCGCCGGCCAAACGTCCGATGCCGCTTGCCTCCAGGCGGCTGCGCACCAGCTCGAACGTCTCCTCGATGCGCGGCCGGATGATGCCGACCAGGATCGAGCGCGGCACGTGGTTGGGCGTGGTGCGCTCCTGCTCGCCGATCAACGGCACGTCGATGATGTCGTACTCGTCGTTGGGCCGCGCGCGGGCGCGGCCGATCAACGTCTTCATGCGCTCGGCATCGGCCAGCGGCGTCGACAGGCCACGCGCGATATCGCTGGTGACGTGGCTGCCACCGATGGGGATCGAATCGACATGCACGAGATGGTCTTCGTAGAAGACCGCGATCGACGTGGTGCCGCCGCCCATGTCGACCAGGGTGGCACCGAGCTTGTGCTCGTCGGGCACCAGGGTGGCGAGACCGGCCGCATACGGCGTTGCGACGCGGTCGGCGATGTCGAGGTGGGCCCGCTTCACGCAAACGGCGAGATTGCGCATGGCGCCGGTGGCCGCGGTCACCAGGTGGATATCGACTCCCAATCGCTCGCCATACATGCCGCGCGGCTCGAGCACGGCGCTGCCGTCAACGGCGTAGCCGACCGGCAGCGTGTGGATAAGGTCGCGGTCGGACGTCTCGGCCGGCAGGTGGACCTGCGACAGCAGGCGGCGCACGTCGCGCTCGCCGATCTCGTGGTGCCCGACCTGGATTTCCAGGGTCTGGTTGTGCGACGCCGGCTGGCCGCCGCCGACGCCCACGATCACGTCGCGGATCGTCTCGCCGCACATCTCCTCGGCGGCGCTGACGGCCGAGGAGATCGCCCGCGTCGCCTGTTCCATGTCGACGATATTGCCGGAGCGCAGGCCGGCGGCAGCATGATGGCCGATGCCGATCACCCGCAGGCCGGCACCATCGATACGCGCCACGAAGCACACGACCTTGCTCGTGCCGATGTCGAGCGCCGCAACGATGCCGTTTCTTGTCTTTGCCACGGTACGCACTCCACTCTCTATCTTTATCTTTGGGCACCGCTCCCGGGTGTGGACCTGCGAGCAGTGTCGCCCGGCGCCGCCGGCTTGGCCGCCGGCACCGGTTTCGCACCGGCCCCCGCCGGTGCTGGTTTGGCGCCGGCTGCCGCCGATGCCGCATCAACGCGTGCCGGCGCCCGGTCGGCGACGGCCTGCAAGGGATCCGGCGCACCGCGCCGACGAAGAATCAGTATACCCGGCAGGCGAAGATCCACGACAGACAAGTCGCGTGCCAGCAGGTTGTCGCTCTTGTCCAACGCCATCAGGCGCTGCAGCGCTGCGGCCGCGTCGTCGGCCGGCAGCTTGATCGTAGGCCCGTCATCGAGTGTCAGGTTCCAGCGGCGCTGCCCGACATAGACAGCTGCGCGCAGGCGGTCGCGCAGAGGCCGCGCGTCCTGCAGCAGCAGCAGAAGCTCGGCCAGATGCTCCGGCGCGCCCTCCCCGGCCACCACCAGGCGCACCTGCGACTCGGCGGGATCGACGGTGCGCACCTTGCGGCCCAGGCGGTCGATCAGGACGTACTCGGTCGTTCGCTTACCGTTGGCGGCAACGACCTCGTTCTGCCACAGCGCGACGGCGCTGCGCTCGCGCAAGGTCACGTGGATGGTATCGGGCCAGCGGCGCTCGACCGCGGCATGCTCGACCCACTCGATCTGCTCCATCCGGTGACGGGCGGTGTGCAGGTCGACCGACAGCAGCGACTGGCCGCGGCGCACGTCGAGCGCCTTCAGGATGGCGTCCTGGGTCACGTGCCGGCGACCCTCGACGGTGATGTCCTGCAGCGGGAACGGCGCGAAGGCGGTGATGCGATTGCGCCAGCTCTCTGCCCAGGCCTGGACGTCCTCGACCTTGCCGCTCTTCCACAGCACATAGCCGCCGATGGCACTGCCGCCCAGCACACCCACCAGCAGGCCGAGCACGACCGCGCGGCGCCACGGCACGGCAGGCGTGCGCGTACCGCGCGCGTTCTTGCGCGTGGCGGGCCGTGCCGATCCCGGACGCGGCGCACCCGGCCGACGGCTGGCGCCGCGGCGAGGGCGGACATCGATGTCGCGGCCGTGCGGTGAACTCACGCTGGGCATCGTGCGTGCTCCACCATCCAGCGCATGAGTTCGGGGAACGGCAGGCCGAGCCATTTCGCCTGCTCGGGCGCCAGCGACAGCGGCGTCATGCCGGGCTGGGTGTTGATCTCGAGGATGCAGAGCCCCTCGGTGCCCGGCAGGCTGTCGTCCCAGCGAAAGTCACAGCGCGTCAGGCCATCGCAGCCCAGTGCCTGGTGCGCCGCCAGCGCCCAGCGCATGGTCTCGTCGTAGATCGGCTTGGCGATCGGCGCCGGCACGAGATGCTCGGTGATGCCGTCGGTGTACTTGGCTTCGTAGTCGTAGAATTTCACGCGCGGGCGCAGCTCGGTGACCGCGATCGGCCGGTCGCCGAGCACGGCGACGGTAAGCTCGCGGCCGGGCACGTAGCGCTCGACCAGGACGCGCTCGCCGAACTTGACCTCGGCCTCCTCGACCGCGGCAAGATTGTCGCCGGGACCGACGATATGCACACCGATGCTGGAGCCCTGGTCGATCGGCTTCACGACATAAGGCCGCGGCATCGGATCACCCGCCAGCAGCGCCCGTCGCTCGATCACCATGCCGTCGGCGCAGCGCAGGCCGATCTGCGTAAACACTTGCCGCGCGCGCGGCTTGTCCATCGCCAGCGCCGAGGCCAGCACGCCGGAATGCGTGTAGGGAATCGCGAGGAACTCGAGCACGCCCTGTACGCAGCCGTCCTCGCCCCACTTGCCGTGCAGAGCGTTGAAGACGACGTCGGGACCACCACCGCCGGCTGGCCGCAGCGCATCGACCAGCGCCCGCAGGTCGCGCGTCACATCAAGCTCGACGACGGTGAAACCGGCCTCGCGCAGCGCGTCGGCACAGGCGCGACCGGTGGTCAGCGAAACCTCGCGCTCGGGCGACCAGCCACCCTTCAGCAGCGCCACGGTCTTGCTCATGACGGCGCTCCCGGCACCACCGGCACCTCACCGGCGTGCGGCGCACCGATACGCATGATTTCCCAACGCAACGCGATGCCCGATGCCTCGTAGACGCGGCGGCGCACCTCCTCGCCCAGCGTCTCGATGTCGTGCGCCGTCGCCTCGCCGGTGTTGATCAGGAAATTGCAGTGCTTCTCCGACACCTGCGCACCGCCGACGCGCAGCCCGCGGCAGCCGGCGGCATCGATCAGGCGCCAGGCGCTGTCGCCCGGCGGGTTGGTGAAAGTCGATCCGCCGGTGCGACTGCGCGGCTGGCTCTCGCCGCGCGCGCGGTCGATCTCGCTGATGCGGGCCGCGATCTCCTGCTGATCGCCCGAGTGGCCGCGCAACGTCGCGCCGGTGAAGATCACCGAGGGGGGCACGGCGCAATGCCGATAGGTGAAGTCGAGGTCGGCCGGCGACAGGCGCAGGCGCCGGCCGTTGCGGCCGACGGCATCGGCGTGCGCGACCACGTCCTTCATCTCACCGCCGTAGGCGCCGGCGTTCATGCGCAGCGCACCGCCGATCGTGCCCGGCACGCCGCTGAGAAATTCCAGGCCGGCCAGGCCATGGTCGCGCGCGGTGAGCGCCACGTTCAAATCGAGCGCACCGGCGCCGGCGATCACGTGGTCGCCCTCGACGCGGATGTCGGTGAAGCCGCGCAACAGCCGGATCACCACGCCGGGAATGCCGCCGTCGCGCACCAGCAGATTGGAGGCAACGCCCAGCACGGTGATCGGCACGTCGTCGGGCGTGGCGGCCAGGAAACCCGCGAGATCATCGAGGTCGGCCGGCCGGAACAGAATCTCGGCCGGACCGCCGGCGCGAAACCATGTCACGGTCGCCAGCGGCGCGTTGGCCGTCAGCCGACCGCGCACCGGCGGCAGCCGGTCGATCAGGTGTGACGGCGTCCGCGCCAGTGCACTCATGCCGATCGACCACTCGAATTGTTGGTGACCACGCGCGGAGCAGCGCGTTCGGCCGCCAGCTGGCGCAGCTGATCGGGCAGCGCATACGCCCAGCCCGAGATGCTGCCGGCGCCCAGGCAGATCACGACATCGCCAGGCCGCACCACGCTCCACAGCAGCTCCGGCAGCTCGGCCGGCGCGCCGAGCGCCATGACACGACCGTGGCCGGCTTGCTGGATGCACTCGATCAGCATGTGCTTGTCGACGCCGGCGATGGGCGCCTCGCCGGCCGGGTAGACGTCGGCAACGACGACGATGTCGGCATCGCCGAAGCAGCGGCCGAAATCGTCCTTCAGATCGCGCAACCGGGTGAAACGATGCGGCTGGGCGACGGCGATGACCTGGCCCGAACCGCCATAGGCCTGGCGCGCGGCGCGCAGGACGGCGGCGATCTCGACCGGATGGTGGCCGTAGTCGTCGATCACCGTGATGCCGTGCGCCTCGCCGGTCTTGGTGAAGCGCCGCTTGACGCCCGAGAAATGCGCCAGCCCGGTGCGGATCGTATCGTCGTCGATGCCCATCTCGACCGCCACGGAAATGGCGGCGAGCGCATTCTGTACGTTGTGCTGCCCGAACATCGGCAGGCGCATGCCCGGGATGGTGCGCGTTTCATTGTTGGCGCGGTTGGTCACCACGACATCGAAATCAGCGCCCTCGCGGTCGAGCCGGAGGTTGACGGCGCGCACGTCGGCGTTGGCGCCTACCCCGTAGGTGACGATGCGGCGGTCCGATACGCGCGGAATGATGGCCTGCACTTCGGGATGATCGTAACACAGCACCGCGAAACCATAGAACGGGATGTTCTCGACGAAGGTCACGAAAGCGGCGCGCACGGCGTCGAAATCGCCGTAGTGATCGAGATGCTCGGGGTCGATATTGGTGACGACGGCGATCGTCGCCGGCAGGCGCAGGAAGGAGCCGTCCGACTCGTCGGACTCGACCACCATCCAGTCGCCGCCGCCCAGCCGTGCATTGGTGCCGTAGGCGTTGATGATGCCGCCGTTGATCACCGTGGGATCGATGTGCGCCGCATCGAGCAGGGTGGCGATCATCGACGTGGTGGTGGTCTTGCCGTGGGTACCGCCGACCGCGACCGACCACTTCAAGCGCATCAGCTCGCCCAGCATCTCGGCGCGGCGCACCACCGGCACGAAGCGGGTGCGCGCCGTCAGCACCTCGGGGTTGTCGGCCTTGACCGCCGAGGACACCACCACGACCTCGGCGTTGCCCAGGTTGTCGGCGCGGTGGCCGATCATGACCTTGATGCCCAGCGCTGCCAGCCGCTTGCAGTTGGCGTTGTCGGCGACGTCGCTGCCCTGCACCTTGTAGCCGAGATTATGCAGCACCTCGGCGATGCCGGACATGCCGATGCCGCCGATGCCGACGAAGTGGATCATACCGATGCTGAGCGGCAGGGCTCTCATGCCGCGGTTCCTGTCTCTTCCCTTCCCCCGGAGGGGGAAGGTGGCGCGAAGCGCCGGAAGGGGGATGTCCGTATAGATTCTGAGTCTCCCGAAGAAATCGATTCGGATCGAGCATCCCCCTTCCGCCCCTTCGGGGCACCTTCCCCCTCCGGGGGAAGGTAGGGACGCACTTTCAAAGACTGGCTACCGATCAGATCGACGACGAGATCGGCAAGGTGCTGTGTGGCGTCGGGGCGGCCGGCGTCGCGCGCCGCCGCCGCCATCGCCGCCAGGCGCTCGGGCGCCGCGAACAGCGTCTCGAGGTGCCCGCGCAGAGCGTCCGGCGTGAAGCGCTCGTGCGGCAGCAGGATGGAAGCGCCCACCTCGTCGATCGCCCTGGCGTTCGCGCGCTGATGGTCCTCTGTTGCGTGGGGGAAGGGGACGAGGACCGATGGCCGACCGGAAGTAGTCAATTCGGCCACTGTCGACGCTCCCGCCCTCGCGACAACGAGGTGGGCCCCGGCCAGACGGGCCGGGAAGTCGGAGAAGAAGGTCTGGCAGTCGGCGGCAATGCCGCGCTCGGCGTAGAAAGCGCGCACGCGCGCCAGATCCTCGGCGCGGCATTGCTGCGCCAGTTTGAGCCGGCCGCGCAGCGCATCGGGCAGCGCTGCAATCGCTTCGGGGATCACCACGCCAAAAGATGCGGCACCCTGGCTGCCGCCGATCACCACCAGGCGGATGTCGCCATCCGGTGCCGGCGCCCGGTAGGGCACGTCGTGCAGCGCCCGCACGGCGTCGCGCACGGGATTGCCGACCAGCCGCACGCGCGGATCGCGCTCGCCCAGATGCCGCACCGCCTTGAAGGCGGTCGCGATGGTCGTTTGCCGGCCGGTGACCAGGCGGTTGGCGCGGCCCAGCACGGCGTTCTGCTCGTGGATCAAGGTCGGCAGCCGGCGCAGGCGGGCGGCGAACATCGCCGGCACGCTGGCATAGCCACCAAAGCCGATCACGGCGCTTGGCGCCAGGCGGCCCAGCAACGCCAGCGACTGCATGACCCCGCCGCCCAGCGCGGCGGCATTGCGCACGCGGTTGAGAGCGCCACCGGCGCCCGGGCTCGCCGCGTGCACGCGATGCACCGGCAGATCCGCGAGCGCGCCCTGCCATTGCCGGCCGCGGTCGTCGGTGACCAGCGCCAGCGGCACGCCGCGGCGCGCCAGCTCACCGGCCAGGGACTCGGCGGGAAACACGTGACCGCCGGTGCCGCCGGCGGTGAGGACCACGGGACCGCGCGGCGTACTCATGCCGCCTCCCCCAATCCGGCACGCTCGCGCGTCAGCGCCAGCATCATGCCGACCGCCAGCGCCATGGCGACAGCCGACGAGCCGCCGTAGGAGATGAACGGCAGGGTCATGCCCTTGGCCGGCATCAGCTGCACGGTCGAGGCCATGTTGATGAACGCCTGCAGACCGAACTGGATGACCAGTCCCGCCGCCGCCAGCATGATGAACAGGCTGGTCTCGTTCATGATGCGCGACATCGAGCGCAACGTGACGAACGAGAACAGCACCAGCACGATCAGGCAGGCGATCAGCCCGAACTCCTCGCCGGCCACGGCCATGACAAAGTCGGTATGCGCGTCGGGCAGCTGCGCCTTTACGGTGCCCTCGCCCGGCCCGCGGCCAAACAGCCCGCCGTTCATGAACGCCTCGAGCGCGGTGTTGACCTGGTAGTTTTCGCCGGCATCGGGATTGATGAAGCGCTCGATACGGGTCTGCACGTGCGAGAAAGACAGGTAGGCACCGATCAGCCCCACGCCGGCCACGCCGGTGCCGAATATGGCCAGCCACAGCGGCAGACCGGCAAGGAAGAACTGCGCCGCCCACACTACGGTAACGACGACCGACATGCCCAGATCCGGCTGCACCATCAGCATGCCCAGCACGGCGGCGAACAACACTGTCGCCAGCAAGAAGCCAGGGAAGCGCGGATTGAGCTTCTTCTGCGCAAACAGCCAGGCCGAGATCACCGCCAGGCTGGGCTTCACGAACTCCGACGGCTGCAGGGTGCCGAAGCCCGGCAGCGAGATCCAGCGCCGGGCTCCCTTGATCTCGGTGCCAACCACCATGGTGCCGGCCAGTGCGATCAATCCGATGGCGAACACGACCAGGGCCAGTCGTCGGATCATGCGCGGCGGCGCCAGCGAGATCGCCAGCATTACGCCCAGCGCGATGGGCAGGAACAGCAGCTGGCGACGCACGAAGTGGAACGAGTCGGCGCCGATGCGCTCGGCCGCCGGCGGCGAGGCCGCCATGGTCAGCATCACGCCCACGGCCATGATCAGCAGCACGGCGCCCAGCGACCAGCGATCGACCGTCCACCACCAGCGGCCGACGACGGAGGTATCGTTGCGCGGCACCGAGATCATGCGGCTCCTCCCGTCTCGACCGTGGCGCCGGGCAGCGCGCGCGCCATGGCGCGGAACGCATCGCCGCGTACCTCGAAATTCGGCCACTGATCATACGAAGCGCAGGCCGGTGACAGCAGCACGACGGCATCGGCGCGCCGCTCGCGCTCGGCCATCGCGTGCGCCCGCTGCACCGCGGTCTTCAGGTCACCGCAGCGCGTGTAGGGCACCTTGCCATCCAGGGTGGCGGCGAAGGCATCGCTCGATACGCCGATCAGGAACGCATGCACGACGCGGCCGAACAGCGGTTCAAGCGGCGCGATACCCTCGGCCTTGGGCGTGCCGCCGACCAGCCAGTAGATGGTGTCATAGGCCGCCAGCGCCTTCTCAGTGGCGTCGGCATTGGTCGCTTTGCTGTCGTTGACATAGACGACGCCACCCACGACCGCGACCCGCTCCTGGCGGTGGGCCAGGCCGGGATAGGTCACCAGGCCCTGGGCGATGGCATCGACCGAGAGACCAAGCGAGCGGCAGGCGGCATAGGCGCAGGCCGCGTTCTGCCAATTGTGCGCGCCGGGCAGGTTCTTGATGGGCTTCAGGTCGATCTCGGTGCCCTCGCGCGCGTCGCGCAAGCGGCCGTCGACCACCGACAGGCCGTCGGGATTGGCCTGGCCGATGCGCACCGTGACGACCGTGGCGGGCGCCGCCGTCAGCCCGGCGGCCGTCTGCTGCGAGGGCACGTCATCGATGCCGACCACCGCCAGGTCGCCCGGCTGCTGGTTGTCGAAGACATGCCGCTTGGCGGCGACGTAGCCGTCGAGATCGCCGTGACGGTCGATGTGGTCGGGCGTGATGTTGAGCCAGATCGCCACATGGCAGCGCAGGCTCGGCACCAGCTCGAGCTGGAACGAGGACAGCTCCAGCACAAAGACGCCGTCGGCACCCAGCGGACGGGAGTCGAGGGCGGCGGGACCGAAATTCCCGCCGATGTCGCGCTTGACGCCGGCGCTCTTGAGGATGTGGCCAATCAGGGCTGTGGTCGTCGACTTGCCATTGGTACCGGTGATGCCGACGATGCGCGCCGGCGTGCCGCTACGTGCCAGGAGCTCGATGTCACCGATCACCGGCTTGCCCGCAGCGCGCGCCGCCAGCGCCGCCGGATGCGGCTTGGGAAATGTATGCGGGATGCCGGGGCTCAGCACCAACCCATCCCAGCGGTTCCAGTCGAGTGTCGCCGGATCGGCCAGCGGAAAGCCGTGGCTCTGCGCCTGGGCACGCTTGGTAGCGTCATCGTCCCACACCGCGAAATCGACCTGGGCAGCCTGCAGGGCACGCGCCGCCGCCAGCCCGCTGCGGGCAAGCCCCAGCAGGGCGAACCGCGAACCCTGCAAGGAGGACAGGTCGATCATTTCCGGTGACCTCGCGTCATCCCGAGCGCAGCGAGGGATCTCCCGCGAAAGGAGACCTCTCTTCCAGGAGATCCCTCGCTGCGCTCGGGATGACAGATATGCTCGCTCATCCCCTCACCGCAGCTTGAGCGTGGCCAGGCCGACGATGGCCAGCACGGTGGCGATGATCCAGAAGCGGATCACGATGGTGGGCTCGGCCCAGCCTTTCTTCTCGAAGTGGTGGTGCAGCGGCGCCATGCGAAAGACGCGCCGGCCGGTGAGCTTGAAGGACGCCACCTGAACCACGACCGACACGGTCTCCAGCACGAACAGTCCGCCGACGATGGCGAGCACGATCTCGTGCTTGATCACCACCGCGATGGCGCCGAGCGCGCCACCCATGGCCAGCGAGCCGGTGTCGCCCATGAACACCATGGCCGGCGGCGCGTTGAACCACAGGAAACCCAGGCCACCGCCGATCAGGGCGGCGCACAGGATGATGAGCTCACCCGAGCCAGGTACGGCGTGGATTTGCAGATAGTTCGTAAGACCGGCGTGGCCGACGATGTAGCTGATGACGCCAAACACGCCGGTGGCGATGATCACCGGGCCGATGGCCAGCCCATCCAGCCCGTCCGTGAGGTTGACCGCGTTGGAGGCGCCGACGATGACCAGCGCCGCGAAGATCAGGAACCCGACCAGGCCCAGCGGAATGAGCACCGACTTGAGGAACGGCACCGCGAGCTGAAAGCGCAGCGATGCCGGCGAGAGGTCGGCGATCAGGGCGGCGGCGATGACCGACATGGCGACCGCGACGGTCAGCTTCAGGCGGCCCGGCAGGCCACGCGAGTTGCGCTTGCTGACCTTGAGATAGTCGTCGACGAAGCCGATGGCACCGAAGCCCAGGGTCAGCAGCAGCACGATCCAGACATAACGGTTGCGCAGGTCGGCCCACAGCAGGGTGCTCACCACCAGCGCGATCAGAATCAAAAAGCCGCCCATGGTGGGCGTGCCCTTCTTGGTCAGCAGGTGGCTTTCCGGCCCGTCGTCGCGGATCGGCTGGCCCTTGCCCTGCTTGCTGCGCAGCCACGCAATCAGCCGGCCGCCGACCATGAACGACAGCAGCAGCGCGGTCAGAAACGCGCCGCCCGAGCGGAACGTGATGTAGCGGAAGAGATTGAACAACGCGAACTGGTCGGCCAGCGGTGCGAACAGATGGAACAGCACGGTCAGCGCCCTCCCGTGCTGCCGCGGTTGGACTGCGCCTCGCCGAGCGCCAGGATTGCTTCGACAATCACTTTCATCTTCGAGCCCAGCGATCCTTTCACCGCCACCACATCACCTGCCTGCAACGCCTCGACCACCCGTTGCGCCAGCCGCGAGGAGTCGGGCGCATGCGCCGCGCGCAGCCGGGACGGCAGTGCACGATGCAATGCCCCCATGCCGACACCGGCGGTGAACACCAGGTCGACGCCACTGGCCTCGACGTCGGGCGCCAGCGCGACATGCATCGCCTCGCTGTCGGCACCGAGCTCGAGCATGTCGCCCAGCACCAGCAGCCGGCGGCCGCCCGGACCGGGCCGAGCCGCTGCCAGCAGCGCCAGCATGGCGCGCACCGAGAGCGGGCTGGCGTTGTAGCTTTCGTCGATCAGCTCGACAGTGCCTTCCGCCAGCGACACGCGCCGACGCGCACCGCGACCGGCCGGCGCCGAGACGCCCGCCAGTGCCGCCGCCGCCGCATCGACAGCGATGCCCAACGATGACGACGCCGCCAGCACCGCCAGGCTGTTCAGCACCCAGTGCCGGCCCGGGGCGCCGAGGCGATAGCGGAGTTCGCGGCCCTGCGCCAGCGCCGTGACGGTGCTGCCGGTGTCTTCGAGGTCGCACCCCAGCAAGCGATATGCCGCCTCCTCATGCTGGCCGAACGTAACGTGCCGGGATACGCCAGCGGCATCGGCGCATTGCGCCAAGCGAAAGAAGTGGGCGCTGTCACGCGGCAGGACTGCCGTGGGGCCGCCCGCTGTCGCCGTGTCCATCCCGACGAAGAGCTTGGCCTTTTCCTCGGCGATTGCATCGACGGTGCCGAAATGTCCGATATGGACGGCCTCGACATTGGTGATGACGCCGACATGCGCCTTCGTCATCCGCGCCAGCGGCTCGATCTCGCCGGGGTGGTTGGTGCCGATCTCGCACACAGCATAACGCGCATCGGCCGGCAGGCGCGCCAGCGTCAGGGGCACACCGATGTGGTTGTTGTAGCTGGCCTCGGCGGCATGGGTCTTGCCCTGGGCACCCAGCACGACGCGCAAGGCCTCCTTGGTGCTGGTCTTGCCCAGACTGCCGGTCACCGCGACGATCTGCGCCCGGCTCCGGGCGCGGGCGGTGCGCCCGATTCCTTCCAGCCCGTGTAGCGTATCGGCAACGCGCACGAGCGGGCCAGCGCTGGCCGCAAGACCCGGATCGGATACCAGCGCGGCGACAGCGCCCTTGGCGAAGGCGGCCTCGACGAACGCATGGCCGTCAGATGTCTCGCCCTTGAGCGCGACGAACAGATCGCCGGCGCGGAGAGTCCGGGTGTCGATCGAAATGCCGCCGGCACTCCACGACGTGCCGCCCAGCGCCTGGCCACCACAGGCGGCGACGATGTCGGCACCGGTCCACAGCGGATCAGGCTTGGGCATGACGCTCATGCGGCGGCTCCGCGTGGCGTGGTGGTGGCGAGCAGCTCGCGCGCGACCGTCGCATCGTCGAACGGATGGGTCACGCCGCCGATGGTCTGGCCCTGCTCGTGGCCCTTGCCGGCAATCACCACGAGGTCGTCGCCGCTGCGTACGGCATCGAGACCGGCACGGATCGCCGCGCGCCTTCCGTCCTTGATCTCGATCACGTCGGCTTGCGCCGCCGTCATGCCGCCCAGAATCGCGGCCCGGATCGTGGCGGCATCCTCGCTGCGCGGGTTGTCGTCGGTGACGATGGCGACGTCGGCCAGCCGAGCAGCAATGTCGCCCATGATCGGCCGCTTGCCGGGATCGCGATCGCCGCCGGCACCGAACACCACGATCAGGCGGCCACGCGTATGCGGCCGCAACGCGCGCAGCACCTGCTCCAGTGCATCGGGCTTGTGGGCATAGTCGACCAGCACCGGCGCGCCCAGCACGTGCGTGGCGATCCGATCGAGCCGGCCCGGCGCGCCCTTCAGCCGCGCCATGGTCGTAAGCGCCGAGTCGACCGCCACACCGACGGCAACCGCCAGGCCCAGCGCCGCGAGCGCATTGGCGGCCATGAAGGCACCGATCAGCGGCAGGTCGACCTCGTAGCGATGGCCGAACAGCGACAGCACGAGATGCTGGCCGTCGCCATGCGGCGTCGCCGCGTCCAGCCGCAATTCGTCGCCGCGCCCGCCGTAGCACCACAGCCGCAGCTGGCGCCGCTGGCTGATGGCGATCAACGGCGCCGCATGCGCGCTGTCAGCGTTGATCACGGCGGTACCGCCGCTGGGCAGCAGCTCGTCGAACAGACGCGCCTTGGCAGCAAGGTAGGCGTCCATCGACGGATGGTAGTCGAGATGGTCGCGCGAGAGGTTGGTGAAGGCCGCGGCCGTGAAGCGGATGCCGTCCAGGCGGTACTGATCGAGCCCATGGCTCGACGCTTCCATCGCTACATAGTTCACGCCGTCGCGCGCCAGGGTGGCAAGATCGCGATGCAGGTGCACCGGGTCGGGCGTGGTGAGCCCCGGCGGCGCGGTAAGGCTCGGCGAGACGATGCCCAAGGTCCCCAGGCTGGCGGCGGAAAAACCGGCACCGGCGAACATTTGGCGCGTGAACTCGGCGACCGACGTCTTGCCGCTGGTACCGGTCACGGCCACGACCGACAGCGGCTGCGATCCGGCCATGGCGGCGGCCATGCGCGCAAGGCGGCGGCGCGGTTCAGGGTCCCGGACGACCGCGACATGACCCGGCAGCGCGCCGAGTTCAGCGTTGTCGGCAGCCAGGACCACCGTCGCGCCGGCAGCCACGGCCTGACGCGCGAAGCTGGCGCCATCGAGCTTGCTGCCGGGCAAGGCCGCAAACAGCCAGCCCGATCGCGCCGCGCGCGAATCTGCGGTCAGGCCGGCAATCTCCGGATCGTGCGCCGGTGCCGGCATGCCGCGCGCATCGGGATCGGAGAGCCGCAGGAGCTCGCTCAGGCGCATCTCAGCGCCCTCCCCCAGTGGCCGGACGCGCCGGTGCGGCGGGCGTCGATGACGCGCCGGTCGTGGCTTCCACAAGTTGCGTCAGGCTGGGGCCGCCGGCCGGCGCCGCGGCGGCGGGCGCGGGAGCTGCCGGGGCGGCTGCCACATTGACGGCGGGTGCGGCGGGCGCCGCCGCCATCAGCTTCGCGGCTGCGGCCGGATCGACCGGCGATATGCCGTACAGCGCCACCATGTATTCGATGATGGCCTTCGTCGATGGCGCCGCCACGGCACCGCCGGTGGCGAAGCCGCCGGTTTCCTTGGTGCCCTTGGGCTCGTCGATCGAGACCATCACGACGTAGCGCGGCTCGCGCATGGGGAACGCGGCGACGAAGGAGCTGATCAGTGCTTTCTCGCGATAGCCGTGCC